>Ga0208220_1000016_pt1 | contig 65045 bp, 59 predicted proteins | sample NGESurdeep092012_9_FD_184484 | JGI IMG/M metagenome (GOLD analysis project Ga0208220, IMG submission 184484) | Arctic peat soil microbial communities from Barrow, Alaska - NGEE Surface sample F53-1 deep-092012 (SPAdes) | ecosystem: Environmental > Terrestrial > Soil > Wetlands > Peat ...
CGCGCCGACGAGAATCAATTGCTTAAGCGCGGATTCCGGGAAAATGTGATAGAGAACAGTTGCCGCGAGCAGACCCGCGAACGTGCCGGCCAGACGCAGTACGCCCCGGCTGAACGTAGTAGTGAAATCGGGCTTCAGCACGACGGCAACGGTCATCGGCAGCCAGTAGGATCGCTCCCAACTTATGGCGCGGCCGATCGCGTCGCCGATGGCGACACAAACCGCAAGCCGAATCCCATGACGACAGAATGCCGATCGCAAATCGAGGTTGGCCCTTAGCGCGCCGAACCAACTGCGAATCTGAAATCTCCACGGCAGCGCCGCTTCCCGTCTGGCAACCTCTTCCAAACCGGAGGGAATCGCATGGTTGGCGAGTTCGACAACGGCTCGAAGCTGGCCGGCTAAGACGTCCACGGCCGACGCCACTTCGGCGAGCAGCGCATTGCCAGGATCGAGTTCCCGGCTATGCGCCTCTTCAATAAGCTTGCGCAGACCGCCGATCAAAACAGGTTCTTCTTTGAGGCACTCTCCGGATGAGAGGCATTGAGCAACCGCTCCCAGTAGTTTTGAAGACATCCCAAGCAGTCGATCGATGTATTTATCCAGGTCCTTCGCGTCGCCTTGCCGGAGTTCTTTGGGCTTCTGCTCCGAATGCAGGCGAGTTAGCCCATAAACCGACATGCGAATACGATCGGCCTGATCGAACAGCAGGCGAAACCGCTCGCTTTCCAAACTGTGGTCGCGTCCCAGGGCCGCCAGCGTCTCCTGCACCCGGGTGCTGGGACTTGCGAGCGGCATCGGAGCCGAAACATCGTTAGCTGGATCGATCTCTTTCGAGAGACCCGCGTACACCCATCCAACGGCTGGCGCTCCGGGTCGTAGCGCCGGATCGGCCATAGCAACAAAGCAAATGCGGTTTGGAGCAATCCGCCAGCCAGCACTAGGAGCGCGGCGTAGAGAGCGCCCTTCGGCGACATCGCTCCCCGTGCCGCAAACACGATCAGCACTACCAGCGTGTTCAGTCCAAGATCGCCGGCCGCAAAGGCCCAGGCGGCGACAACTACAATTGCAGCGGCATGATACGCGCCTGTTACCGATCCGGTGAAAACCGCAACCGCGCCAACGATGCTCCATGTGAGCATTCTGCGAGCCCTTTGGGAGTATGGATCCTGGCCGTCGGAATACGAAACATTCAGCGCCCCGGTGGTGACTGCAACGGCGCCCAGAGCGTTCCCCATGACAATTCCGATTCCCAGCGGAAGCGCGACCGCCAGCGAATTGCGAAACGCCATCCAGGCGCTGTTAACCTTGCTCTGGTCTAAGCGAGTGATCGTGCGCCAGAAGGCTGTTCTGGGGTTATAGCTCGCGACGCGAGCGAAGCTCTTCCTTGAGTTCCGCATCCTCCAGCAATTGGAGCACGCTCATGCTGAACTTCCACATCAGCCGGTCGGCAAGCTCAGGCCGTAGCTTTCTCGCGCCCTTCAACACATTATGAATCTGCGGCTGCGACACGGCCAGCATTCGCGCCAGCCCACGCTCGGTGAACTCGCCATTCTGCATTTGACGATTGATTAAGCGGATGAGTCGTGACTGGAGAGCGCCGAAAGTGACCGCTTTACTGTTAAAATCTGATTCCACGTTGAAATAGGCTTTGCTATTTATCCTGTAATATGGTTTATTTTACCTGATTATGCTAGACTATTAAGAAATTTATAACCCTAGTCTTATTAGCGTCTTGTGGAGTATTCATAGCAAACCTCTCAATTTAAATTGGAAATTATTACATTTATTTTGGCGGCCAATTTCCGAAGTACTATATCGTTATTTCATAACCGACGAGCGCGAAGATAATCTCAAATAAATTCGCGCGGTTGGAAGGAAGTCAAAATGCAGTGGACTCGTTCAGAAACTCTTGCCCTGGCTCAGCAGTCCTGCACGTTTTGCTATGGTCTTGGTCTTCGACCTGGACGATCAGGGGCGTCAACCCCGTGCAATTGCGTGTTCCGCGCGATTTTCCGCGCTTGTCATGCGCGATTTCGTCAATGCGCTTCAAAGGAGAAGCATATCAGCCGTGTTTCGCTAGAGGCGAATCCCGGACTTCAGAGGAAATCCGTTTGGGGCTTAAAAAACGAAGAATATATCGCCGACTTCTGCCTGGTAAGCCGGCGCACGCTGGAGGAACTCCATTACAGGATATTTAAATATCATTTTCTGCTCGGCGCCGACTGGAAATTGTGCTGCCGGAAGATGAATATGGACCGCGGGACGTTTTTTCACGAAGTCTACCGAATCGAGCAGAAACTCGGCCGAACCTTCCGGGAGTTAGAGCCTCACGCTCTGTTTCCTCTGGACGAGTACTTTAACGGAGGCAGCCGCATGCCGATAGTAGTCTCGTCGCCGTTTCCGGTTGAAACCGAGGCGCCGATTAAGCCGAAGCCTCTTTTGAAATTCCCCGTCAAGAAGGCCGCATGATTTCGCTTCCAGGGCCGGTCTTACCGGCCCTCGCGGCGCTGCCGGAAGAACTCCGTCAGTAGTTCGGCGGACTCGGCTGCCAGAAGGCCTTCTTCGACCCGAATCCGGTGGTTCAGCAGTTCGGAATCCGCTAGATGAAACTTACTTCTGACGGCGCCGAAGCGGAGGTCGCGCGCGGCAAACACGACGCGGTCAATGCGAGCCAGAACCATAGCGCCTGCACACATCACACAGGGTTCCAGCGTCACGTACAAGGTGGTTCCCGGAAGACGATAATTTTGGATCCGTAACGCCGCCTGCCGCAGCGCTTGGATCTCGGCATGGGCTGTAGGATCGCTGGAAGAAACCGGGCGGTTCCAGCCCTCCCCGATCACGCTGCCGCCATAGGCCACAACAGCGCCAACCGGCACCTCGCCCGCGGCTTCCGCCTTGCGCCCGAGATCGAGGGCGAGGCGCATAAAGCGCCAGTCGGACTCGAGCCAATCTCCATTTGAACTTGATTGAACCGCGCGAGCCAATCGTTCGTACTCCTTTAGGTACTGTTCGTCGAAAAGATTCCGGCGCCGCTTGTTTTGGGGACCTGTGAATCGACTTATACGGTACTCTAACTCGAAGGGGAGCGGGATGTTTCGTTATTTTTCATTAGCTTTCAAGAACAGCCTGCGCAACAGGCGCCGAAGCATTCTCACCATTTCCAGCATTGCGGTCTCGCTGTGCCTGTTGGGCGTGCTGATCGCCATTTATCACGCGCTCTTCTTCGGCGAGGCAACGCCCGGGCAGGCGCTTCGACTCGTGGTGAGGCACAAAGTCTCATTGGCTCAGCCCATTCCCGTCGCTTACGAGGAGAAAATCCGCAAGGTGCCTGGCGTAAAGGAAGTCTCCGCCTGGAACTGGTTCGGGGGAACCTATAAAGATAATCGCGATCAGAAGAACTTTTTCGCCCGCTTCGGAGTCGAGCCTAAAGCTTTCCTGGCAATTCGCACCCAAATGCAAATGCCGGAGGATCAGCGGCGCGCGTTCATCACGGAACGAACCGCTTGTGTTATTTCGAAAGACCTCGCCGAGAAGCTCAATCTAAAGCTGGGCGACCGGGTAACGCTGACCGGAGATATTTATCCGGTCACTCTTGAATTGACCGTCAGGGGCATCTTCGACGATCCGGACGCGACCCAGTCCCTGTTTTTCAATCTCGACTATCTACGTGACGCCCTACCGCTCGCCCGGCGCAATTGGAACAGCACGATAGCGGTCCTGGCGGATAGCCCGGAAGACGTGCCTCGGATTGCCAGAACCATTGACGACATGTTTGCAAATTCCTCGCCGCCCACGAAAACGGAATCTGAACAACAGTTTGCATTGAGCTTCGTATCGTTCCTCGGGAACATCAAACTTTTTCTGCTCAGCATCTGCGCGGCGGTTACATTTACCATTCTGCTGGTCTCGGGAAACACCATGGCCATGTCGGTACGCGAGCGCATTAAGGAAGTCGGCATTCTGAAAACGCTCGGATTCACCAATGAGGCTATTCTGGGCATCATCATCGGAGAAGCGGTTACGATCTCGCTGATCGGAGGAATCATCGGCCTGTTGCTGGCAAGCGTCTTGACAGTAGGCGTGGGAAAGGCCGGAGGAGCGATCGTCGCGCAACTGCATAATCTGTCGTTGACGCCGGTCACCGCTCTGATCGCGCTCAGCGTTGCGGTCCTGATCGGCTTGATCAGTTCGTTTGTCCCCGCGTGGAATGCGGCCCGGACCAATATATTGGATTCACTGCGGTACAGCAGGTAGGAGAAGGTATGGCAATTCCCATCTCGTATAACGTGCGCAATCTCATCGTTCGCAAGACCACTACGCTCATGACGGGTGCCGGTATTGCAATGACCGTTGCGGTACTGCTGGCGGTTATGGGCTTAGTGTCCGGATTGAGGTCGGCTTTCGAGGCGACCGGCAATCCGCTGGATGTTCTGGTGATGCGCAAGGGCGGGAATGCGGAACTAACCAGCCTGCTCACGCAGGAGCAGTTTCAAATCGTAAAGAGCTTTCCGGGAATCGCGACGGGGCCGGACGGTCAGCCCATGGCTTCGCTCGAGGTAGTCTCGGTTATCAATCTGCCCAGTGTCGACAGTCCGGAGGGAATGAACGTGACTCTTCGCGGCCTGCCGATGCGCGGAATTGAAATGCGCAAGCTCAAGCTTGTAACGGGCCGTTGGTTTCGGCCCGGGCATCGCGAAATCGTGGTCGGCAAGTCCATTGCGAAACGCTACCCGGCCGCCCGAATCGGCAATCGGTTGAAGTTCGGCAAAGGGTATTGGACGGTAGTCGGAGTAATGGATGGCGGGAGAAGCGCCACTAACAGCGAAATTTTTGGAGACGGTAACCAGGTAGCGTCGGATTTCAACCGGTCCGATACCTACAGCGCGGCTTTGCTCCAGGCAACGGATGAAGTAACGGCCGCGGCCCTGGCCAAATCGCTCGAGAGCGACCGCCGCTTGAATGTGACCGTGATGAGCGAAAAAGAATACTACGCTGGGCAGATGGTTTCCGCTGCGCCAATCCAATTCCTGGGCTTCTTCGTTTGCATCATCATGGCCGTGGGCAGTTGCTTCGCCGCCATGAACACGATGTACGCCGCTGTGGCTCGCCGCGCCAAAGAGATAGGCACCCTAAGAATTCTAGGATTTACTAAAGGAAGCATTTTGTTCAGCTTTTTTCTCGAGTCCATCCTGTTGTCGCTGATTGGCGGAGTAATCGCTTGCATTATCGTGCTGCCGTTAAACAATGTGACCACAGGGCTCGGCAACTTCATCACATTCAGCGAGACCAGCTTCAATTTCCGGATTGGTCCTGAGGTGATGGCGATCGGCATCTTGTTTTCGCTGATTCTGGGAGCGGTAGGCGGATTGCTGCCGGCACGGCAAGCCGCAAAGAAGGAGATATTGACAGCCCTGCGCGAGGTGTGAAGGGACAGCGCTGCCTTGGTGGCTTGAAGAATGGAAACAGAGCTCAAGAGTCTTCGTATCGATAGAACCGATAGACGCTCGCGGGAATCTACGCCGGTGGCGAAGATCATTGTCATCGCGGTCGTGTTGGGAGTGGCTGCAATTGGAGCAGTCTTCGGTTATGAGAAGTTGAACGCGGCAGTTCCCGTTCACGTGGTGCAGGTGCAGTCTCCCATGAACGCATCAGCCGCGGGCGAGCAAGTGGTCTTGACTGCGACTGGTTATATCGTTGCGGCGCATAAGATCGAAGTTGCCTCGAAAGTCAACGGGAGGGTCGCCTCGATTGGTGTCGACAAGGGCGACCGGGTTCAGGCGGACCAGGTGCTGGTGCGATTGGAAGACGATGAGTACCGCGCTCAACTGCTGCAGGAGCAAGGGCAACTTGCAAATCTCCAGGCCAAATTGACGGAGGATCGGAATGGCTCGCGGCCGGACGAGATTGCGAAGGCGCGCGCGGACGTGAATGAGGCCAAAGCCGATCTGGAGGATGCCAAGGCTTCGCTGGACCGCACCAAGCAGCTTGTTACCGAGGGCGTGCTGGCGAAGCAGTCGCTTGACGACGCACAAGCGAAATACGACGGCGACGTGGCGAAGGTGAACAGCCTGCAGCGAACCTTGGACCTGGCGGTTCTCGGACCGCGGAAGGAAGAAATCGATCAGGTCCAGGGCCAGATCGAGCAAGCCCGCGGAGCGCTCGATTACGCGCAGAATCAGCTCGATAACACAATTATCAAAGCCCCGGTTACTGGAACGATTCTCGACCGTAACGTTGAAAAGGGAGAGTTCGTTACAACCGGCTTTGTTGGAGATAAAGGCGCAAAGGGATACCTGGTCACCATGGCCGACCTCAACGATTTGCAGGTAGAGCTGGATATCAATCAAAACGACTTCCCCAAATTAGGATCGAGGCAAAAGGGCGTGATCACGACCGACGCGTATCCGGACCGGAAATATCAGGGATATATTGAGCAGGTTTCGCCGGAAGCGGACCGTGCCAAAGCAACCGTCCAAGTGAAGGTCAAGGTTCTCAATCCGGACGGCTATCTCCGGCCGGATATGAATGCGACGGTATTGTTTTACAACGATGCGAAACCCCAGGCTGAAGGCGCCAGAGCCGTGGTAGTGATCCCCGAGGGCGCGGTGCAGAATGGCAGCGTGTTTGTCGTAGTGAACGGGCATGCGAGAAAACGGCCCGTGAGCCCCGGCGGCGTATCGGATAAGGGAGTAATCATCGACAGCGGATTGATTGGAGGAGAGGAATTGATTGTGAGCCCTCCGGCCAATTTAAAAGATGGGCAGCGAGTAGAAATCAAGGATTAGGGACCGAAATCAATGGGCGAGACAATCGTTAGCACGCGCAAGCTGAGCAAAGAGTTTGTGCGCGATGAATTTCACGTGATCGCGCTGGAAGACGTCGATATTGAGATCCACAAGGGCGATTTCATAGCGCTGATGGGACCCTCCGGCTCCGGCAAATCCACCCTCCTGCATCTGATTGCCGCGATGGATAAACCGACCGATGGCGATATCGAGGTATTGGGCGCGAACCTGCGGCAGATGAGTGACAAACAAATCGCCCATTGGCGCAATGAGCATATAGGGTTCATCTTTCAATCGTTCAATCTGATCCCGGTTCTGACGGCGCTGGAGAACGTGGAGCTGCCGCTAAAGTTGACGAAACTGGGCAAGAAAGAGCGAATTGAACACGCGGAAACCGCGCTGAAGCTAGTCGGTCTCAGCGATAGGTTGGACCACTTGCCGAAACAGTTGTCGGGCGGCCAGGAGCAGCGCGTTGCAATCGCCCGGGCCATCGTGACGGACCCGGATCTTATTTTGGCCGACGAGCCGACAGGCAATCTCGATGCCGCCGCTGCCGAAGACGTACTGACTATGTTGAGCCGCCTCAACCGCGAATTCGGGAAGACGGTCGTCATCGTGACTCACGATCCGCACGCGGCAAAGTTTGCGAAAACTGTGCGCCACCTGGAAAAGGGCCAACTGCTTCCAACCGGCACGCTGCCGGCGGACTGGGCGTCCGCCCTGGCGGTAAGAAATTAGTGCCGAAAGTGCCGCACGCCGGTAAAGATCATCGCCAGATTCAGACGGTTGGCCGCGGCAATCGCTTCTTCATCGCGCACTGACCCTCCGGGCTGAATGACGGCTGTGATTCCATGCCGGGCCGCTTCCTCAATCCCATCGGGAAATGGAAAAAACGCGTCGGAAGCGACAACCGTTCCAGCAAGCGGCAAGACAGCCTTCATCGCGCCGGTCTTCACGCTGTCAACCCGGCTCATTTGACCGGCGCCCACGCTCACCGTCTGCCCCGTCCTGGCGTAAACTATGGCATTCGATTTTACGTGTTTCGAAACTTTCCACGCAAATAAAAGCGCCCGCATTTCATCCGCCGTAGGCCGCCGCGCCGTCTTAACTTGAAGCTTCGATTCATCCAGCGGTTCAACGTCGGGGGTCTGCGCTAACAATCCTCCCGAAATCGACTTGACGATCAGTTCCCGGTTACGCGCGGGCTCGACTCTGACCAGGCGCAGGTTTTTCTTCGTTGTCAGGATCGCCAGCGCATCTTCGGAAAATGCGGGGGCGGCAATCGCCTCTACAAACAGCCGGCTCACTTCCGAAGCCGTTTCTTTGTCAACCGCCCTATTAAACGCCAACACGCCACCGAAGGCCGAGACCGGATCCGCCTCCAGGGCCTTTCGGTAAGCTTCCGCAAGCGTCGACTGCTCAGCACAACCGCATGGATTTGTATGTTTGACGATTACGGCGGCCGGATTCTCAAACTCATGCACAAGCTCCCAGGCCGCATCGAGATCCACCAGATTGTTGTAAGAAAGCTCCTTGCCGTGGAGTTGTTCCGCTTCGGCGATCCCGCCATTTCGCAGACTGTAGAGGGCCGCCCGTTGATGTGGATTTTCGCCGTAGCGAAGGATGCCGGCGCGGGGCGCGGCGATGCACAAATCGGCGGGAAATTCCTCTCGAATTTCGTTTCCTTCGGAGTCGATTCGCAGCAAGCGCGTGGAGACAGCCCGATCGTACGCGGCGGTATGCGCGAACGCCTGTTGGGCAAGCCGCCAGCGGGTGGGGAAGGTCAGCGCTCCGGAATTCTCAGCCATCTCCGCCAAAACTTGTTCGTACTGTTGGGGCGAGACGATTACAGCGACATCCTGAAAGTTCTTGGCGGCCGCGCGGATCATCGTCGGGCCGCCGATATCGATGTTTTCGATCAGCTCCGCTCGCGAGACTCCCGGCTTGTTCGCGAACTTTTCAAACTCATATAAATTGACCACCACCATTTGAATGGGGGGGATTCCATGCTCCTGGAGCGCGCGCATATGCTGCGCGTCAGCGCGAACCGCAAGGATTCCGGCGGCAATTCGCGGATGAATCGTTTTCACACGCCCATCGAGCATCTCCGGAAACCCTGTAATTTCCGAAACCTCGCGAACTGGAATCCGGTTCTCGCGGAGCAGCTTCGCCGTTCCACCCGTTGAGATCAGTTCCACTCCAAAGCCGTGCAGCTTGCTCGCAAAGGAGACAATTCCAGTTTTATCGGTAACGCTCAGCAACGCACGCTCGATCGGAGGCATCAGAAACATTCTGGCAGAACCGTGAAAACACGCCCCGTGGCAGCGTTACTTAAAATCGAGAAGTGCCACACTATTGCACGCTGATCCCGGGAGATGGCATCGGTCCGGAAGTTGCGCAAGCGGCAGTACGCGCAGTGGAAGCCACTGGCGTGGACATTTGCTGGCGCCGCGCCGAGCTCAATGAGGCGATCATCCTGGAAGCGGGAAAGACGCTGCCGCAATATCTGCTCGATTCATTGAATGAAACGCGGATCGGGCTGAAAGGACCTGTGACAACGCCCATCGCGGGGGGATTTCAAAGCGTAAACGTGGCCCTTCGAAAGGCGCTCGATCTTTTCGCAAACGTGCGTCCGGTAAAAACCTTACCGGGAATTAAGACGCGTTTCGAAGACGTTCGCATCGACATGGTCATCTTTCGCGAGAACACCGAAGATCTCTATTCGGGTCTCGAGCACGAAATTGTGAAAGACGTGGTCACCAGCTTGAAAGTCATCACCCGCACTGCTTCCGAGCGCATTGCGCAGTACGCGTTCAAGTACGCGCAGGCGAACGGGCGCAAACAAGTAGTGGCGATTCACAAGGCCAACATCATGAAGCTGGCGGACGGGCTGTTCCTGCGCTGTTGCCGCGAGACGGCGAAGCAATTTCCCGAGATTCAATACAAAGAGCTGATTGTGGACAACGCCTCCATGCAGCTCGTCATGCATCCCGAAAGGTTCGACATCCTGTTGCTTCCGAATCTATATGGGGACATCGTCTCAGATCTGGCCGCTGGCCTCGTCGGTGGGCTCGGAATCGTGCCGGGCGCGAACATGGGCGAGACACACGCGGTTTTCGAAGCCGTACATGGCAGCGCTCCCGATATCGCGGGACAAGGGAAAGCGAATCCAACCGCGCTGATGCTTTCCGCCGTCATGCTGCTCCTTCACCTGGGCGAAACTGCCGCGGCCAGGAAACTACAGAACGCAGTCGAGGCGGTTTATCGAGAAGGCAAGTATTTGACCGGCGATGTAGGAGGCACAGCCTCTACCCAGGAATTCACGGACGCGGTGGTGAGAACGATCAAGGGCTGATTACAATCCTTTCTTTGCAAGAAAAACGATCAGATCCATTCGTTTCAAAAGGGTCCCCCTTGTGAGACACGACGGGGGTGCCTACTTCTTGCGGACGAACGTACCGCAATCGACCGCCTGAAAGCTGCCGGGAAGGGCGTTATCAATGGCGGCGACAATCGACGGCAGACGATGCTTGAGGATGTCCCATTCAACAGAGGACAACGCCACGATAGCAATGGTGCGCCCTTTAAGATTTTGCTCGTGAGTTAGCGTTTGGTCGCCGGTCAAAAAAACGTCGATGCCGTCATGTTCGGCTGTTCGCAAAAGTTCGCCGTTCTTGAGTCCGGCCCAGCCTTTATAATGGACGGTGAAAACTTCATGTGCGCCGAGGTTCTTCCGCAACCGATGCGCTAGATTTTCGTCAAGCCATACCTTCACGGATTGGGTTGCTCGCGATGGGCGTGGGCAAACTCAATCAGCCGCTTGATCTGGGCTACCGACAGCGAAGGCCAATCCTCCTGTATCTCCTCGATGCTCTCGCCGATGTCGTAGCTGTTCACGATGCCCTCAGGCATGATACGCGTCCCGCGCACAATGGGCCGCCCCGACACCTTGCCGGGAATCTGTTCGATCAGTTCGCAAGCTGTCCAGTCGATGCCCGCTTGTGTGTTTAGCTTCCCCATGGTTGTGCCCTCTTTTTATCGTAGCCTTTCACCACGGTTTCAGCGACGGCGTCACGCAGGGGAGAAAAGGCAGGCAGGAAAGGTATCCCGAAACTTACCGATGCTGTTGAAAAATCCGGCTCGGCTTGCTTGCGGGACTTGTTTGAGGAAAGCGACGCGATTAGACGCGCTATAAGCAATCAATGGCCGAGCGGACCGAATACACTACGGCAACGCCGCTCAAGTTCAGCTTTCAGCGCTGCCCACGTGACACCATTGCGCCTATCTTCGCCGAGCGAGTCGAGGCGGCGTTCAAGTTCCGCTTCCTGCGCACGGGTCAAGGGAAGCTGCTCGTGTTCGAGACTATCCCAAAGCTGCGCGATGAGCGCCAGACGCTCCGGAGACGTCAAACGAACGATCTCGTCAGGAGTGAGCAATTCCATCTTTTTTAGTCTACGAAAAAGAGATCAGAAAGCGGGCTCAGAATTTATTCTCCGCTCTAAATTACAACCCCTTCGTCCCGAGAAAGACGACCAGGTCCACAATGCGGTTCGAGTAACCCCACTCGTTGTCGTACCAGGAAACCACTTTCGCGAGATTCCCGCCCAGCACTTTTGTCAAATCGGCATCCACGATCGAACTGTTCGGGTTTTGCAGTAGATCGCTCGAGACGACGGGATCTGTTGTATAGGCGAGTATTCCCTTCAGCGGTCCCTCCGCCGCTGTTTTCAGCGCTTCGTTGACTGCCTCCGTGGTCGTGTTCTTTTTCAGGACAGCGACGAAATCCACCACCGAAACGTCCGGCGTTGGAACCCGCATGGAGTACCCATCCAGCTTGCCTTTCAGCTCCGGTACGACCAGGCCGATCGCCTTGGCTGCTCCCGTCGAAGTGGGAATCATGTTTAGCGCGGCGGCGCGAGCGCGGCGAAGATCCTTATGCGGGAAATCGAGCACGGGCTGATCGTTCGTGTAGCTGTGAATCGTGGTCATAGTTCCCTTTTCAATACCAAACGACTCGTGCAGCACTTTGACCAGCGGGGCGAGGCAATTGGTTGTACAGGACGCGTTCGAAATAATGTTGTGCTTCGCGGGCTCGTATACTTTTTCGTTCACGCCTAACACGATAGTCACGTCTTCGTTCTTCGCGGGAGCGGAGATGATCACCTTTTTCACTGAGCCGCGCAGGTGCTTCTTGGCATCGTTTGCATCCGTGAAGCGGCCGGTCGATTCAACAACAACCTGCACGCCCAAACCGGGCCAATCGATCTCCGCCGGATCCTTGATAGCGAAAATCTTGATCTTCTTGTCCGCGACCCGAATCGTGTCGCCATCGGCCTGTATGTCTTCTTTAAGAGAGCCGAGTATCGAATCGTATTTAAACAGGTGCGCGAGTGTCTTGGTGTCCGTTAGGTCGTTCGCGGCAACAAACTCGATTGCGGGATTATGCAGTCCGGCCCGGACCACATTTCTCCCAATGCGGCCGAAGCCGTTGATACCTACTCGTATTGGCATATATTTCTATTCTACGGGCGGGCTTGAAGAAGCCTCGGGATCTCGAGAATAAGTCTCTTGAATCCTGGCGTTTAGACCAGGTTTATCGAGGCGGCGGCAAAGGAGGCGACGTGGTTCCTCCGACGTCCGCGTAGGATTCTTCGATCCGGATGACCTTGCCTTCGTTGAACCTGACGAAGGTCATTTTGCCTGGAGGATCTCCATAGATCCAGTCTTCGAGTTCATCGCCGTCCTTATCGGTCTCACGGCTCTTGTTGCGGGGCTTGCCGAGCGCCAGAAGCACTTGGTCCCGATCCATGCCGTCAATCGCCCGCTGCTCCTTAATGGCCTTCTTCACCGGTTCAGGCAGGGTGTCCACATACAACTGTGCCGCTGAATGCTTTTCAAAGTCGAAAATGGGGGAAAGCATCTGCCGGATATCGGAAGACTTGAGAGAAGGAACGCTGCCCGGAAAGACAAGGACTATATGGGATCCGTTCGCCTGTCCGTTTTGATTCGTGTGAACCGGCGAAGTAGTGCCTCCCATTCCTACGTCGACGTGATCGTACCAGTGACCGGAATGAGTGCCGCCATTGATCTCCAGCAGAATTCTATTGGATTCAATTTCGACCCGGGTGATTTGGATCTCATCGCCCAGCCGCGCAACCGGACCCTGCTCCTGCATCGCACGTTGCCATGCGCCCTTGTCGTAGGTTCCGTTGCTGTGGAAGACGAGCGGCTTCTTGGAACGCGGCAGTGAGACTTTTGAAGTCGCGAATTCCGCAGTAAGACCACGCTCAATCTCCATTCGCTCATCGAAGCTCAGTTTGTCCGCGCGCAGGCTCGGACAAATAGCGAAAAGAAGAACCGCAATTGAAAGAGCGGTTACAACGGTTCGTTCAAGGTTTGCGCGATAGCCGCCCTCTGCGGCTGGATGGGAGCCCGCGCCAGGGCGAAAAACAAGCCGATCACAAATACAGTCGCTAAAAGGCCGCCTTCGGGTCCATAGGCTCCTCCGCTCCAGAGAGGCGTTAGATCCCATCTGTAGAAGTACCTCGTTACCTCGATTGTAAGCCCGCTCAAATTGACTCCGAATAGCGGCAGAATGGCGTTCCAGCCATAATGCAGCCCAATCGGCAGCCACAAATCGTGGCTTCGCAGAAAGGAGTATCCGAGCAATATGCCCCATAAGATCGTGTTGAACACCCCCAGCTTGGTGGCGTTTGGGTTAGACGAATGCGCCAGCCCGAAAATGACAGCCACCGGCAGAATCGTAGCAAATGGACCGATTTTTTCAATCAGCAACTGAAACGCATACCCGCGAAAGATCATTTCCTCGCCACCGGCCGCCAACAGCAAAGTGGCCAAATAAAACAGCAGGCTTGGCCAGGTGAATTCTGAATTTTGGCGCGCGACGAAATGCGCTGTCCCCGCAAGCAAGGGCGCCACCAGCATTAGCGCAGCGGCAAGGGCGCTTAATACCACGCCAATCAGGAAGTTTCGTCCCGAAGCCCGACTGCTCCCCAACCCGATATCCGTCAGCGGGCGTCGATCGAAAATCCGCATCGTGAGCAGGTTCGCAATCAGGCCTGTGGCGCACAGTCCTACCGTTGCGGCAACGACCTTCCCGAACACCCCGAGCAAAACGGGACTGAGAAAGAGGAGCCCGATCAGAACGGTCGCCACGAAGAACGCGACCCTTATCACGACGCCAAGTCGGGTTTCGGGGTTGGCCGTACGGGGCGAGATAACTGGCTGCGGGTCCATTTGCGGAGGCGAACTGTTGCCCTATTTCGTAGTGCTTACGCGCGGGGGTAGTACCTGGCGGAAGATAGTCTAATCTTAGCCATCCGAATTAGCAAAGACTCTCAGCGCCCACGTTTCGCAGCCGATGAGATAAGCATGCAGGAACGGCGAACGGAATTGAGAATGCTGTGCGCGGAATTGGTAGAAGTGATTTGGGAGGACCAGGTTGGGAGACAGCAGAGGCGGGTGGCCAATCTCGAAGATATCTCCCTCCGCGGCATATGTCTCCAGACCGAGAACCCCATGGCCCCCGGGACTGCGGTTCGGATGCACTACGGCGACGGAGAACTCGTCGGTACAATCCGCCATTGCGCCTTTCGCGATACCAGCTACTTCCTCGGCATCGAGTTCCAGGAAGGCTGCCGTTGGTCGACGAAACATTTCCAGCCTCAGCATTTGCTCGATCCGCGGGAACTCGTCGATCAGGCCATGAGCCGTCATCGGTCCACTTCCGGAACTCCCGCGCCAAACTAGCGGCCGCCGCGAAGTAAAATTCATAGACGAACGAGAGCGGCGCAGGTTAGTCGGTCCAGCATTCCGGCTCCTGTTCCATCTCGCCCAATTGCAATGGCAAAGAGTAAGCCACAACCTCTCGCCGGCGGTGTCTATGCCGCGTTAGCCACTCCCCGGCGATTAGACTCGACTGAGGCCGATTGTGCCGCCTTACTCGATTACTTAGAGACCGTGGTTCGCGCGGGCGTCGATGGGCTGGTCCTATTCGGCTCGACTGGCGAGTTTGTGCATTTCGATCTAGCTGAACGAATGCGGGTATTGATGCTCGTAATCCGCCGTAGCCGCGTCCCGGTTCTGGTCAATGTCTCGCATTCCACTCTCGCGGGCGCTGTCGATCTCGCGCAAAGCGCGATTGCCGCCGGGGCTGCGGGTTTGCTGTTAATGCCGCCTTACTTCTACCGGTATACCGACGATCAGATACTCGAATTTTATCGGGAATTCATAAAACTTGCCGGCTCCAATGCTCCCGTCTATCTCTACAATTTGCCCTTTTTCACTAATCCTATTTCGGCAAACCTCGCGGAGCGCCTCTTCGCATCGGGCGACTTCGCGGGAATCAAAGATTCAAGCGGCGAATGGCAGATGTTTGAAGCCCTGAGGGCATTACAATCGGGCACGCCGTTCAAATTGCTCGTGGGGCACGAATCTATTTATCTCCGCGCGAGGATGGCTGGCGCGGACGGAATCGTTTCCGGGATTGCCGCCGCGGTTCCGGAACTCCTGGTCGCAATAGACCAGGGCATTCGCATTTCTAATTTCGACCGGGCGCAGCGGCTGAATGCGCGGCTCCTCGAATTCGTCGCCTGGATTGAGAAGTTTCCAGCTACTGTCGGCATCAAGCAGGCGGCGGCCGGCCGCGGGTGGAAGCTGAATCAATTCGCATTGCCGTTCGACGAAAGAACCGCAGCCGATTTGCTCACGTTCGAACGATGGTTTCGGGGTTGGCTTCCTATAGTCCTGTCCGACTGCGCCGCAGTAAGGGCGTAGGATGGTGCTGAAATGTCAGAGCGAGCGCTCGTCCCCTCCATGACGCCGGAGGAATTTCGCAAAGCCGCTTACGAACATGCCGATTGGATTGCCGGCTACTTCGAGCATATCCGCGAATTTCCCGTCGCTGCCGCTGTTCGGCCCGGAGAGTTGATTGCCAGTCTGCCGAAAGCCGCTCCGGAAGATGGCGAGCCGATCGAGAAGATTTTCGGGGATTTCCAATCGATGGTTTTTCCGGCGCTGACACTTTGGAATCACCCGCGTTTCTTCGCCTACTTCTCTGTCTCGTCTACCCCGCCGTCCATTTTGGCGGATTTCCTCGCGGCAGCGGTGAACGTGAATGCCATGCTTTGGAAGGCGTCGCCGGCTGCGACGGAACTGGAACAAGTAACACTAAGCTGGCTGCGGCAGTGGCTTTCGCTCGACGAAAGCTTCTTTGGCATCATCTACGATACCGCCTCAGTCGGAGTGATGCAGGCTATAGCCGCGGCGCGCGAATGGGTCGACCCGGAATGCCGCGTCAAGGGCATGCGTCCGGACATGATCGTGTACATATCCGAGCACACCCACTCTTCGTCCGAGAAGGGCGCCATTACGCTCGGCTTTGGACAGGAGAACATCCGAAAGATCTCGGTGGACGATCAGTTTCGTATGCGGCCCGGCGTGCTTCAGAAAGCGATAGAAGCGGATCTCGCGGCCGGCAAACGCCCCTGTTGCATCGTGGCCTCCATTGGTTCCACTTCAACCACCGCCATCGATCCCATTCCCGCAATTGCCGATGTCGCGGAGCGTTATAACGTGTGGCTGCACGTCGATGCCGCTTATGGCGGGCCGGCCGCAATCGTCCCTGAGATGCGCCACATCCTGAACGGGGCTGAGCGCGCCCATTCGCTCGTGCTGAATCCGCACAAGTGGCTATACGTATCCATCGATTGCAGCGTCTTGTATACGCGGTATCCTGAAATCTTTCGCCGTGCGGCATCTCTCTCCGCCGAGTATCTGCGGACCCCCGAAGACGATAGCGTCGTCAATTATATGGATTATGGCGTGCAACTCGGGCGGCGATTCCGCGCGCTGAAACTCTGGTACGTGTTCCGCTATTTCGGTCACAAAGGCATCGTTGCCATGCTGCGCGAGACTCTGCGTCTGGCTCAATTCCTGAAGTCTTTGATCGAAGAAGATCAGAATTTTGAGCTTTCCGCGCCAGTTCCGCTTTCGCTTGTGTGTTTCCGTTACCGCGGCGAAAACACGCTCAATGAGCGCCTGCTTGCCTCAGTCAATGCCGGCGGAAAAGCTTTCCTTTCCCATACGGTGCTTAACAATCGGTTCGTACTCCGATGGGCGATCGGGAATTTCCAAACTACCGAACAGGACGTTCGCGAAACATGGCGCCTCATTCGCGATATTGCGAAACAACTGGCGGACAGCCGGGAAGCGGTCGCAACGGTTCGCTGATCTACCATGGCGAATCAGCGGCTAGCCACGACCCTATGCGGCATCAGTCTGCGCAATCCTGTGATAGCCGCATCGGGAACTTTCGGCTACGGTCTGGAATTCGCTAAGATAATCGATCTCAACAAGCTCGGCGGCATCATAACGAAAGGGCTTTCCCGCGAGCCGATTCTCGGCAATCCCGCGCCGCGGCTATGGCACTCCGAAGGCGGAATGATCAACTCAGTGGGCCTGCAGAACGTCGGCGCGCGGGCATTCATCGAAGAAAAACTGCCCAAGCTGCGCCACTATTCCGTGCCGGTCTTCGCCAACGTATTTGGGTTCGCCGCAGACGACTACCTTGAAGTGATTCGCGCGCTCGAAAATGCCGAGGGCCTCGCCGGGTATGAGTTGAATGTCTCTTGCCCGAACACGAAAGAAGGAGGCGTTTTTTTCTCGAGCGATCCTCTTCTACTCTCAAGCCTGGTTTCCCGCGCGCGCTCAGTAGCGAAACGACCGCTGATTGTGAAGCTCTCGCCGAATGTCGCTCGAATTGAGCCATTCGCTAAAGCCGCGGAAGAATCCGGCGCGGATGCCATCTCGCTTGTAAATACGTTCATCTCGCTGGCACTTGACGTGAAGACGCGGACACCACGCGTCGGCGCGGGATTCGGCGGTCTTTCGGGCCCGGCGATCAAGCCGCTGGCTCTTCGGCTGGTCTACGAGGCGGCGCAAGCAGTGAGGATTCCCGTGATTGGTATGGGCGGCATCGCCAGCGGTGAAGATGCAGCCGAATTCTTAATCGCCGGAGCTTGCGCCGTTCAAGTAGGAACGGCCTCCTTTGTCGATCCACGCGCGCCGGAACGAATCGCCGGACAACTCGACCGCTTGCTCAAACAGCTGCGAATCTCCGCAGCGCATGAGCTTGTCGGCACTCTGCGCTTTCCCACCGCTCCGCGGACGGCGGAGTCCGAGCAGTGCAAAATAGAGCAATGAAAGAAATCATCACCTCGGAGAAAGCTCCTAAAGTCGGCGGCCCCTATTCGACCGCTGTTCGTCGAAACGGCTTTGTCTTCCTGAGCGGCCAGATTCCGCTCGACCCGCAAACCGGTCAACTGGTCACAGGTTCGATCGAGGAGCAAACCGCACGCGTGCTGGAGAATTTGGGAGCGGTACTCGAAGCGGCGGGGCTCTCTTTTGAGGACGTTGTGAAAACTACCGTCTTTCTGAAGGATATGGGCAATTTTGCGCGGATGAACGCGGCTTATGGCAAGTACTTCGGCGCGAATCCACCCGCGCGTTCCACCGTCGAGGTCGCAAGGCTTCCTCGCGATGTGCAGGTGGAAATCGAGGCTATCGCGGCCGACGCGCGCTCGTAATTCCTGTTTATTATTGCTTTGGAGCGTCAGCCGGCTTCAATGGCGGATGCGCGCTGTACTGCTTTTGCGGAGGGTTCAACGTGATATCGATTGTCTTTTCTTCGGTGTCCACATCGAACTTCTTGCCAAACGTCTGGTACTCCTTGGTCACAACCTGCAACTGAACCGTGCCCTGCGGAACAGGTGGGAAGTGCGCCAGGCCGTGCAGGTTCGTGCGCACCTCCCAGTGGATCGGCTTGCGCTTGCCTAGCTTCGCAATCTGGTGAGAGCCCAGAAAGTCGAGAATCACAGCGGCATTTTCAACCGGTTTATCGAACTGATTCGTCACTGAGACGCTAATCGTCGTCTCGGGCGCGCTCGCAGCCGTTGCGAACAGCGGTAGCAACAATAACGCGAGAAGCATCACTCCTGGTCTCATGCTAAGAATTATCGCGTAAACCGCTATCGCGACGCTCGCACATGCGCTGAATCTGCCAACAGCGGGTCAATCGCCGCGCGCAGCTTATCTTCTTCCATGACGCCGGGATGATAGAGTCTCACAATCCCGCGACGATCGATGAGCACAATCGTCGGGATGGTGCTCGCTCCGAAACGCTCGAAATTGATTTCATCCATCGGGACTTGCGCGTTCGGAATGCTCGAATAGTATTTTTCGTAGACTCTTGCGATGAATGTCTTTTCTTCGGAGGGCGGGGCGTGCTCATCGGCGGCCGTGTAGCCGTAAAGCCGGGTGGGAGCGATAATCACCAATCCCTTGGGCTCGAGCTCGGCTCCGAGCTGCGCAATAATTGGGATCTCCGCTTTGCAGTCAGCGCACCAATGCGCCCAAAAGAAAAGCAGTAGGACCTTGCCGCGCAGGGCGCTCACTGGCGGCGGTTTTGCCCCGATCCATTCCGGCTCGCGAAGAACGGGCATGGGTCGGCCTTCGAGCGTCAGCTCATTCAGGTCCTTTTGCAATCGTTCAACGAGCGATGTTCCCCGCCACGTTTGCAGCGCAGCCTGCAGAAACTGTACCGCTTTCGTCCGCTCATGACTTGCTGCAAGCACTTCCGCGTCGATTTCATACGCTGCTCCCAATGCCAGAGGCAAATAAGGCTCGGCGTCAAGTTTGCGGGTTCCAAGCGCGACTTGAGAGACGCTCCGGATCTCCTCAGCTTCCTTTCTCGCTTCAGCCAGATTCCCCGCCGCCAGCTCACCCCGCGCGAGCCACGACAGCGCTTCCAGAGCTTCCGGTGTATCGCCGTTTAGCCGGCGGTACTGTCCGACCATCGCCGCTGCCGATTCGAGATCTCCACGCTGGAGCGCGAGCTCCACATATGCAACCACCCGAGGCGTAGGCGGCTGACCGTAATCTTGCGCCTGGATGCCTAAAACGCCCAGCAGGAAGACAGCGGCGCTAGGCCTCAACACGATTCTTACTGTTCGCGGCACAGAGTCTTTATGTACTGCCGAAATGGTCCGCCAAGATCGTGCCGGTTTAGCGCAAATTCCACAGTGGCTTTCAAAAACCCGAGTTTATCGCCCGCATCGTATCGTGTCCCCTCGAACTTCAAGCCATAGATCGGCCTATTCCGCAGCATGTACTTCAATGCGTCGGTTAGCTGAATCTCACCGCCGCTTCCGGGTTCAATCGATTCGACACAGCGAAAGATTTCCGGTGTCAGGATGTATCTGCCGATAATCGCCAGATTCGACGGCGCATCCGCCGGCTTGGGCTTTTCCACCATGTTGCGGATCCGAAACAACCGGTTCTCCCGACCGTTATCGGAAACCAGCTCAGCGTCCACAACACCGTAAGCGGAAATCTGATCGCTAGGCACCTCCATCAACGCCAAAACGGAAGCGCCGTAATATTCGTAGACATCCAGCAACTGGCGGACACAAGGCGTCTCGGAAGTGATGATATCGTCCGAGAGAACTACCGCAAACGGCTCTGCTCCAACCAGTTCTTTTGCCCGCAAGACCGCATGTCCCAGCCCCAGCGCCTCTTTCTGTCTCACGTAGGAAATATCGATCATGTCGGAAATTGCCCGCACCATGGAGAGCATTTCGCCCTTGTTCTTGGATTCAAGCAAGTGCTCCAGCTCGAAGCTGACGTCGAAATGATCCTCAATCGACGATTTCCCGCGTCCCGTCACGATGATGATGTTTTGGATTCCGGAGTGCATCGCCTCCTCCACTCCGTATTGAATGAGCGGCTTATCCACAATCGGCAGCATCTCCTTGGGTTGGGCTTTGGTCGCGGGCAGGAATCTCGTGCCCAATCCCGCCGCCGGGAAAACTGCTTTGCGAACTTTCGGAATCATCATTCGCCATTGTACGGTTAAGCGGTATTTGACCGCTTGAATCTGCGAAACCGACCGCTCGCTGGGCGTTCTTTGTCCTTCACCCTCCTATGTGCTACTCATTAGAATTGAGGCTTAGGTACTAATCGGATTAAGATGGCTTACGTAATTGCCGAACCCTGCATTGGAGTCAAGGACAGCGCCTGCGTGGACGCCTGTCCGGTGGATTGCATACACCCGAAGAAGGACGAGGAGAAGTTCGAAAGCGAAGAGATGCTCTATATAGACCCTGTGGAATGCATCGATTGTGGCGCTTGCGTACCTGTTTGCCCCGTCTCCGCCATATTCGCGGTCGACGATCTCCCTGAAAAGTGGACTGAATTTACGCAGAAGAACGCGGCATTTTTCGGAAGGTAGCCGGCGGCTCAACAGCAACAGCTACGGTTTGTAAACGGCATACGACGTATCCGTCTCCCACACCCGCACGTAGGAAATGGAGATCTTATCGAGATCCTTCTGGATCTCACCGCAGATGAACTTCGCTATATTTTCCGCGGACGGATTAATCTCGTCAAACGGCTTCAGGTCGTTAATGAACTGGTGATCCAGATATTCGCTGGTAGCGCGAAGCCGCTTCTTCAGTTCGGCGAAATCGTATAAAAGTCCGTTCTCATCCAGTTCCGGACCCTCAATACCCACCTGGACCCGGTAATTATGGCCATGCACGTTTTCGCACTTGCCATGGTAGTTGCGCAGCGCGTGCCCGGCGGCGAAAGTGTGTTCTACACAAATCTCAAACATCGAAAAAACGTTCAACGTCCTCTAGTTTTGTCGTCAGGCGGTAAGGAGGCAGGCTCTCGAGAAACATTCTTCCGTAAGGCAGCTTTGTAATTCTATTATCCAGCAGCACTAGCACGCCTCGATCGGCTGTGCTCCGGATTAATCGGCCGAAACCCTGTTTTAACGCGAGCGCCGCCTGAGGAATCTGATATTCGTAAAATGCGTTACCGCCGTTCTGTCGAATCGCATCCACGCGCGCCGAAATGACTGGGTCGGTCGGCACCGCAAACGGAAGCCGGTCGACAATCACACAGCTAAGCTGTTCACCCTGCACATCAACTCCTTGCCAAAAGCTCGATGTGGCAAATAGAACCGCCCCTGCTGTGGATCGAAATGCTTCAATCAGAGCATTTCGCGGAGCATCGCCTTGCAGCAGCATCGGATACTCCAGCCGTCCTCGGAGTAATTCATAAACCTGCCGCATTTGTTGATAGCTCGTGAAAAGCGCAAAAGCCCGGCCACGCGATGCGCGCAAGATCCGCTCGATTTCATCGGCGGCAGACTTCGTGAATTCCGGCTGCCGCGGGTCCGGCAGGCGAGGCGGAACGTACAGAAGCGTTTGGGTCCCGAAGTCGTATTGGCTCTCGATGCGCAGCGTTCGGGCGTTCGGAAGACCGAGTCGCGTCTGTGTGTACTCAAACCCACCGCCCACCGTCAGGGTGGCGGAGGTAAGAATCGCGCACTCGACGCAATCGAAAAGACGCGTGGCCAAGGCGGCCGAAACATCGATGGGTGTCGCCTGCAGATACAAACCCCGCCCGCGCCGTTCCACCCAGTAAACATACGCAGCGTCTCCACACTTCATCCAGAAACGAAGCCCTTCCTGAATCAGCTTGGCCCGGCGGACCAGCGGCAGAGTTTCCTCAACCGCCTCCGGTATTAATTCAAGCCGTGCGCACAGCGCTTCCAACCCCAACCGCAATTCCTGGTAGAAGTCCTCGTTGTCCGCCAGAAACTCCTCCTGATTCCGAAATCCCTGACGGCCTTCCTGCGGAAACAGACTAAAGAACTCTTCTGTCCGGTCGCCAAGGTGAATCAAAGTACGGTCAAGCTCCGGGCTGGCAAACAGCTTCCGCCGCGAAATGGAAGCCGTGTCTTTTATCAGCTCCTGGATCTGGAGATTGCTCACGCTCATTCCGAAATACTGCCCCGCGACGTCTTCCATCTCGTGCGCCTCATCGAAGATCACTGCCGAGTAATCCGGAAGAATACCTCCAAACGCCTGGTCTCGCACCGCCAGGTCCGCAAAGAAGAGATGATGATTGACGATGATAATGTCGCTCTCGGCAGCGCGCCGGTGCATCTCCGTAATAAAGCACCGGTCGAATTGCTTGCACTTCTGACCTGCGCAAAGATCGCTTCTCGCGTCCAGTTTCCACCAGGCGCCGCTCTTCTCCGGCAGTTCGCGGAGTTCACTGCGGTCTCCGGTCTTGGTCGTCGCCTCCCAATCGCGAATCGCTTCAAATTCCCGAACTTCTTCAAGACCGGAAAGCACCGGCTCGCGCTCTGCATCGTAAAGCTTCTGCCGGCACAGGTAGTTCGCGCGGCCTTTCATGTAACACACTGCCAGATGCCGGTCGAACAAGGACTGCAGAAAGGGGAGGTCCTTGAAATACAATTGCTCCTGCAGATTCTTCGTTCCGGTCGAAATTACCACGCGCTTTCCGGACAAAATTGACGGAACCAAATAAGCGAGGGTCTTGCCGGTCCCGGTCCCGGCCTCCACGATCAGATGCCGCCGCTCGGCTAACGCCGATTCGACAGCTTGCGCCATCTGAAGCTGCCCTTCCCGGTACTCGTAAGCAGGATGGGATCGCGAGAGTATTCCCTTACGCGCGAAAAAACTCCCGGCCGTCAGCTTGGTCAAATCCGTGGCTGGTCGTCCTCGATGCCGGCGCCTGTCTCGCCGGATTCTTTATCGGCTCGATCCAGATAGGCTTGGCGGCTCGCGGTGATCGCTTTGCGTGCTTCAGCCGGTCCGCCCCAGCCTTTCATGCTGGTCTGTTCGCCCTGCAGCTCCTTATAAATCGAAAAGAAATACTCAATTTCTTTCCGGATATGAGGAAAGACCTGGTCCATGGTGTGAATGCTGTCGAAGCGCGGGTTACCGTTGGGAACGGCCAACACCTTTTGATCGTTCTCCTTCTGATCCACCATGCGAAGAATGCCGACTGGCCGGACCTCGATCAGACAACCGGTGAAGCTCGGCTCGTCGACGAGAGTTAGAACATCCAACGGATCGCCGTCTTCAGCCAAGGTGCCGGGGATGAAGCCGTAATCGCCCGGATAGTGCATGGGAGAATACAGCGCCCGATCCAGCCTGAAAACACCCAACTCGCCATCGTACTCATACTTGTTTGCCGAGTTCTTCGGAATCTCAATGATCACGCGGACAATTTCAGGGCAATCCGGCCCTGGATCGATATCGTACAGCTTCACGGGTTCAATGTAGCAAAAGCCGCGTTCGAGCATAAAGCACGTGCGAAACTCGAAAGCATGTCTGCTAAAGTCCGTTGGGGCGTGCTGGGAGCCGCTGCGATTGCCACGAAAAAGGTGATTCCGGCCATGCAGAAAGGAACGCGAACTGAGGTCGTGGCAATTGCCTCGCGAGAGTTCAGCCGCGCTCGCCACGCCGCCGCACAGTTAGATATTCCTAACGCCTATGGCTCCTATGAGGAGTTGCTGGCCGATCCGCGGGTGGACGCGGTCTACAATCCACTGCCGAATCATCTGCACGTGCCATGGTCCATCAAGGCGGCGCTCGCCGGCAAGCACGTGCTCTGTGAGAAGCCGATTTCGCTAACGGCTAATGAGGCGGCGCGTCTGATCGAGGCGCGCGATGCGACACACGTCAAAATCGGCGAAGCATTCATGGTGCGTACCCATCCGTTATGGCTGCGCGCTCGAGAAATTGTAAGGAGCGGCGATATCGGCGAGCTGCGAGTGGTCACCAGCCTATTCAGCTATTTCAATCGAGATCCTAACAACATCCGGAATATCAAAGCCTTCGGCGGGGGCGGACTTATGGATATCGGCTGCTATCCCATCACTATGTCCCGCTTTCTGTTCGAACGCGAGCCGATACGCGTCGCCGGTTTGATTGACCGCGATCCTGACATGGGCCCCGACCGGCTAAGCTCGGCGCTGCTCGATTTCGCTCCTGGCCAGGGAGTTTTTACGTGCAGCACTCAACTGGTTCCCTTTCAGCGCATGCAGATTCTGGGGACGAAGGGCCGAATCGAAGTCGAGATACCGTACAACATCCCGCCCAGCGAGCCGACCCGGATCTTCATTGATAATGGAGCTGAATTGGCGGGGCGCAGCGCTCGCATCGAAGAATTTCCAGCCGCGGACCAATACACCATCCAGGGCGATGAATTCTCCAGGGCGATTCAAGAGGATGGCGAGGTGCCGGTCCCGCTCGAGAATGCGCTCGCCAACATGAAGGTCATCGACGCAGTCTTACGCTCCGGAGAGAGCGGCCGCTGGGAACGTCCCTAATCGCCGCGAATCCGGCAAGCCCCCGGCGTTAGCGAAATTCTTCGCTATTTCACTTTCTTCGTGTAAGCGGAATACCAGTCGGCGATTTTCTTCTTAGAAACATCTCCGGGGTGAATAATCACCCGATAGCGAAAGCGCATGGATTCCCCCGCAGCCATCGCGCGGCCGCCCGTTTCCTTTGCGCCGGAATCAAAATCTTTCAGGCCGAAGGGATTTACCGCGAACAATCCGTAATCGCGCGCATGCCAGCGCGGCGGATGATTATAGTTCCGCGGATGATCGAAGATCGCGATTCCTACCTTCTGACCCTCCACAGTTCCGTCATAATCCACCCAGTCCGCGCGTTTGCCCCAGACGTTCTTCTCGGTTTGCGCGCCCTCGGAGTTCGTCATCAGGCCACCGTTCTTTCCCGCCATGCTATCCGCGATGCGGATTGCGAAGAAGCCTTCCTTGGTGTCTTCAAATTTGAGGTTCGTTTTCGCCGTGAACGTCGCATCCACGTCAACGGCGCGAATCTGACGATCCGCATAAAATGTCATAATCCGCCGTTCCTCGATCATGCTGCCCCGCCCCGGTGCTTGCCAATCAAAAATTGCGGTAATGCTTCCGGACTTCCGTCCGGGGGTCACGCTCTCCAGGTTTTGAAGAACCACCCTTCCCTTGATGGCGGGGTTGCCGGCGCTGGTTTTGGAATTAAGCTCGTTCTCCCAGAAATTGACATCACTCACATTCCCGTAACCGATCCAGAGGCCGCGATGGTGCGGGTGATCGCGTGATTCGCCTTCCACCATCTCCATGGGATACCTCCGTGTAACGACCAGGCCAGTGGCCGAGCGGAGCGGAGCGAGAAACGGCTTCGGATAGGCGTTTCCAATGTAAAAGTCGGAGAACGGCTGCCCATTTATGGCGATGGAGACGCGATCCTTGCCAACGGCCCTAAGTTCGACCTGGGCATTGACCAGGGGGCCCGCGAGGCAGATGGCCGCGATGGCGGATAGTATCCGCAACCCAACGAATCTCATCATCGATTCGATCCAAATCATATCAACTGCCGCGCAATGCCGCCCAAGGCTGGCGCAGCTTTTGGGCTATCATGGAGGCGTTACCGGTATTAAAGGAGATTATGGGACCGCTAGGCGCGCAAGAGATGATCGCGATTTTCGTCCTTGCCCTGCTCCTGTTTGGTCCGAAGAAGCTTCCAGAGTTGGGGAGGCTGCTGGGTAAAGGACTTAGCGAGTTCCGACGGGCCAAGAATGAGTTGAAGGCAACGTTCGAGAGTCATCTAAGCGAGCTGGAGAAAGAAACGCGAATCGACACCACGACCGCGAGTACCGACTATTCGCCGGCGCATTATCCTTACCCATACGATGAATATGGCCGCTATGACTCGGAATCTCAATCTCCCTCCGTATCTCAAGAGCATGAGTCCTCCGCGACCGGCTCTTCAGACCCTTCCACCGCCAGCGCAACCGCAACACAGGACGCCGAGGCCCACCGGAATCACTCTTCTTCGCAAGACTCACCAGTTTCGGGAACCGTGCCGCGCATTAACGGCATCGGGCCGGCGAAGCCGGTCCCCGTTGCGGTAGAAGAGCAACATCCCGCCTGATTGTTGAGTATTGATGCCTGACGAATCTGAGGAGCAACACGCTCCGGCCAACGAAGTTCCACCTGCGCGCGAAGACTCGAATCCACTGGAGGAAGCAGGCCAAACCGCGCCCGAGCGGGAATCCTCTTCCGTATCTGAACCGCAGCCCGGCCCTGCCGCTGCATACAGCAGTTCCTCCGATCCATACGGCTATCAGCCGGAAGATCGGACACCGGCGGCTGAAACCGGTTCCCAAGTGACGCAGGCCGCCGAGGCCAAAGAAGCCACGAAGCCAGCGGCGCAAACGCCCGCAAAGAGGGTTCCACCGCCGCCTGCCCCTCCCCCTCCTCCCCCGGATGACGACGATGATGATGCCAATCCGGAGGAAAAGGGCATGCTCCGCATGTCCTTCATGGGACATCTCGAAGAGATGAGGGCCCGCCTTCTCCGTGCGCTGGGGGGATTAGTCGTCGCGTTTGTGGCCAGCCTGTTCTTCACAAACGATCTCTGGAGAATTGTGTCGGCTCCGGCGGTGGACGCGCTGATCCATCTGGGTATTCATCCCCCAAAGTTAGTTGCCATCACTCCCATGGAGCAATTCAACATCATCTGGCTCAAGATGCCACTGTTGGTTTCGCTCTTTCTGGGCTCGCCATGGGTCTTGTACCAGGTTTGGGCTTTTATCTCGCCAGGGCTGTACAAAAAGGAACGGCGTTGGGCGGTCCCTTTCATCCTGTGCACTGCGGGATTGTTCATTACCGGGGGATGTTTCGCGTACTTTGTCGCCTTCCGCTACGGCCTCGAATTTCTGCTGGGAATCGGCCGCGACATAAACGTGGCGCCGATGATCTCGATCAACGAGTATTTCGATTTGTTTGTGAACGTCACCCTCGGCGTGGGTCTCGTTTTTGAGATGCCCGTGATCATTTTCTTCCTGACGCTATTGCGTCTGGCATCTCCGCGCTTTCTGCTTCGGCACAGCCGTTACGCCGTCCTTGCGATCACAATCATCGCGGCGGTCGTCACCCCAACCCCGGACGTTTTCAACATGATGATCTTCGCCGTGCCGATGGTGATGCTGTATTTTGTGGGTTTGTTCGCGAGTTACCTGCTGGTGTTGAGGCGGGAAGGCAAAGGCTTCCCATGGCGGTTAACTTCGCTTGCCGTGCTTGCGATTATTCTCTTAAGCTCGGCTGCGGTGGCCCTGTTCATTTACCGCTATCACTATCACTTCATACAAAAGTGGCCGTATTTTGTGAAGTAGCGGGATGACGCCAAAGAGCCGCGCCGCCCAACAAGCCGTCTTCGTTGGGTACTCGTGTAACGTGCTCTGGTAAAGCGAAGTCTACTTTCACTGCGTTGCCGCCGCCGATAAACAGGTGGTCGTAGTTGAAAAGAGCCTGTAGCTGAGCGATGCTCCTCTCCACCAGCTTGTTCCATTGCTTGCGCCCGTATTTTTCGAGGCCGCGCTTTCCCAGGAAATCCTCATAGGTTTTGCCCTTGTGCCAGGGATGATGGGCAAGCTCGAGTCCGGGAACGAGATGCCCATCGACGAAGAGAGAAGAGCCGAAGCCGGTCCCCAGCGTGATTACAAGCTCGACTCCCTTTCCGCGAATCGCTCCAAAGCCCTGCACCGCCGCGTCGTTCGCAACCCGCACCGGCTTTTTCCAACGCCTGCTGAGAACCTTCTCGAATTCGAAGCCGATCCATTTCGGATCGAGGTTGTGCGCTGTAAGCATCGCCCCGTGTTTCACCACGCCCGGGAAGCCGACGGATACACGATCGAAGCCGGGCAGTCTCGCGGCCGTGTTGTCGAGCACGCGAAGCACAGCGCCAGGCGTTGCGGGACTTGGCGTATCGGCCCGCTCCCGCTCGCTGAGCGGTCTTCCTTCGATATCGAGCAACAGTCCCTTGATGCCCGTCCCACCAATGTCAAGCGCCAAAGTTGTGATTTTTTCCGGTTGTCTGCGCATATCGACACTTTAGCTAAAGTCTGAAAAGTTCGGGAGAAGATGCTTCGGTTTAAACTGCTTAATCCCATGACATTAGCCTTCGCCACCTGTTCGGCGCAGGTTTAATAAGTCCAGGTCAAATGATCTTCATTTTGGTAGTTTTTGCATCCCCACAGCTTCTCCTCGCGTCATTAAACTGTTGATACTTTGTGACCCTCCGGGATTTGGCCACAAAGATGCTTTCGAACTAAGTGAGCGAGGCGCGAGAAACAAGGCGCCCGAGGAATAGTGATTGGTGTTTTGGAGGAACTGAAAACTTATGAGTAGTAAACTTCGTACTTTTTACATAGGCGCCTTGGCCGTGACCGGCCTGGGCCTGCTGGGAACTTCATTCGTGCCGAAGGCTCACGCGGATGCCTGGGACAAGATGACTATTGTGACTGTGAATGAGCCGATCATTGCCGGCAACAAAGTGCTGGATCCTGGGACCTACGTTTGGAAGCTGCTTGACTCACAATCGGATCGGCACATTGTGCAGATCTTCGACAAGAATCAGCAGCATCTGGAAACTACCTTCTTGGCGATACCGAATTATCGGTTGGAACCCACCGGGCACACGCAGTTTGCCTTCTGGGAAACCCCGGCGGGCGTCCCCAAGGCGGTTCGCGCATGGTTCTACCCGGGCGACAACTTTGGACAGGAATTCCCGTATCCGAAGAAACTGGTGGCACAGCTAGCCTCGGCGGCCCCGGTTCCGGTACCCACGAACTACACTGAGCCGGAACCCGCGCCTGTTCCGGAAGCACAGCCCGCACCTGAGCCGCAGCCGGAGACGCAAGCAACGCCTGCTCCCGAGGCTCCTGCTCAGACCGCCACGCCAGCGCCAGCTCCCGCCGAACCTCAGACTCTACCCCATACCGCGACTTGGAATCCGCTAATCGGGCTGATCGGGTTAATGTTCTTGGGCGTGTCCGGCGTAATGTCTCTAGCGACGAAACGGGCGTAAACTACCCGATTTTCGATCGACGTACCGGTACTTTCCGGCAACGGTGAACAATTCGACGCCTGGCTCCCCAACTGCCAGGCGTCATTTTCTTTGGGCTCATGGAAATAGTGTGAGAATGTAATAAGCCAAAGAGGTAAGGTCATGCGCGAGATCGATCCGGCACGAAGGTTAATGCTGTTGGGAATTTTCTTGGCGAGCTTGGCTCCAAGTTCGCTATTAGGAACGCCGGTATTGGATCTGGCCGCCATCGCCGACCAACCGAAAGTGCAAGGCCAGGGCAGCGCTCCAGGCGCCTATACGATATCGGACAACGTGGACTTGGTGCTCTTGGACGTCAGCGTAAAAGACCCGCGTGGCGGGTATGTGACCGGTTTGACGAGGAATGACTTTCATATCGCTGAAGACGGGCATGGCCGCCCGATCACGCTATTTGCGAGCGTCGATGCGCCCGTTACCGTCGGATTAGTGGTGGATAACAGCGGAAGCATGCGTTTCAAGCGTCCTGAAGTGATTCTCGCCGGCCTCGCTTTTGCAAAGGAGAGCAACCCCCGCGATGAGTTCTTCGTGGTGAACTTTAATAACTCCGTCGTTCGCGGCCTGCCTGCTCAGACTCTATTTACGGATAATCTTCAATTGTTAAGAGCGGCTTTATACTACGGTAAAGCCGTAGGCCAGACCGCCCTCTACGACGCAACTGCTTATGCATTAAGGCATCTCGAATTCAGCCGTCAGGAGAATAGGACGTTGATCCTAGTCAGCGACGGGGGCGACAACGTGAGTAGAACCGGATTACCTGAATTACTTAAGCTAATTCAGGCATCGAGAGCAACTATCTATACCGTCGGGCTGCTCGATCCCGAGGACCGCGATTTGAATCCGGGCGTTTTGCGGCGAATATCCGCCGCGAGTGGAGGCGAATTTTTTGAGCCGAAAACATTGGACGATGTGATCCCGGTTTTCCAGAAGATCTCGAAAGATATTAGAAATCGGTACACCATCGGCTATGTTCCCGATGAAGTCAACGACAGACGTTTAGTGCGCTCTGTGAGAGTTACAGCCCAAGAGGACGGTCGACGGTTGAACGTAAGAAGTCGTACAAGCTATACGACCACTCCTTTCTCGCAGTTAGTCGCCCAGACTCAAAAGGAACCGGGACAGAGGCAGTAAGGCTGAAGGAGAGCATGAACGGACCCGGGATTGTCAGATCCAGCCCACCTCCTTACTTCACGAAGCCCGGTTTACACAGCCACAACGCAAACCGCCGGCCCAATCGTTCGCACGGCAAGTTTGCAACCCTGCTTCACATTCGAGTGCTGCTTCTCCTTTTGGGATTATGCGGCGTCGGATATTACGGCTATACCTTAACCGATCAGTATGTTTATCAAGCCTTTCAGAATTGGGCATTTGATCAGCAGATTGCCGGCAGACCGGCCGTAAACTTCGCCGATTACCTTCGGGAGATGACTCCATTCGGCTTTCTTGCAGGAGCAAAAAACCCAGCCACATCGGCGACCACCTCCGCGCTTTCTCCCGGCCCTTCGGCAATTCCCCGCCCAGTGGAGGGTTCACTGTTAGGCAGAGTCGAGATTCCGAGGCTTAATCTTTCGGCGATCGTTCGCGAAGGTGTAGATGCGAAAACGTTGAGAGTTGCGGTCGGGCATGTTCCCTCGACTTCCCTGCCCGGCGAGCCGGGGAACTTCGCAATTGCAGCGCACCGGGACACTCTGTTTCGAGGCTTGAAGGACATCAGGAAAGACGACCTTGTGACGTTTCAATCTCCGGCGACGACTTACACTTACAAAGTAATCTCGACTAAGATTGTCAAGCCGTCGGACATCAGCGTTCTCCAACCTGACGGGGGCGGGTTGACTCCGATAGCTCAGGCTTCCTCGAGCAATGCGGCCGGCAGGAAGTTGCTTACGATGATCACCTGTTATCCGTTCTATTATGTGGGCTCAGCCCCGAAGCGCTTTATCGTGCAAGCGAAGCTGGTATCCACAAATGGGGAATCGAAGCTGGTAGCGGATCAAGCCGGCAACGCGTCGCCGCCCCAGGAGCAATCCGCCACATACGTGGCAGCGGCGGCTGTGAAGCACCGGTCGGCCAAGCAGGCAAGAACCAGGGAGCCCCGCCACGTGCGGGGCTCTTCGCGTGAGGGAGCTTCTCATTCGAGGCGCGTTGCGTCCGTAAACAAGGCTGCCGGTCTCCCGGAAAACGAACCTTCTGGCGCAAATTGTTCCACGCGAGCTGATCCTGAGCGGGCATTCCATTCGGGAAAGCTCTTGTTATACTGCGAGTGAATCCTTGGGAGGTCGTCTAATGGTAAGACTGCAGACTCTGGATCTGCGTATCGGGGTTCGAGTCCCTGCCTCCCAGCCAATATTACTCTCCTGATTCTTCGAGAGCGCAATTTATCTTGAGCCTGCGTGCAATTACGCGCTTGAGAACATCTTTATGGAATACGTCAATTTAGGCAAGACAGGTCTTAAGGTTTCCCGGTTGTGCCTCGGTTGCATGACTTATGGATCGAGTAAGTGGCGCGATTGGGTTTTGGATGAGGAACCGAGCCGTCCATTCATTAAGCGCGCCCTCGAAGCCGGAATCAATTTCTTCGACACCGCCAATATGTACTCCGATGGCGCCAGCGAGGAGGTGGTCGGCCGGGCGCTACGCGATTTTGCGAACCGGGATGAAGTGGTCCTGGCCACGAAAGTGTTCAATCGAATGAGAAAGGACCCGAATGGAAGAGGATTGTCGCGGAAGGCCATCTTGACCGAAATCGATCACAGCCTCAAGCGCCTCGGCACCGATTATGTCGATCTTTATCAGATCCATCGATGGGATTACGACACTCCGATCGAGGAAACCATGGAGGCGCTTAACGACATCGTCAAGTCCGGTAAAGCTCGATACATCGGCGCATCCTCCATGTTCGCCTGGCAGTTTGCAAAATCGCTCTATACCTGCGATCTGAACGGGTGGCCCCGCTTCGTTTCGATGCAGAATCATTACAACTTGATTTATCGGGAGGAAGAACGCGAAATGCTTCCGCTCTGCCGTGAGGAAGGCATTGGCGTGATTCCATGGTCGCCGCTGGCGCGCGGCTTTCTGGCCGGTAACCGTAATAAGCAAGGCGGCGAGACGTCCCGCTCTAAGACCGACGAGTATGCGAAGCAAATGTATTATCAGGCTGACGATTTCGCGGTCGCGGATCGCCTCAGTGAGGTAGCTCAGGCTCGCGGTCTGCCGAATATGCAGATCGCTCTCGCTTGGGTGTTATCGAACCCGGATGTCACAGCGCCCATTATTGGCGCGAGTAAGCCGAATCATCTGGACGACGCGCTCGCCGCTCTCTCGGTAAAACTATCGGAGGACGAAATCAAAAAGCTGGAAGAGCCTTATAAACCGCACCGCATACTGGGGCATTCCTAGCCGTCACTGTGCCATGCTGACCGCTTCCTGTTTCCAGGCGTAAAGCGGAAATTTCTCCGTTAGCGCGGCTACCCCTTTCCGTGCTTCGCGCATCGCTTGTTCCGATTTCACATCGTTCAGCACGTGCGCGATGAGTCGGCCTACCTCGGTCATTTGCGATTCACGGAAGCCGCGAGTGGTAACCGCTGGACTTCCGAGCCGAATACCACTCGGATTCAAGGGCGGATTTGTGTCGAATGGAATAGCGTTCTTATTCGCCGTAATATAAGCCTCGTCGAGAGCCTTCTCGGCTTCTTTCCCCTTAATACCCTTTGCGAAAACATCTATCAGGAACATGTGCGAATCCGTTCCACCGCTCACCACCCGAAAGGCTTGGTTCTGGAGAGATTTTGCCAGAGCGCGGGCGTTAGCCAATACTTGGCGCTGATAGGCGCGGAATTCTTCCGAAAGCGCTTCGAGGAAACAAACCGCCTTAGCGGCGATGATGTGGACCAGCGGGCCGCCCTGTACGCCTGGAAAAACCGCCCGATCGATGTCCTTTCCAAATTTCTCCTTCGCGAGAATCATTCCGGAACGCGGCCCTCGCAGCGTCTTATGCGTAGTAGAGGTCACGATATCGGCATGCTCGCATGGATTCGGGTAAATGCCCGCCGCGACCAGACCGGAGTAATGCGCTACGTCAACCAGAAAAACCGCTCCGACTGAATCGGCGATCTCTCGGAACCGGGCAAAATCGATCACGCGAGAATACGCGCTGGCGCCGCCTATGATCAGTTTTGGCTTATGCTCTTCGGCAAGGCGGGCCAGTTCCTCATAGTCGATGAGTTCGTCGTCACGTCGAACGCCATAGGCAACCACCTTATAGAGCTTCCCGGAGAAGTTAAGGGGGTGGCCATGGGTGAGATGTCCGCCATGCGCCAAATTCATGCCCAGGATCGTGTCTCCCGGCTGGAGCACCGAAGCGTATGCAGCCTCGTTGGCTTGTGAGCCCGAATGCGGCTGAACGTTTACATATTCGGCATTGAACAGCTTCTTCGCTCGTTCCCTGGCGAGATTCTCCACCACGTCGGCGAACTCGCACCCGCCGTAATAGCGTTTGCCCGGATATCCTTCGGCGTATTTGTTGGTGAATACGCTTCCGGCTGCTTCGAGTATCGCCTCCGATGTGAAGTTCTCGCTGGCAATCAACTCGAGCCGCGTGTTCTGCCGCCCAAGTTCGTGCTGTATCGCCTCGTAGATCTCGGGGTCTGCCTCAGAGAGAGGCCGTGACATTCGCTGTGCATCCATATTGTTATTTTCCGGTGGTCTGTTCTAATTGTCTATTACACCTGAATGCGCTGGAGCACTCTTTTCATTCCCACTCTGAGAGAATTGCCTGCCGACGCGGAAGTTGTCAGCCACCGACTGCTTCTGCGCGCGGGCTATATCCGGCAGCTTTCCGCCGGCGTTTATAACTACTTGCTTCTCGCCCAGCGATCGTTTCGAAAAATCCAACAGATCGTGCGCGAAGAGATGAATGCGATTGGCGGCCAGGAGATGTTGCTCGCCACACTGAATCCGGCGGAGTTGTGGCAGGAATCGGGTCGATGGGAGGTAATGGGCGACAATCTGTTTCGACTGAAGGACCGCTTTGGGCGCGAGCTTTGCCTCGCCATGACGCATGAAGAAGTCATGACGTTCATTGCCCGGGGAGAACTCCGCAGCTATAAGCAACTGCCTCAGATCTGGTATCAGATTCAAACTAAATTCCGCGATGAGCCGCGGCCCAAATCCGGCTTGCTGCGCGTGCGGCAATTCATTATGAAGGATTCGTACACATTCGATTTGGACGCCGCCGGACTTGACCTTGCGTACAACAAGCATCACGGCGCGTACTGCCGGATTTTTGATCGGTGCGGGCTCGAGTACGTGATTGTGGAAGCCCATTCCGGCGCGATGGGAGGCAATCAATCGCATGAATTCATGGTGCAATCCAGCGCGGGCGAGGACTTCGTCGCTCGTTGTAAGAGTTGCGGATATGCGGCCAATTTAGAGAAGGCCGCGTCCGTTCCCAGCGCGCCTCTCGCCGCCGATCCCGAAGGAGATCTGACGCCGGAAGAATTTCACACCCCCGGTCTCAAGACCATCGCGGACCTGGCCGAGTTCACCAAGCTGCCTGAAAGTTCGCAGATGAAGAGCCTGGTGATGGCAGTGGCGGGCAAGCCTTTGCTAATCATGGTGCGTGGCGATCATCAGCTCAGCGAAACGAAGCTCAGCAGCGTCGTTCAAACCGCCGATCTGCGACCCGCTCATCCTCAGGAGATTGTGGAATGGTTCGGCGCGAGCGCAGGTTCTCTCGGTCCGATTGGCGCTCGGAACATGCGCATCCTTGCGGATTCCGCCTTGAGAGGCCGCCGCAACATGATCACCGGCGCGAATCGCGATGACTACCATTTCAGAAACGTGACGCCTGACGAGGACTTTCAGCCGGAATACTTCGATTTGAGGCAAGCCGCCGCGGGAGATACGTGCTCAAATTGCGGCGCCCCGTTGGAGCTGGTGAAGGCAATCGAAATCGGGCATATTTTTAAGCTTGGCTACAAGTACTCCGAGGCGATGGGATTGCGGGTGCTAAGCGAAGACGGAAAAGAGATCACGCCCATCATGGGTTCGTATGGCATCGGTATTGAACGAATCCTGACGTGTGCCATTGAGCTCTATCACGATAAGGACGGCATGGCGCTGCCGGCCGCGATTGCGCCTTTTACAGTGGTAATCACGCCGGTAAACTATCGCGAGTCTTTGCAAAGGGAGGCGGCGGATCTGCTATACGCCGAGTGCGCGAAAGCTGGAATCGATGCGCTGCTCGACGACCGGGACGAGCGTCCAGGCGTCAAGTTCAAGGATGCCGATTTGATCGGCATTCCATACCGCATCACCATAGGCAAGAAGCTGAGCGAAGGCAAAGTTGAATTCCTCGACCGCCGCACGCGCGCTTCCGAAGAAACGCCGCTCCACAGCGCGGTAGCGCGGCTTCAAGAGAAGCTGGCGCTATAGCCGGACAGACGAGCCGTTCACTGGGATAGCGGAGCTCCGGCGTCGGTTCCGAACTTCTTCGCAAAGAATTCCACTGTAGCCTGATACGCTTCCACCCAATGCCGATGCATCAGGAAATCGTGGATTTCGTTTGGAATGATCAGTTCTTGGAATTCCACGTGCTGCTGCCGTAGCGCCTCTACCAGCCGCACTGTCTGCGAAAATGGCACGTTCCGGTCATCGTCTCCCTGGATCAGCAACACTGGCGATCTCCAGGTCTTCACCGATGCAAGCGGCGAAGATTCGAACGCGATTCGCGCCGCATCGGCCTGGGTTTTGGGATCGTACGCGGGCACGAAGTTCTCGATCACGCCGTTCCAATCATGTACTCCATGAAAGTCTACTCCGGCGGCAAATAGATCGGAAGCGCGGGCCAGAGCAAGCGCCGTCAAATATCCGCCATACGATCCGCCCCACACGCCGATACGTTTCGGATCCACGTCGGATCGCGATTTGAGATACAACCCTGCGCCGAGCACGTCATTGAACTCGCTCGCTCCGGTTGCCCCGTAATTCAGCGCTTCTCGAAAATTGAGTCCGTATCCGATCCCGCTCCGGTAATTTACCGAAAGAACCACATAACCGTGATTCGCGAAGTATTGGTTCAACGAATAAGCGTTTGAGTAATAGGCCATGTAGTGGAACCCGAGCAGCATCTGCCTCCGCGATCCGCCGTGGAAAAAAATCAGAGCGGGATGCCGCTCGCCGCTCTCTTTCCCGGCCGGTAGAAATAGCTGACCGTGAATCGTAAGACCATCCGCCGCGGTGATGATCACGGGCTGCGGCCGAACCAGCGAAGCGGAAGGAAATTCCGCGGGCGTGGCCGTGGGCGCTAGTGGCTTTCTGCGGCCGTCCGCAGTCTGTATCGCCGCATGCGCCGCCTCGTTAAAGCCCGACGCGAGAAATGCGAGCGAGCCTCCAGAGACCGGAACGGGCGCCCATTCTATACCCTCGCCGCTCGTCATCGGCTTCGGTTTTTCCGTACCGGAGGTCTCCACGCTCCACAAATGTCTCCGGTCGATATCGCCGATATTTGTCGAATAGTACATTGTCTTTCCGTCTCCCGACATCGCTACATGCTCTACTTCACCTTTACCCGGAGTCAATTCGACCGCTGTTCCACCTTGCAGAGAAACACTGTATAGATGGCGCCAGCCGGTCATCTCCCATGGGAAAACAAGCCGCTGGTCGGCCCCCCAGAAGACCTGCTGTTCGGCTTCAATGCCCTGGAACACGCTGCCCGGGCCGTCCTTCGCATGGAACACTTCGCGGCCGACGCCGGTCTTCGCATCGGCTACGCGAATGGACCAAGGCTCGCCTTCTCTTTCCGGTCCGAAATCGAATGCGCGGTTCTGCGCCGGAATCCGCACATACGCGATACCGGCGCTATCCGGCGACCAAACCGGGTCCAAGTCTCTGTCGACGCTCGCGTCCAGGTAACTCAGTCGCCGATCCGCCGGAACATAAATCCCGATGAAGCTGTGGTCATGCCGGAGACTTTCAAAAGCCAACTCCGTACCATCGGGAGACCATCTCAAATTCGCGGCTCCTGTTTTTTGATATACCGCGCTCTTCACGTCTCCTCCGGACGGTTTCATGGTGAATATCTGACCCGCGCGAAGGAATGCCACCAGTTCTCCCTTCGGCGAAATTGCGGGAGCGTGGCCCTCCGTCAATTTTTTTTCGGCCGATCCGTCCATCGCAATTCTCCAGATCGCCTGCTCCGGCTTTTCCGGATTCAGCGCCGGGTCGGGATTATCCCGGCCCATCTCGAAGTCTCCGCCACGCGTGAATAACAGATAACTTCCGTCCGGAGCCCATGCTAAATCGGCGATCTCCTGTCCGTCGTCTTCGCTGAAATGAGTGATTTTGTGACCTTCCCAGGCGGGCGCGCTCGCTACCCACACGTTACGTTTCCCTTCTTCGTTCAGCAGCCAGGCCACTCTCGCGCCGGTTGGCGATGCGATTAGCGAGCTTGCAAAGGGGGCGCTCATCACCTGCCCGATGGTGAAGGAGGCGCTCGCTGCGGAGCCGTGGAAAGCCGCCAAGGAAATTAGGGCGACCGGAAAGAGCAGAAGTCGATAAGCTGCTTTCATAGCGAATTTTTCATTCTGTCACGAATCGTGAGATTGCCGAGGGCCTCTTGGTCCAGTTGGTATTCTTGAGTACAAAGTGGCGCTAAACATCGGCCAAACAGTCGGCGACTACCGCGTCATCGGCGTCATCGGCTCGGGCGGAATGGGCACGGTCTACAAGGTTCAGCACCTGATTTCAGACCGAATCGAGGCCATGAAGCTCATCCTTCCGAATCTGATTGACTCTCCGGAGCTTGCAGATCGCTTTATGCGTGAGATCAAAGTTCAGGCGCGCCTAAGCCATCCCAACATCGCTTCTCTGCTGAACGCTCTGCGCCTGGATAATCAACTCCTAATGGTCATGGAGTACATAGAGGGCGCCACTTTGCAAGCTGTCCTCCGCCAGGGCCGAATGGAGCCTGTCAGGAGCATCGACATCGTTCTACAGGTTCTGAGCGCGCTCGATTACGCCCACGCGCAAGGCGTGATTCACCGCGACATCAAACCGGCAAACATCATGCTGACCGCCGGCGGGGTTGCGAAACTGATGGACTTTGGAATCGCGCGTTCGTTGACGGACCGTCAATTGACTCAGGCCGGGGCTGCGGTTGGCTCGGTTTATTATATGTCGCCGGAGCAGGTTCAGGGCGCGGGCGTCGATCATCGCTCGGATCTCTATTCTGTGGGCATTATGCTGTACGAAATGGTAACCGGCGCACGGCCCATTTCGGGTGAATCGTCGTGGGCGATCATGAACGCTCACGTGAATCAAATCCCACGGTCGCCTGTGGCCCTGAACGGCGATCTTCCCGATTATCTTTGCTTGGCGATTCTGAAGGCCATCGAAAAAAATCCGGACGCTCGGCATCAAAACGCGTCCGCGTTTGCCGACATTCTGAAAATGGTGCAAAACCGTTATTCCGCGCGCGCGGGACGAAGGCCGGCTTCCGATTTCGAGACGGCTGCGATTCCTCCTCAGACGCCGGCTTACCTCCAGCCTACAGAACTGATCAAACCCAGCGCTCCACCGATCGCGGTGGCAACGCCGACACCTTCGCCGTCTATAACTCCGATTCCTTCGAGCGGGTCCAGCTCCGCTTCGGCAAAGCGCTTCAGTTCAGCCGAGCTGGAACGCGTGAAACGCGATTTAGCCGTGTACATTGGCCCAATGGCGCGCATCATTGTGGATCGCGCGGCCAAGAAGGCCGGCAACTTGCGTGAGCTCTACGAAATCCTATCCGCCGAGGTGCCCGCCGGCAGGGAACGCGCCGAGTTTCAGGCGACCCGGCCTCGCTAGAGAGTATGGCGAACATATTCATCAGCTACGCCCACGTTGATCCGGATCGGGATCTCGCCAGGCAGCTTTCCTCTACGCTCGAGGCAAATGGACACGTCGTATTCGTCGATTCCAAGATCCGTTTGGGCCAGGAATGGGCCGAGCAGATTGAGCGGCAGCTCCGCAGCTCGGCATACTTCGTGGTCTTACTCTCGTCCGCATCGGTTGAAAGCGACATGGTGCGGCGCGAAATCTCGCTGGCATACAAGCTGAAAAAAGCGAAGACGCTCACAATTCTGCCCGTCCGCCTGGGCTTCGAAGGCGAATTGCCCTACGAAATCGGCGCTTACCTCGATCTGATCCAATACGCAACCTGGCAGCCCGGCCAGTCTTTCCATTCGATCTGCAAAACGATTTTGCAGGCCATTCAAGAATCTACTGCGCTCGCTCCGCAAACCGAGCCAGCCCCACAACCAGCGCCCGAGGATCCGCGTTTCGATCCATCCGAGCTCGATCGAGTGAAAGAAGAACTCGCCATTTATGTTGGTCCGATGGCCCGCGTTATTCTGGATCGGGCTGCAAAGAAGGCCGCGAATTGGCAGCGCCTCTACGAGATTCTGGCAGCCGAAATCCCTGCTGGAGACGACCGCAAGAAATTCCTGGCCAGCCGACTCCGTCAATCGACCTAATCCGGATTCTACCCTTCACCATCGCTGTCGAGCATCTTCATCGCCCGCGCCAAACTCCGTTGCATCCTGTTGAACGAAGAAGCGAGAACTGAAATCTCATCGCGTCCCTTGATGGGAAGGTCTTCGACGTCCAGTTTGCCTTGGCTGATTTCGTCAGCCATGCGCGACAGCTTGGCCACGGGCCGGATTACCGTCACAACCAACACCGCGTCCAGCACCAGAAGCGTCATAAGCCCTACCGCTAAAAGATAGGCCACCAAAGTCTTCAGCGCGCGATTCGCCATTTGAATGGGAAGCGTTTCCGGGACGGATACAATCTGCGCGCCAATGATCTCGTCTAGCTTCCAACCAAACCCATTATCCCGGCCATATTGCCGAATCATCGAAACTGGCGCCCGATCCGGCGTGCTATGGCACTCGAGACAGGCCGCTTCCTTGACCTGGAGAGGTCTCGCGAAGAACAGCGATTTCCCGGTCGGTGTATCGCGCTCATTGTAGAGAGTCTTGAGTGTCGGATCATTGCGAAATGTATTGACCACATCCGTCTCCCAATCGGTGGCCCGATCAAGCGGATCGGTCGGATTCAGCGTTGCCTCCTTGTAACTGTAATCCGGATTCCCTTTATGGATGTAGGCAAAAACCTGCGTTGCGGCAAATGCCGGCACTGTCTCCGGCAAAAACGGCGCATCCCGCCGCGCCTGCTGCTTCACAAGAAGAGGCTTGATATCGGTTGTCGTGTAGTTGCGGGTTGCGAGGGTCGTCTCCATCATTAATCTCGCCTGCTCGCGCACCCGGTCTTTCGCATCCCGCTGCAAGAACCCATAAGCCAACCACACCGCAACCGCCAGGCCCAAACCGAAGACAATCACAAAAATCAAATTGAACCGCGCCAGCAGCTTCATTGAGCCGATGTTCTCCCTCTGCCAATGTTACGGATTCTCCCGCCGGCCCACAAGCAAAAAGGGGCTCAAGCGGCTAACCGCGTGGCCCCTTTTTTCGGTTGTTAGGTTACTGCTCGCTTATTTGGGACAGCCCAGAGCCTGAACTTCCTGCGCAGGGAGTTCTTTGATGTTCTTGACCGCTGGAGGCATCGTCTGGCTGTTGCTCGGTACGAGGTAGACTTCCACACGACGATTCTTGTCGGCCGCTGTTGTTTCAGAGCCTCTGCGCTCCTTCACGTTTGAAGTTCCGCAGAGTCCTGGTCTGGTCTCCGAAGTCTGATCGGTACCCACCCAGTCAACTTTGATCCGGGATGGGTCGACCTTTGCGCAAGTGCCTGTACCGCCGCTCAGCACGGCAGCGGCGTTGAGTACTCGTTGTTCATCAAGCGCGCGCTCTTCTCTCCGGGCTCTGCGGCCTTTACGGCCTCGAGTCGTTTCGCGAACGTTCGCTTCTTCATCGGTATCGCGATGGCCAACCAACACGATATTGTAATCGCCGCTGGCCACCTTCGGAGCCGCGTCGTCGATCAGAACACGCTTGCCGCAGTTATTCACGCGAGCGTTGTTCTTAGCGAAGACGATGTCGTCGAGCCGGACGAACTGCGGTTGGCAGTTCACCGTGATGGTCGTATTTTGAGAAGCGGTCTTGCCGCTTTCATCGGTAACCGTCAGAGTGGCTGTTACTGTCTTGGTCTGGCCTTGAGCGCCGCCTTCAAAGTTCAACGTCGAAGCGTCGAACGTGGCGTTCTGGCTGGTGTCGTTGCTTACGCTGCCTTCGCTTACGCTCCACTTGTAGCTCAAGTTACCGCCGCACGCGGAAGAAGCGGCGCTAGCCGAAAGATTTGCAGTATGCGTGCCGCTTGTATTGGCCGCGCAACTCAGTTCGTTCGGTGTCGCGGCTACGCTCGAGATCTGCGGAACCGAGTCGTTGACCGTTACAGTCGCGGTAGCGGAGGCCGGAGCCGGAGCCTGCGGAGCCGGAGGAGCCACCCAGCATTTTACAGATATGTCCTTCGGCCGTTCCATCGGGGCCGGTGGCGGAGTCGTATCGCTAACCGTCGCCTGAACGGCAAAGCTGCCGGTATTGTTCGGTGTAAACGTGAAGTCGGCCGTGTTACCGCTCTGCGCCGCTCCGTTTAACGTCCAGGCATATGCAAGGTTATGTCCCGCTGGAGCTCCCGTCACAGTCGCATGAAGCGTAACCGGCTTGCCCTGACAGATAGTGCCTTCCGCGCCCGTAATCGTGGGAGTAGGCAGCGGCGCGGGCGTCGGGGGCGGGGCCGGCATCGGCGGACACTTGGCCTGTCCGAGGTACCATACCAGGCCAACCGTGCCCTGGAACCCAAGCACGTGATCCCGGGCCGGGACGTAGATGCCGCCGTCCGGATAATTCGGCAGATCGTAGGTCGGATTGCGCGACCAAGTGCCGCGCGCATCGAGACGCAGACCGAAGTGATCGGTCAAGTGCCATTTCACGCCGCCACCGAAGTTAGCGCCCGCCTGCAAGTTATCGTTCAAATTCGAGGAATAAAATTCGGAGTTGATAGTCGGGTTTCGTGCTGTGCTCTCGGCCCCGGAAGTTGGCGTGAACTGAACCACGTCCACTCCGGCCGTCAAATAGGGCTGAACCTTCGATCCCCTCGGCCTCAGGTTAAAGACCGGATTCAGGCCAAGATACCAGTTTGTAGCTTTGAAACTGTATGTCGGAATAGGCATACCCACGAGACCCGCCGGAGCGGTTGCCGGATAAACCCCAAGGTTACTCGGCGTTCGGAAATGCACCTGTGCCCGGGCATCGTCTCCCCAAAGCTCAATGCCGAACCATTTCGAGGGATTCACGGCGATGCGGAAACCGTAGACCCAGCCGTCGAGCATCTTCGGATCTAATCCACGCTGGACTTGACCATAAGTGCTAATGCCTCCGAATAGAGTAATTTCAACTAGATCGGGATATTGATCCTCCGATCCGCTATGCGCCTTACTCGCGGTATTGTTACTCGCATTGTTCGTCGTATTGTTCGTGTCCTGAGCAAAGGCGGCTGTGCCAAAACACAACGTCACACCCAGAATCGCCGAACCAATCGGCCTGATATTTAGCCGAGTTTTCATCCTTCTCCTCCAAAGCAAGATCTCACTCACACCGACCTTATGGATGCCGGTTGAGCAATTTTCATTACGCTTGCAATACAAGCGTTTCCAAGTCTGTAATACACAATACGAAGGGCCGGCCCCTAGTACACGGCCCTTACCTTGTTATTCATCGGTTTATCGCGGACATCCAAGAGCTTTCACTTCGGATTCCGGAAGCGGTTTGATATTTTTCACCGCTGGAGGCATCGCTTGGCTGTTCCTCGGCACAAGATAGACCTCCACGCGACGATTTTTGTCGGCTTCCGTCACTTCAGACCCTCTCTTCTCCTTTTGAGAAGGACGATTCGAAGTTCCGCAAAGTCCCGGATCCGGCGTCGAGGTCTGATCCGTTCCGACCCAATCGACCTTGATACGCGATGGATCGACTTTGGCGCACGTACCACCACCTCCGCTAAGCACGGCGGCGGCGTTCAGCACCCGCTGTTCATCAAGCGCGCGCCCTTCCGCTCGGCGTCCCCGGCCTCTTCGGCCACGCGCCTCGGGAATGTTCGTCTCTTCATCGGTATCGCGATGTCCGACCAGCACGATGTCGTAATCGCCGCTGGACAGTCTCGGAGCCGCCTCGTCGATCAGAATGCGCTTGCCGCAGTTATTCACGCGAGCGTCATTCTTCGCGAAGACGATATCCGGCAGCCTGACGAACTGCGCCGGACACTTCACCGAAATGTCGGTGGTCTTCGACGCGGATTTACCAGTCTCATCGGTAACGGTCAGAGTTGCCGTTACGGTCTTGGTCTGGCCTTGCGCGCCGCCTTCAAAGTTCAACGTCGATGCATCGAAGGTCGCGTTCGGACTTGTGTCGTTACTAACGCTGCCCTCGCTCACCGTCCACTTGTAACTCAGATTGCCGCCGCAAGCCGAGCCGGTTGCTTGACCGGAGAGATTGGCGGTGTGAGTGCCCGCTGTGTCGGCGGCGCACGAAAGCGCGTCGGGCGTCGCGGCAATACTCGTGATTTGCGGCGCGGCATATTCCTTAACACTGAGCGTGACCGGCCCGGCAGTCACGGTCCGCGAGGGATTCGTCGAATCCGTCACCGCCACTTCAACCGTGAAATCTCCCGCATTATTCGGAGTGAAGGAGAAGTCGGCGCTATTGCCGCCGGAAGGACTGCCATTTAGCTTCCACGCATAACTAAGCGTGTGTCCCGCCGGGTCGCTGGCAGTGGAGTGCAAGGTGATCGGTCTGCCTTGGCACAATGTTCCTTCGCCGCCCGTGATTCCTCCCGCATTGAGAGGCGCCGGCGCTACCACTTGCGGCGCCGCGGCAGGCGCTGCCCGGTGTCCGAGATACAGCACGATTCCCACCGTTCCCTGAAACGCGTTAATGTGGCTCTTAGGAATGTATAGGCCGCCATCGTTAGTGTTCGACAAGCCGAAAGTTGGATTGCGCGACCAGAAACTACGCACGTCAAATCGCACGCCGAGGTGCTCGCTCACGTGGACCTTAATTCCGCCGCCATAATTCGGCATTACATGCATGCTGCTGTTTAAACCGGCCGATTGATATATCGCGTTAACCGAGGCGCTTCGAGCGATTTGTTCGGCCAGGGCGTAAGGCTTAAAGTCGGCAACCCCAATCCCGGCGGTCAAATACGGCCGAATCCTCGATCCTCTGGGCCTCAGATTGAAAACCGGATTCAGAGCGAAATAATGCCACTGCTCGTGGAAGTCGTAGCTGGGCAATCCTGGAGCGATGGGCGTCACCAGCCGGACATTGTTGATACTGAAGTTGTAGCCGATCTCCAGGCCGAAATATCGGGTTAGATTGTACGCTACGCGTCCGCCGGCGGTGCCGCCTTTTATAAACTTTTCATCCAGTCCTTGGTTGACCTGTCCAATCAGGCTTACCCCGGCAAACGCATCCAGCTCGACAAGATCCGGATATTCATCGGCGGAGCTAGTCGAGTTACTATTCGTTTTGCTTGTCCCCTGAGCATATGCCGAAGTACAAAAACACAGGGCCGCGCTCAGAATGGCCGCGCTGATCGGCCTCGGAATTAGCCGAGTTTCCATCCTTCTCCTCCAGGCGAGAGTTGTAAGCAACACCAATAATTGATCTTAGCGGAAAAGTCCCTAATTGCGAAAGAGAATTCCTAAATCGCTGGTAATTCCATATAAGCGATTTGACCCGATATCCGGCATCCAAAGCCGCCGGATACGCAAAGAAGCGAATGCTGTCGGGATTTCCGTCCACGAATCCCCTGCGTTCTTTGTCTCATAAAGGCGGCCGTATTCGACTGCATATGCGGTCCGCTCCAACCCGCTGTAAGTAACCGAATTCACGGTGGAGGCTGGCATCCCGCCCACATTCTTGTACCAGTTACCGCCGCTATCCGGCGACGAATACAGACCGACCCTCGTCGCCACCAGGAGCGGAGCGCTTGCGTCCGCTGGAACGGCGACGTCGTTGACATCCGAAGGCGGCAGCGGAAAAGGCAACGCCGTCCAGTGATCTCCAAAATCTTTTGAGAAATAGAGGCCGCCAATTGTGCGGGCTACTAGATAGCCATTCGAGTTGGGAGCCGAATAAAGCGCCGTGACGCCCATCGCTTCAGGAATACCGGCGAGCGACCAACGCTCTCCGGCATCGCTGCTGGTAAGCAACCCCAGATCGGTAGCGGCGAAAAACATTTCCTTCATGCCGCTTTTGATGCAATACAGGCCGCTGATTTCGGCCGGAAAGATTTCCCGCGTCGTAATCCTGGACTTTTCCCGCGCTGAAGATCTTGTCCCGGCAGTTTGCTTCGCATGCGGATTGCTCCGAACGGTTCTTCCGGGGGGGCGCGTTTTCTCCGCCGCCGGAGGAGTCACAATGAGGCGAATGGGAACGGGTTTCCAACTCGCCGCGGCATCAATCGATTGGTACATTTGGCGCGGACTCGCGGCCAGCAGAATGCGATCCTCGCTCGACATTCCGGCGATAGCTCTTAGATGAACGCCACCCAAGCCCCGCGGATCCCGCAGTTGATACCACGATTCGCCCCAGTCGTCGCTTATAAACAGGCCGCTGGTTTCCCCCTCCTGCGTTTCGACGGCGACCAGCTTCTTCCCGGAAAGAGTAACCGAACTGACTACGCGATCCACAAACCCCCGATTCGCTAATTCAATTTTTCCTCCGCCGTCATTGCTCTTGCCCAGACCCTGATATTCGAACCCCACGTAGAGACTCCCCGCATGCGCCGGATCGAATGCCAGCGCGTTCACTTGCGTGTCGCTGAGCGTTTTCCAAGTGGTCCCGCGATCGACCGATTTGAATAAGCCGGTGGTTGTTCCGGCGTAAATCGTGCCGGCGGCGAACGGATCTTCACGTACAACGTGAGTACGCCTGGACGTGTTGGGTATGCCCAGTAATTTGTGCCAGAGATCGCCGCGATCCCTGCTCGAATAAATGCCGCTGCACGCGCTGGCCAGAATATCGTTTGGCTGCGCCGGGTCTATAGAGATTGAGAAAACGTCGGAATCGTCGATCATTCCGCTGTGGATCGATTCCCAGGTCTTTCCCGCATCCATGGTCTTCCATGGCAGATGAGTCGTGCCGGCATAGATCACGTTCGGATCTTGCGTGTCGATGGCTACGGCGGTGATGCCCTGCATCTCGAGATTGTCCGGATCTGAAATCCGTCTCCACGTTTTGCCCGAATCGTCACTCAACATGACGCCTCGCAGCGTTCCGGCCACAAAGCGCGATGGGTCGCTTGCCGACGCGGCCAAAGCGCGTACCCCGAAGTTCTGAATGTCCTTCGCCGCCGTCCATGTCTTTGCGTCGTCATGGGTTTCGAAAAGGCCGCCCCCAGCGGCTCCGACAACTCCAACCAGGTAATGTGACGGGTCCGCTTTATCGACCAGAATCGAACTGACCTCGCTTAGATTCCGCTTGGGAAAATTCAGAACATCCCAGCTTGCGCCGGAATCTTGGCTGCGGAAAAGCAAGGAGTCCATGGCTCCGGCAAGCACGACGCTCGGATTGCGAGGGTCGACCGTGAGGGCCGTGGCTGTGCCTCCAAACGGGCCGGCAACCTTCCAGTCGTTGAGAGGCTCGGAAACGGCCCAGGCGGCCGCGGCGAGCACAAGTAAAGCCCCTCCAGCGGTGAGTGGGCGAGAATAATGGCTAATCATTTTGCTATGAATCCGTTTTGAACTGGAATACCTATTGTGACCGAAAACCCTTTCGCAACGGAACTCTCTTGTCTTATAATGTGTTCTTAGGTCTCATGCTCATCCTGCTACAGGGCGACATTCTCATTAGCGTGGTCATTAACGGCCCCGCCTGAGACCTCTTGTTTCGACTTGATTGTTTGAGAGGCCATCGGCGGAGAGATCCAGCCGGTGGCCTTTTGCTTTTGGGCGGCTTGGCGATAGGGACGGAAAGGTTTTGGGAACGGCTTATTTATGACGATTTCGACGTTAGACACGACTTTGCGGGACGGCACTCAAGGTGAATCGGTCTCCTTCTCGGTTGACGATAAATTACTGATCGCAGCCAAGCTCGACGAACTGGGTATCGACTATGTCGAAGGCGGCTGGCCGGGTTCCAACCCCAAAGACAAGGAATTCTTCGAGCGCGCCAAGCATTTAAAATTTCAACATGCCAGGCTGACGGCTTTCGGAGCGACCCGCTTCGCAAAGAATCCTGTGAACGAGGATTCAAACGTTGCGGAGCTGCTTGCGGCTGAGACCCCCGCGGTGTCGATCTTCGGAAAGAGCTGGGATTTTCACGTGCAGCGCGCTCTCGGCATTACGGAGGAGGAGAATCTGCAAATTATCTCCGATACCGTCTCGTACCTGAAAGACCACGGGCGGGAGGTGATTTACGATGCTGAGCATTTCTTCGACGGCTACAGCGCCAATCCCTCTTTCGCGCTGCGGACGCTCGAAGCTGCAAAAGCGGCGGGTGCGGACGTGCTCTGCTTGTGCGACACCAATGGCGGGGTATTGCCGAGCCGCTTGGTCGATATTGTTGGAGAAGTCCGCCGGCGCTTCGATGGGGTGCTCGGCATTCACTGTCACAACGATTCCGAGACGGCGGTTGCAAACACGCTATTGGCTGTGGAAGCGGGCGTCACTCACGTGCAGGGCTGCGTGAACGGCTACGGCGAGCGCTGCGGCAATGCCAACCTTTGCTCGGTTTTGGCAAATCTCGAATTGAAGCTCGGTCATACAACTATAGGCCGCGAAAAGTTGAAGAGCTTGACTACCGTCGCTGGTTTTGTCGCCGAACTGGCGAATCTTCCCTTGCGCCGCGAACAACCCTTCGTGGGCACGAGTGCCTTTGCCCACAAAGGCGGCATTCACGTCAGCGCGGTGTTGAAGGATTCGGCAACCTATGAACACATCAAGCCGGAGATGGTCGGTAACCGTCAACGCGTCTTGTTGAGTGACCTTTCCGGCCGCGGCAACATCGCCTATAAACTCGAGCAGCTCGGCCTGAAGGAACATCTTAGCGACGCTGGGCGTCGCGAACTGCTGCATAGGATCAAGGGAATGGAGCACGAAGGCTACGATTTCGAAACTGCCGAGGGAACCTTCGAATTACTCGTCCGCGAGGCGGCGCATCCTGAGTTTCATCCGTTTGCCGTAGTGAGCTATGAAGTCTCGACAAAGCTCCAGAGCAGTTCTCCGCAGAGATTGCCGGGCAATGAGGAGACAGTCACCACGGCCAGCGTGGCCTTGCGAATCGATGAGGATGTCCATTCTTCGACAGCCACCGGTCACGGTCCCGTTCACGCTCTGGATATTTGCTTGCGCCAGTCTCTTGCATCTATTTATCCGGCGATTACCAGCGTGCGCCTCACCGATTACAAGGTTCGAGTGTTGGGCGCGAAAGGCGGTACGGAGTCGAAAGTCCGGGTCTTGGTGGAGTGGAGCGATCACCGCAGAAGCTGGGCCACCGTGGGCGTTTCCGATAACGTGATCGATGCGAGCTGGCGAGCACTGGTGGATGCCCTTCGCCTTGAGCTGATGCGGCTTTTGGACGAAGACGAACCCGCGCAGCACAACACGCGCGATTACAGTTGGGCCGTGTAAACAGGCTCATTCACCGCGGCATTCCTGACCAACGCCTAAGGGATATCATCGGCTACATATGAAAGCGGTCGTTGCAGATCCCGTCGGCGGTCCTGAAAATCTCAAATACATGGACTTCCCCAAGCCGGAACCCGGCGAAGGAGAAGTTCTCGTCAAATTGGAGGCCATTGGCGTCAACTTCATCGACGTGTATTTCAGGAAAGGGCTCTACAAAGCGCCCGAAGATCCGGTGAAACTCGGCAGCGAAGGCGCTGGAACAGTGGAAGCGGTTGGAGCGGGCGTCCACTTTTCCCTCGGGCAGCGGGTTGCCTATGCCATGTCTCGCGGCTCCTATGCCGAATACGCCTTAGTGCCGCAGTCCGCGCTGGTGGAGCTTCCGGAAAGCATCAGTTTCGAAACCGGCGCCGCCGTCATGCTGCAAGGAATGACGGCGCACTATCTGACGCATTCCACCTACCCACTGAAGTCCGGCGACACCTGCCTGGTTCATGCGGCCGCCGGAGGCGTGGGCCTATTGCTCATCCAGATGGCGAAAATCGCGGATGCAACCGTGATCGGAACTGTGTCGACAGAACAGAAGGCGCAGCTTGCGCGCGAGCATGGCGCGGACTACGTAATCCTCTACTCGCAGACTGATTTCGCCGACGAAGTGAAGCGAATTACCGGAAGCAAGGGCGTTGACGTCGTTTATGATTCGGTGGGCAGCACCACCTTCTACAAAAGCCTCGACTGTCTGCGTCCGCGCGGCACAATGGCCAGCTTCGGTCAGTCCAGCGGACCAATCGGCCAGATCGATCCTCTGATTCTGAGTCAAAAAGGATCGCTCTTCCTGACCCGCCCGACACTGGCGAATTACGTTAGCGATCCAAAAGAATTGAAATGGCGTTCCTCCGATGTTTTTAATTGGATCGCCGCCGGACGCCTCAAAGCGCGCATTCACCACATTTACAACTTGGCCGACGCCGCGATAGCCCATCGCGACTTGGAAGCCCGCAAGACGAGCGGCAAGCTGCTGTTGAAACCCTGAGGCCTTTGTTGACGCAATCGATTGAGTCTTCCTCGCGATGCGAGCTCCTGTTTCCACTATTGCGGGAAGCGCGCGCCTCCGCCATGCTCGTTACCGCGCTGCCCAATATCCGTTATCTGAGCGGATTCACGGGCAGCAGCGGCGTCCTGCTTCTCACCAGCGAGCGTTTCCTGCTTTTCACGGATCCACGCTACCAGACCCAAGCTGCCCAGGAATCCGGCTGCGATGTGAAGATCGCCAAAGGACCTCTCATCAAAGAGCTGTCAACCTGGGTCAAGCGGCTGCGCGTTCGCTCGCTGGGCTTCGAACAGAACCGGATCGGTTTTGAGGACTATCGGCAACTGAAAGCGTATTTGCCTGGCGTTCGCCTGAGGCCAATCTCGGGAGCGGTCGAGCAACTGCGGATGATTAAGTCCGCAGCCGAAATCGCCACCATCAAAACTTCCGTTCAGGTGAATTCAGCCGCTCTTGAACAAGCTTTGCGGCATTTCAAGCCTTCCATGACGGAGATCGATTTGGCGGCCGAAATCGAATTCCGCATGCGCAGGCTGGGAGCCGACGGCGTCGCGTTTGAAACCATTGTCGCCTCCGGAGCACGCAGCGCCCTGCCCCATGCCCGCCCCACAGACCGCCCAATTCAGCAGGATGAACTACTATTAATTGACATGGGCGCGCAGGTCGCCGGCTACGCCAGTGACATGACCCGAACCCATGCGGTTGGCAAGCTGAACGCGAAGGTGCGCCGAATGTACCGGGCCGTCCTTGAAAGCCAGCTTGCGGCGGTGGATGCGGTAAAACCAGGAGCTTCTTGCGCCGGCGTCGATCGGGCCGCTCGCGGCGTCTTGCGCGGCTTTGGCTTGGACAAGCTGTTTATCCATTCGACCGGGCATGGGCTGGGGCTTGAAATTCATGAACGCCCGCGAGTGGGCCGAAGCGAAAGGACGAAGCTGGAAGCGGGGATGGCAATTACAATTGAACCCGGGGTTTACCAGGAAGGCCTCGGCGGCGTTCGTATCGAAGATACCGTTGTGGTCACCTCGCGGGGCTGTGAGATTCTAACTCCAACACGAAAAGAACTGGTCGTCCTATGAGCCCTGGCCTTCGAGCCGCGGCAAGAGCCAATCAATGACCCTTGACGAGATCAAAGAATTGATTCACGTTTTGCAGGAAACCGGAATCGCGGAGTTGGAAGTACAGCGAGGTGAAAACCGGGTCCGGATCCGTAGCGCTGCCGCATTAAACAAGGATGTTGTATTCCCAACCATGTATCCCGTCGCGGTTGGATCTTCCCCGGCGCCTGCCATACCCAACCAGGAACAGCTTCCCACTCCCGCCGCTCCGGCAGCCAGAGAAGACGAGCGGGACATAATTGTGAAATCGCCGATTGTCGGCACGTACTATGACGCCCCCGCGCCCGGCTCTCCTACGTTCGTAAAGGTCGGCGACCGAGTGGAGCCAAAGCAGGTGCTCTGCATTATTGAATCGATGAAGCTTATGAACGAGATTGAGGCGGAAAGCACCGGCACGGTAATGGCGGCGCACGTCGAGAACGGCCGCCCGGTGGAGTACGGCGAATCGCTTTTCACGATTCGTCCTCTCTAGGCTCACTCATGTTTCGCAAAATCCTAATAGCGAATCGGGGCGAAATCGCGATACGCGTGATATGCGCCTGCAAGGACCTCGGCATCAAGACCGTGGCCGTTTATTCGGAAGCCGACCGACACAGTCTTCACGTTCGATTTGCCGACGAAGCGATCTGCATCGGCCCCGCGAAGAGCTCGCGCAGCTATTTGGATGTGGCCTCGGTAATCAGCGCCGCGGAGATCACCAATGTCGAGGCCGTGCATCCCGGCTATGGCTTCTTGAGCGAGAATGCGGACTTCGCGGAAGTGTGCGAGCTGTCCGCAATCAAGTTCATCGGCCCCCGGCCCGACATTATCCGCAAGATGGGATTAAAGCAGCGCGCGCGGGCGATCATGGAAGAGGCGGGCATCCCTATACTGCCCGGTTCGCGCGGCATCCTGAGTTCTCCGGAAGAGGCGCTTGCGGTGGCGGCCGAAATTGGATATCCGGTCATGCTGAAGGCCGCTGCCGGCGGCGGCGGCCGAGGCATGCGAGTGGGCCGCTCGGAAAAGGAGCTTCCATCGCTCTTCACGCAGGCTCAGGCGGAAGCCGCGGCGGCATTCTCGTGCGGCGATATCTATATGGAAAAGCTGGTGGAAGCGCCGCGCCATATCGAGTTTCAGGTCCTCGCCGATGAGCACGGCAATGTCGAGATCCTGGGAGAACGTGAGTGCTCCATTCAGCGCCGCCATCAGAAGCTGCTCGAAGAATCTCCGTCTCCTTCGGTTTCAAAGGAGCTTCGCGCCCGGATTTCCGATCGTTTGCGCGTGGCCATGAAGGCCATCGGTTATACCAATGCGGGTACGGTCGAGTTCCTCATGGGTGAAGATCAAAGCCTGTACTTCATCGAGGTAAACGCCCGGATACAAGTTGAGCATCCGGTCACCGAATTCGTAACCGGCATCGATCTGGTCAAAGCGCAGTTGCGGATTGCCGCCGGTGAGAGGCTGGATGAGATCTTGACCGGTCCCGTGTCGTTATCCGGACACGCCATCGAATGCCGGATCAACGCGGAACACCCGGAAACATTCGCGCCTTCGCCCGGCCGTATCACGGGATTGAACTTGCCGGGCGGCATCGGCGTACGCGTCGATACGGCTGCTTATACCGACAGCGTGATTCCGCCTTACTACGATTCCCTGGTCGCGAAGCTGATCACCCACGGCCAGGATCGTAAGGAAGCGATTCAGCGAATGAAGCGCGCCCTGGACATGTTTGTCATCGAAGGTATCTACACAACTATTCCGCTTCACGAGCGGATTTTGTCGGACGAAGATTTCGTTGCCGGGCGATTCGATACGTCATTCCTATCGAAACTGAACTATAAGAATGGAGAAGATGGCGAACCTCAAGATCCCGCCAATCCTGCTTCGCCACACCCTCCGTCGCCGGCGCCCGCCTTACGAGCCTCTATATCGGCCAGCGACGATTAGCGCTCTTACGGATTCGATGGGTCTTCGTGGTGGCGCGTCTTCCGCCAGCGCTTTATGTCGGGCCAGAATTCCTTCAGTACCTGAGAAGTCGCGTCGGTGCCTAACTCCACTCCCCAATTCTGCATAAAATCCCCTACATTCCGATCGTCCGGGTAGTACGACAGTCCTATCCCAGCGGCTATTCCATTACCGACGACCTCCGAGTAATTAAATGAAGTTCCGCCGGCATCTGTCCGAGTCACAAAGATACGGGTTAAGGCGTAGACCGTCCGGCTCTTCTTGCTGCCTTCCGCCTTACGAAAGTACCGGGGATCTTCACGCAGCAGGATCGGCATGAATCCTTCGGTCATCATATTCCCGATTACCTGATCGGAGTAAGAGGTGCCAAGGCGAGAGAAGTAACCCTTCGCTCCCTGGCCAAATTCCGGGTGATCGTTCTCGAGCTGATAAAGGGCGGCATACGCTCCTCCAAGAATCACGAGAGGGTAATCAAACGAATCCTTAGTAGCGATTTTGAGCTTCTGCTTCGCAGTCAGCGGCTGCGTTTCCGCGCTCATTTCCGCAGTCCGGTAGTTCGGAAGCACGCCCAAAACCCGCTTGTCTTCTCCCTGCTCGGTTTTGCCCGACGCTTTCACTTCGGGCTGTTCCTTCGGCGGCAACTGGCCGGATTGCGACGATGGAGGCGTCGCGGGCGTGGGCGTATCAGTCTGACCGGAGAGTAAGGTCCCCTGCAAAAGATTGAATATCAAAAAGGCGGGGAAAAGCAGAAAAGTATTGTGAACGCGCTGGCTAAAGACCATTGAAAGATTTATCCTGAAGAGTCTGCTGAATAGTACAAACAGAGAAAAAGCCAGTCGCGAGTTTCTGACGCTCCTGTTTGGACGTGCTCTCAAGTGTGAGGTTTCCGCGATTCGCAACCCCTTACTTCCAGGGTGGTTGGACATTTGAAACGCTCGCAAATATCCTCGCCGGCGGGTAGAAGCTAAAACCTGGAACACAGATTGCATTATGCGAATCAAACATAAGTGATATGGCGCAATTCAGAAGCGAGAGATCCGAAGAACAGCTTGCTCCTGAGGAATCGGGAGGGAATACGCGTCCGATGATTCGCGTTCCTTCATCTGCTTTCAAGTATTATATTCATGACGGCATCGGAGTTCTTCGCCTGCAGTTGCTGGGGGAGCTGCTTCATGCGGATGTGGCCGAACTCGGCGGGTGCTGGAGCACGGCAAAGACCACCCTCGGAAGCCGGAAGCTCGTGCTGGATTTGCGTGGCTTGAACGCCGCCGATGACGCGGGGAGGCGATGGCTGCTCTCCATGGCTTCGGAGGGCGCTTCCTACCTTCCCGATACATTCCTGGGGAACGGACTCATCGGTCAATCCGCCGCGGAAGCCGCGAAGAAGAAGTCCTCTCGAAAGGCCGGACTTTGGGGCAAGCTGCTTTCGATTTTGAAGGGCGCGGCGGTAGAGCCTACACAAGCACAGTAAAGGCCGATTCAGTTCGGGTGACCGGGCGATAAGATGTATCCCGTTCGACCGGTTCCCGTCCCGCCTTGCGAATCAAGCCGAGCAGATCCTGCCGGCGCAAATGCTGAGCGGTAGTCGCGCCCGCATCATGATAGATTTTCTCCTCGACCACCGTTCCATCGATATCGTTTGCACCGAACCGCTGCGCGATTTGCGCTACATCCGGGGTCATCATAATCCAGTACGCCTTGATGTGCGGAATGTTGTCGAGCATCAATCGCGAAATCGCAATCTGCTTGAGATCGTTAAATCCCGTCGTGGGCGTCAAGTGGCTCAGCGCGGTATTGGCGGGATGAAACGCCAGCGGAATGAACGTGACAAATCCATTGGTCTCGTCCTGCAATCCGCGGAGACGCGCCAGATGGTCGGATAAGTCTTCCGCCGTTTCCAAATGCCCGTAGAGCATGGTGCAATTGCTCTTCAGGCCGGCGAGGTGCGCGAGGCGCGCGGTTTCGAGCCACTGATTGCCGTCGATCTTGTGGTCGCAGATAATCCGCCGCACCCGCTCCGAAAATATTTCAGCGCCGCCCCCGGGCATGGAATCCACGCCAGCCGCTTTCAGCCGCTCGATTGTTTCCCGGAGGGAGATCCTCGCGCGTTTGGCAAGGTAGGCCACCTCGACCATAGTGAACGCTTTTAAATGCACCCCGGGATAGCGTTCCTTCAGGCCCGCGATCATTTCACAGAACCAATCGAGCGAAAGCTCGGGATGCAAGCCCCCCACGATGTGAAATTCGGTCACCGCCTCGGCGTATCCCTTCCCGGCAACTTCCCACACTTGTTCGAGCGACATAGTGTAAGCGTGCGGATCTCTTGCTTTCTTCCCGAAAGCGCAGAGGCGGCAGCTCGCGACGCAGACGTCAGTCGGGTTAATGTGCCGGTTCACGTTGAAATAGGTTACGTCTCCATGCAGCCGCTCCCGCACCAGGTTTGCCATATAGCCGAGCGACAGGATGTCGGAGCTTCGGAACATCGCCACCCCGTCTTCATAGCTCAGGCGCTCGCCCGATTCCACTTTCTCGAGGATGGGTTTCAGCCGGCTGTCTTCGATTCGCGCTGAGGTGAATAGAGATCTCATGGAGTTATAGATAATTGCGATGCAGCAGGATGTCAGCCGCCCAAAACGCGAAAAACAGCAGGCTCACGTAGCCATTCACAGCGAAGAAGGCCGCATTCACGCGGGAAAGATCGTGCGGCTTTACCAACCCGTGTTCATAGATCAATAAAACAATAACCGCCGCCACGCCGGTAAGGCTCAGCACGCCGAGATGGAACGACAACACCAGCGCCAGAAGACAAACAATCATGCAAACGTGCAGAAGGCGGGCGATCCGTAGCGCTCCGCGTACGCCAAAGCGCCTCGGAATACTGCAGAGGCCCTCCGCGCAATCGAACTCGAAATCCTGGCACGCATAGATGACGTCGAAGCCGGCGGTCCAGAACATCACCGCCGAGGTCAGCCAAAGGATTCGCGCATCGAGCGAGCCCCGCATTGCGATCCAGGCCGCCGCCGGCGCAATTCCGAGGCAGAATCCGAGAATCAGGTGCGAAAACAGCGTGAAGCGTTTTGAAAACGAGTAGAAGAAAAGAATGGCGAGCACGAACGGTGCCAGCGCGAAACACAACAAGCCAAGCTGCCGCGCCGCCCATAGAAAGACCAGCGAAGCGAACGCCGTAAAGCTCCACGCGAAGCGAGCGGAGAGCAGCCCGGCGGGCAAGTGCCGATTCGCGGTGCGCCGGTTACGCGAGTCGATGTTCGCATCGAGAATGCGGTTGAAGGCCATGGCAGCCGATCGCGCCGAAACCATCGCCACAACGATCCAAATGAATCGCCAGGCCAAGCCGGGTATGTGGAAGTCCGCGCCGCGCCAAGCCAGCAGCGCCCCGGTCAGCGCAAACGGCAAGGCGAATACGGAGTGCTCAAACTTGATCATCTCCAGTGTAAAGCGCAGGCGTCTCCAGAAACGGGGCATATATACGCGAGGACGTTACCATTTTAAGGGATGCCCAGCGGCATCCGGCGGCTCACACTATGGATGCTCAGCAAATTCAACGACTTTTGGAAGAGGTTCGCGACGGCCGCACCGGCGTCGAGGCGGCTCTGACCGCTCTGCGGCACCTGCCGTTTGAAGACCTGGGATACGCGAAAGTCGATCATCACCGGGCCATGCGCCACGGCATGCCGGAAGTCATCCTGGGCCAGGGGAAAAGCACGGATCAGGTCGCCGGCATCGCGGAAGCGTTGCTGGCTAAATCGGACAACCTGCTGTTGACCCGGGCCACGCAAGAAATGGCGGCGCGAGTCGCGGCGCTCGCCTCCCAGGCGGAGTATTTCCCTTCATCAGGGGTGGTCCGCGTGTGGCGCGATCGAACCATTCACGGCAAAGGCAAGATCGTGGTGGTCTGCGCAGGCACGAGCGATCTGCCCGTTCTAGAAGAAGCGCAACTCACCGCCGAAGTAATGGGAAATCAAGTTGAGGCGATCTGCGATGTCGGCGTCGCGGGAATTCACCGTCTTCTACACCAGCGCGAGCGTCTGACCGATGCGCGAGTGGTGATTGTTTGCGCCGGCATGGAAGGCGCGCTCCCGAGCGTAGTCGGCGGACTCGTTTCCTGCCCGGTGATCGCGGTACCCACCAGCATCGGCTATGGAGCAAGCTTCCACGGCTTAGCTGCATTGCTGGGAATGCTGAACAGCTGCGCCAGCAATGTAACCGTCGTAAACATCGACAATGGCTTTGGCGCGGGTTATGTAGCAAGCCTAATCAACCGGCTGTAGGGTTCCCAGACTATTGCCGATTCTCGACATAGAAAGAACTTCCGACCGTCGCCTCATGACCGTCGATTGAGGAGACCTGAACCTCCAGCGTATGAGCGCCGTTGGCCAGCAAAGTGGTATCGAGCAGCGCATTCCAACCGACGTTCGGACAACCGGCTTCGTTCCCAAACACTGCGCACACATCCGGCCGCGCGCCTCCATACGACGCAGCGCCGCGAGAGACGCCGTCCACTAGAATTGCGACTCCCGAAATGGCGACGCCGCTAGTCTTATCAATCGCCCAGCCTCCAATAGCGACCAGGCCGGACAAGCTTTCACCGACGACCGGCCGGTCAACTCCGATCACAATCGGACTAGAGGCCAGGTTAGCCACCGTGAAGGTGGTGTTATCGGTCGAACTCTGACCGCCGCTCGAGGTCGCTGTGATCTCGAGCGTGTGCTCGCCATCGGCGAGTTGGGTCGTATTGAGCAAAACGTTCCAGCCCACGTTGGGGCAGCCCGCTCTGCCGGGGAAGATATTGCAGACGTCCGGACGGCTTCCTCCATAGGCGGCGTTCCCAAAAGAAACGCCGTCTACAGACACCGCGACATTGGCGATAGCGGCAATGTCGTCAATCGCCCAGCCTCCGAAGGCAACCGTGCCGCTAAACGCTCCACTTTCCGAACTGGGAGTATCGATGGAAATTCTCATGGGGTTCCCGGCGGTCCAGTTCGCGACTGTGAACGTCTTGCTTATGGTCAACCGATCGCCCGCGGCGGACGTACCCGTCGCGTCGAGCGTGTGCGCGCCATCCGGCAAGAGCCCGGTATCGATAGGAAACGTCCAACCCACAGCGGGGCAGCCCGGTCTTGCGGGATAAACATCGCAAACGTCGGGCCGGTTAAGTCCATACGTTGCGTTTCCGCGCGAGACACCGTCGATCAGGATCTCGACCGTATTGATGACGGCATTGTCATCGAGCGCCCAGCCCGAGAAGGCGGTTACGCCGGTTAAGATGGAGCTCTGGGCAGCGGGCCGATCAATGAACATCTTCATCGGAATCCCGACGGTCGCGTTCGCGACTGTGAAGGAGCCGCTGACGGTGGCCTCCTGGAAGGTTCGCGTCGCGTCGAGCGCGTATGCGGTGACTTCCACGCTATGAGCCCCATTGGCGAGTTGAGTCGTATCGATCAGGAAATTCCATCCCACGTTGGGACATCCGGCAGCGGGATAAATTGCGCAAACATCGGGCCGGTTTCCACCGTACTGCGCGTTGCCATAGAACATGCCGTCTATTGAAACGGCAACTCTGCCGATTGCGCCCAGACTGGAAATAGCCCATCCCCCGAAGGCCGCGGGACCACTGAACGGCCCACTTTGCGAGTTCGGCCTGTCAATCGACATCTTAAAGGGATTTCCCAATGCATTGGAGACCACAAAGTTCCTGGTCACTGTAGCGGTCTGACTGCCGATGGTTGCTCCAGTAACTGCCAGAGTGTGTGTGCCGTCGGGAAGCTGGGTCGTATCGATCAGGAGATTCCAGCCCACGTAGGGACAACCCGCTCTGCCGGGATAAGCATTGCAAACATCCGGCCGAGCGCCCCCATACGCCGCATTTCCATACGGTACGCCGTCCACCGAAATGGAAACGTAAGCGATCGCAGCATTGTCGTCGATGGCCCACCCGCCAAACCCAACCACGCCGCTGAATGCGCCGCTCTGCGGGCTGGGATTGTCAATATCGATCCGCATAGGATCCGCAGTCGTCCAGTTTGCAACCGTAAACGAACCGGAGATGGTCCCATGCTGGTCGCCTGAGGTTGCGGCGACATCCAAGGTATGAACTCCGTCGGAAATCTGCGTGGTATCGACAGAGATGGACCAACCCACGTTTGGACAATTGGGCTTGCCAGGATAAACGGCGCACACATCCGGGCGGCTTAGCCCATAATCGGCAGATCCATAGGGGACCCCGTCTATGGAGACTTCGACGCCGCCGATTGTCGCGCTATCGTATAGCGCCCAACCCGAGAACACGCTGACACCGACAAATGTGGAAACATTCGGACCTGGCGCATCGAGGAAGATCTGAAACTGCGAAGGCGACACATATCCCTGATTCCAGTGATTCAGCAAGTTGGCTACGTTCACGGAACCCAGACCTGTCGCCAGATCATACCCGGTTCCAGCTTGATAAGGGGCGCCGGCGGTTCCGTAGCCGGATTCGCCGGGAACGGCATTATTGCCGGCTGTAACGTCATTGAAAATGCAGCTTGCGGCTGTATTCGAGGCATTGCACTGGCTCAGGGTTTCGCTCGCCGCAAGCGGATAAAGTACGTTGTCCGCCTGCCCCTGGCGGGATCTCGTGGCTTGAACGACCAGGGCCATAATTCCGGCGAAAGAGGGCGTCGCCGCGGAAGTTCCGCCGTACCCTTGGAAGGAAATTCTTCCCCGTCTATTCGGAGTGCAGGAGCCATCGAGACAAAGCAGGTAAGCATCGTGACCTGCCGCGCTTAAAGAGACATCGGGCACATCGCGAACTCCATCGTTGGGTATGCCGGTTACTCCGGATTGCCAGGAGGGCTTCGCGAACAATGTGCTGGCGCCGCCGCCGCCTGCCCAGAGCGCCGGCGTGTTCCCATTAGTACACTGGCCATCCGTGCAGCTTTCATTCCACACATCTTCCGGAATGTAGGAAAGAGCAGACACGCCATCCGCGGAGTTCGTCGAGCCCCAGTAAGCATTGCTCCCGTTTTCATTGAACTCCGTACCGCCTACGGCCACCGTGTACGGAGTAGAAGAAAGGATGTTCACGGAGAGCGGTCCGGTGGCCGCTGTCTCGGTGGGATCGTCACAGCCTTCCGCTCCGGAGTCTCCGGCGGCAACCGTGTACGTAATGCCTTCCGCAGCGGCTTGCTGCGCGAGCGATGAATAAAAATTGCCCTCGGCTTGCGTGTAGTTCGCTTCACAGTCGCCAAAGCTTTCGGTCATGACATCGCCGAGGTTATTGTCGATGACGTATTCTTCAGAAAGATCCACTCCGTCGGTGGTGTTGGTGTCCTCCGAAACCACAAGTTTCACCGTCGCGCTGGGCGCTATCGCGCCAGCCCAGGAAGTGTCGAGCACGGCTTCCGCTTCCTCACTTCCACCAAGGTCGCCAGGATCCGGACCGTTCACGACAATCTGCGGATTGTTATTTGACAGGCCAAAGGCGCTGCGGAACTGGGTCACATCCGAGACGTTGATGTTGGTGCGGCCGACTATCGCAATAGTCGTTCCCGCGCCGTTGATTCCGCCCGTATATACCGGATTGATGTTGTAAATGATGGCGTAATCGCCAGGGACCAGGGCATGCGATCCGTCCGAAGAGTCAAATTGCGGGAGCTTCGAGCCGGCTGTGAGAGTTGCCCCGAATTGCCGGCCCGATTGGACGATTTGGGCTTTTTTGTCGAAATTGTGCAGCGTCGCGACACCGGCGATTACGGGCGCAAGCGCGGCAGGAATTTGGGGATCGGTCGAGTTTGCCCAGTGCTCCTGCCCGCTTACCACGTATTTGTGGATCTCCGTATGAAAAGCTCCTTGCACCTGGCTGGCTGTGCCGGAGAACTCGATGACGTTTCGACCATTCGATACGCGACCGACTTGAAATCCATGCGACTGCAGCCAGGAGGTTACCTTCTGAATATCCTGATCGGCCGGACCGAACTGCTGCCCGAACTGCTGGGGCGTGAGCCATTTGTGGTACTGCGGCAAAGAGCGGTCCTGCTGCGCCTGGAGGAGAGTTCCAAGCGCGGCGTCCTGCTCCGGGCTGCGCTTCAAGACCAGCAGCATCCGCGCCATGGGAAGATCGGCGGGCGCCGGGCCCTGGTCGAACTCCGGCCGGGCTAATGGGTGCGTATTGCCGGGGAGGGTGCGCAGTTGAGCATCATCGACCGCCTCTGTGACAAGAGGCCGGACGGAAGGCGTTTGCGCCTGAGCCGCCGAAAGGAGAGTGGCCAGTATAAAGCCTGAACCAAGAAACGTTCGCATGATTTGAACCACAAATTGATCCGGTGAAAAAGAGTGCCCGTCTGAAGGATCTCTTCTCGCGAGTGACGTGTGTAGTCATTCCAGGTTACATTCGGGCTTAAAGATTTGAAAGGAGAAACAGTCGTTTTACCGACCGAACTGCCTCTGCGCCGTGTTTTACCGAACGAACTCAATTGGGTTCGTTTTTTCAATTTTGATTGGGGTGCGGATACACATTCGGGGCATTTCTCCGCAAGTTATTGATTTACTTAATCAAGAAACGGTACGCACTTTATGGTCGTAGCCCGCGGCGCTCGCCTTGAAGCTTATCTCAAGACGTTCAGCGCGGCGCGGGTTATAGACCAGGGCTGGCCGGAAGCACACAAGACAACGAGAACCCGCGCGGCGAACGCCGGGATAGACCAGCCCATTCGATTGCATTTCGAGTAACCGCCGAGCCATTTGCTGAGACGCCGCGTAGCACTGAGGGACGGGCTCCGGCTGAAGGCATTCGGAAAACTTGGTCGCAGGCTCTAATACATGAAAAGCCGCTCGAAAATCGGCAAGCCAACCGTCGTAGGTTGAGACTTCTTCGTCCGGGCGCTCGTCGGGCAATTCCGGCACGATAATTTCCGCCAATCGCCTTGCCTTGTGATAGGTCACTTCGGCGAGCGATGTCTCCAGTTCATCCGCGGCGTACCAGGCGCCGCGAGTCTGGTCACTAAAGCGGGAACCCGCCTCATTGGCATGAGTGAACGCCGCATTGACGATATGGGCGTTGGGTATGCCGTAGAGCAATTCGTAGGTGCTAATCCCACTCAAGCCTTGCTGTTCGCCTTGAATCCGGTCGTTGGTTGCGCCGTCCAGCAAAACGATGTCTTTGAGCATCCGTTCACTGCCGGCGATCTCCGCCAGAACGGTTCCCGCTTCACTGTATAAGGAAGGAATGAGGCGGTGCGAGGCGTCCCACGTGAACTGGATAAGCGGAGGCGTCAACGCCCACCGCGCCACGAATCCAGCATGCGTCGTACCTGTATCATTCCCGGCTGCCCTTGCCGAAGCATGTAATCGATAGGAGCCTGACCGGCGAACATCGGGCCGCGGTTGGCGAGCACTACCCAACGGTCCGCCCAGGGCTTGCCGAAGTAAATGTGCAATGCCTTGTAGATGCCGATCGCCAGCGAGATCCGCATCAATGTATCCTGGTCTAATTTCTTGTCGCGCGGCTCCGTTTTCCAGGCGTGGAAGGTAGAAGAGGCGATGCCGCCGAGCAAACCTCGCGCCTGCGCCTCGCTTAATCCCCATTTTTCGGCGATGTTGACGAAGGCTTTGATGGCGCTCGAACCCAGACGGCGGCGTTGGGCGGCGTTTGCCAGATTGGGGGCTTGGTCGAAGGAGTAGCCAGCAACAATCGGAGCGATTGGTAGAGCAGACATTACCAAATCTCGATTCCGAGAACTATTATCCTCGATTTCGAGAAAAGCTGCAACTTTCGTTCTGTTCCTTCAGGCTTCGTTAGACTGTGAACGGGCTGCGCGTGCTCTCATTCCGCTATCTTCTTCTGTATCACGGCTATTTGCTTCTTTTCGTGTACGTGCTTGCCGTGGCGCTCGGTCTGCCTATTCCCGCCGACCCGCTGTTGCTGCTAATGGGCGCCATGGTGGGAAACCATCGCTACTTGTTCGCCGCGTCGCTGCTTGCGGCAGTATTGCCCTCGCTCATCGGTGACATTCTCTGGTATGAGCTCGGCCGTTTCCGGGGCCGCTCCATCCTAGGGCTTCTATGCAAGCTGTCGCTCGAACCGGATACGTGTGTGCGAAAGACAGAAGCAGCCTTCGCAAAACGGGGCTCCGGCGCGTTACTGTTCGCAAAATTCGTTCCTGGGATGAGTCTGATCTCGGTATCGCTCGCCGGAATCAGCAGAATGCGATATTGGCGTTTCTTGCTGGTCGACGCAGCGGGCTGCGGTCTCTGGGCCGGCGGCTATCTTTTCCTTGGCAGGGTTTTTCATCGCCAGGTAGATGCGCTGATTTTGCTGCTGGGATTGTTCGGCCGCAGGGCGGGCCTGGTCATTCTCGCGCTGATTGCCCTGTACGTTGCGGCAAAGTACTTACAGCGCAGGCAATTCATACGGAAGCTGCGAATGGACCGCATCACGCCTCATCAAGCTCGCGAGTTGCTCGAAAGCGGCAGTCCGGTCACAGTTATCGATTTGCGGCACCCTGCCGAAGTGGAGCGCGAGGGAATAAAGATTGTGGGCGCGCTCGTTCTCCGGCCGGATGAGCTACGCTCGCGGTCCGGTGAAATTCCGCGAAATCAGGAGATTATCCTTTACTGCACTTGACCGAACGAAGCCACAAGCGCCCGGGTGGCGCTTCAATTAAAGAAAGCGGGAGTTCAACGCGTTCGGCCCTTAGCGGGCGGTTTTGAAGCTTGGCGCGACCTCGGCTTTCCCACAGAGCCCGCAAGCGAGCTCACCGCTCATGGCGCTTGAGTGCACCGAACGCGCCTCCTGCCGCATCACTATTGGCAGTTTCCTAAGTAATTGGCAGCCAGGCTTACAGAGAAAGGCATCTTGTGGCGAGACCGGTTATTCTGACCATCGATGACGATCCCGATGTGCTGCGCGCGATCGAACGCGATCTGCGGCAGCGCTATAACCAAACCTACCGCATCTTGCGCGCGGACTCCGGAATGAGCGCACTCGCTCTGCTGCGCGGCTTCCAGCAACGGAACGATCCTGTCGCGCTGCTGGTCGTCGATTATCGAATGCCGCAAATGAACGGCATCGAGACGCTTATCGAGGCGATGAAGCTCTATCCGGATGCAAAGCGCGTTCTGCTCACGGCCTACGCGGATACTGAAGCGGCTATCAAGGCCATCAACGATGTCCAGCTGCACCACTATCTACTGAAGCCCTGGGATCCACCGGACCAACAACTCTATCCTGTGCTCGACGATCTTCTGGCGGAATGGTTTGCGAGACACAAGCCGCCGTTTGAGGGCGTACGGGTCCTGGGTACGCGCTGGTCGCCTAAATCTTACGAGACGCGCGATTTTCTCGCACGCAACCAGGTACCGTTTCAGTGGCTGGACGCCGATGCTGCCGGGCGCGACGGCGAGGTAAGCCGCCTGGTGGAGAGTCTAGGTCCGAATGAACTGAAACTTCCACTGGTTTTCTTTCCGGACGGGGATCGCCTGGAACAGCCTGGTTGGCAAGAGGTAGCAGCCAAGCTCGGCCTTCGCATGCGCGCGGGACTTGAGTTTTATGACGTGGCAATCGTAGGAGGCGGCCCGGCCGGCTTAGCGGCAGCCGTTTATGGAGCGTCAGAGGGTTTAAAGACACTGATCGTGGAGCGGGAAGCACCGGGTGGCCAGGCTGGGCTGAGTTCCAACATCGAAAATTATCTCGGCTTTCCGGCGGGATTGAAGGGA
>Ga0208220_1000017_pt1 | contig 62812 bp, 60 predicted proteins | sample NGESurdeep092012_9_FD_184484 | JGI IMG/M metagenome (GOLD analysis project Ga0208220, IMG submission 184484) | Arctic peat soil microbial communities from Barrow, Alaska - NGEE Surface sample F53-1 deep-092012 (SPAdes) | ecosystem: Environmental > Terrestrial > Soil > Wetlands > Peat ...
ACGCCGCTTCTGGTCACTCCGCCGTTCCCGGGCTACCCATCGGCTCATTCCTGCGCCAGCAGCGCAGCGGCCCGAGTGCTTTCACACTACTTTGGAGAGGACACGGCAATCACTATCACAAATGACGCGCTGCCCGGACAGATGCGCAGTTTTCCCAGCTTTTCCGCAGCCCTCGAAGAGATAGTAAACGCTCGCGTGTTCGGCGGGATTCATTTTCGGACAGATTGCGATGCCGGGCAGGCGCTCGGTAATGCCGTCGGAGAATATGTCGTCAAACACTCTCTTCGACGAATTGATGGGTGTGATTGGCGTGATGAGCGGCGATGCGATTGGGACCGCTAAAGTCCGTCATTGGCAAAGCTCGTTCGCGCGACACATAACTTGAGTGATTTGGGAATTGACTCCGAAACTGCTGCGCTTTCGCGCGGCACGTCCAAGGCAATCCCTCACGTGCTGGTTCGCGATTGATCGCAAACCCGATATGTTGCGAACCGGCACGGTTATCGCGCGGGGTCGGGACGGCTTCGCCGCGACTTCCTCGAATGAGTAGCCGGCGGTTTGCTCGGACGCGCGGTTGAATCGCAGGATTCGCCCCTCCGGATCGAGCACCACAATCAGCGCTCCGACGGTGTGGAGAATCAGCGAGAGCACGTTGCGCTGCTTTTCAAGAGCTTCTTCGACCCGCCTTCTGCTCGGTAATGTCGAACGCGATGCCGTGAATAAACCACGGGCGGTCGTCACCCCGGCGCATCATCTTCGCCTCGCAGTGGAACCAGATGATACGGCCATCCCTCGCGACCACACGGTATGCGGATCGCAGCGGCTTTCCCGAAACGAACATTTGAGCGGCTTCGATGCTCCAGCGCTGCTTGTCGTCCGGGTGAATCTGTTGATACCAGCGAATCGGATCTTCAAGCCATTCACTTTGCGAAAAGCCCAGCGCCTCTTCGATCTGCGGACTTACATACGCTTCGCCGAAGCCTTGGTCGAGGTTCGCCATGAAGACCACAGGCGGTATCTGCTCGACCAGAGCTCGATAGCGGGCTTCGGGATTGGGCTGCTGCCCTTCGGCCGGGTTTCCAGACCTTCCATTCGACACAGCCATCCAGGAAGACAGCGCTGCCGCTGGAGAAAAAACATCTGCCAGATTCGTGAGAATGGCCTCGGCATCGCTCAAATTCAAAATGGCGGAGGGCCTCATCCCAACTTACCTTTCGCGGCTCGCTTACATGACCTTCATGAGCGAAGCCCGCGTCCAATCTCGCCATGTAGCAGTTGCGCCGCCGCGGGCGTCCATGTCCAAGAGGCAAAGATGACCGATACACAAAGCCGATATCTCAAGTTCGCTTCTTTCTTTCTGGGAGCCGCCGTACCCTTCCTTGGATATGTACTCTGCTCCAAAACCGGCCTGTTCCGATGCGGCAAAAAGGAGCGCGTAGACAAAGCTCACGATATTACGGTGGAAGACAGTTTTCCCGCGAGCGACCCGCCCTCAGCGTGGTGATGAACCGCATTTCCGGTATACTGAAGCTCAGCATGGACCAGAAAAAACCGGCATTTCAACCGGTTGCTTTTACCTTGACGGTGCTTGCGGCGTTGTTGCGTCTCGCGCCGCATCCGCCGAATTTTACACCCATCGGCGCTGCGGCTCTATTTGGTGGCGCGCGGCTTCGCGGTTGGCAAGCCTATTGCGTTCCGTTGCTGGCGATGTTAGTGACCGACCCGATTCGAAGCAGGATGGAAGGCAGTTACGCCGCTTATTCATGGGGCACGCTCGTCGTTTACGCTTGCTTCCTCGTGAATGTCTTGCTCGGCCGCATTTTCCTGCGGCACTCCTCCAAAGTGTGGCGCATCGGCCTGGTTGTACTCGCGGGCAGCGTGCAGTTCTACCTCATCACTAACCTGTTCACCTGGTGGGGTGCCGCGCTTTATCCCCAAACGTTTTCCGGGCTGCTCGAGTGCTACATCGCCGGGCTGCCGTTTTTCAGCCGCACGATTCTGGGCGACCTCTTCTACTCCGGAGTTTTGTTCAGCGCGTATGCGCTGCTGCGCCGCCGCGTTCCCGCCGAAAATCGCGTCATCGCCGCATAGTACCGGCGGTTTAGTCCCAATTGCGCAGGCGCGTCGCGATACGCAGGATTCCATCCTAAGATTTCACAGGCGTCAGCACCAGAGCGATACCTTCTAACATCCGTTCAAAGCTGGAGATTTCGCGCTCCAGGTGTTTTATCCCGGAGGGGGTAATTTGATATACCCTGATCCGCCGGTTCGTGGTTGCCGATTGCCTCCAGTCCGCCTTGACGAATCCCTGCTTTAGCATCCGTTGCAGCGACGGATAGAGAGAGCCCTCCTCAATCCGCAGCAGATCGTTGGACATCTGCTTAATGCGCTGCGCCAGCGCGTAGCCGTGCAAAGGTTCAAGCTGTAGGATCTGGAGCACCATCATTTCCAGCGCGCCCGGAAATAGATCCCGTTGAATTGACTTTGACATTCCCTCTAGGCATAGACTAAACAGGTATTGCGTTGGTTGTCAACCCATTCGGACAGTTCGTTCGATAAAAATGCTTTCAGGACCTGGTTCGCTCGGTAAATTCGCCTTCTCTACCCCCAGTTCGTTCGGTAAAATGCCCCTGTCCCCAAATGACCCCATGGCTCGCCGCCGTTTCTTCGTTCCCGAGATCCGCCGAAACACTGCCGCACTCACCGGCCCCGAAGCGGAGCACCTCGTCCGCGTTCTCCGTGCTGAACCTGGCCAGCTTTACGAAATTTCAGACAATCGCGACCTGTATTTGGCTGAAATCGAGATCGCGCGCAAGTCCGGCGTCTCGTTTCGCATTCTGGAAAAACTGGAATCGCCTTCGCCTTCCGTATCCATTTCCCTCTTAGCGGCTCTCATCAAGTTCGATCGGTTCGAGTGGATGGTCGAGAAAGCAACCGAGCTGGGCGTGTCCGCCATCCAGCCCTTTGAAGCCGGCCGCACCGACCCGGGCCTCGCTCAAGCGTCCGCCAAGCGCCTCGCCCGCTGGGAGAAGATCGCTCTCGAAGCCAGCCAGCAGTCTCGCCGCGTCCATCTCCCGCGCATTGAGAGCACAGTTCGTTTCGTAAAAGCACTTCGCATCGACGCAAATATCCGGTTACTGCTCGACGAAAATTCGGATGTTCTGCCGATTCTTCAACTTCTGCCGCAAAACCGCATCACGGCCGATCGCGTTGCTTTACTCTTGGGACCGGAAGGAGGTTGGACAGACGAGGAGCGCGCGCAGGCAGTCGCCGCCGGCTGGATGCCCTGTTCGCTCGGAAAAACAATTCTGCGAGCCGAAACCGCCGCAATCGCGGGACTCGCGGTCGTCCAGGCCGCCTGGGCTTGACGTTAGTTTACGCCTGCCGCGGCACCACCGCCGCATGCACCGGTTTATTGCCGACCGAAAGCATCGCGAACAGCGACGCACCGGATTTGCTGCTCACCGACTTGAAATCGAGCCGGATCATCGGAACATGGATTACCGCCATGGCCCCCGCGCTTTCGTCGAGCACCAGCGCGTATTGGCTGTCCGGCGTCGTCGTGATGTAGGTAGGCTGCTGGCCGGCATCGACGATACCGATCATTTTCCGCGTGGCGACACTCAGAATGCAAACGTCGGAGCCGCTGTTGCTTCCCACGAACAAAAACGCCGGTGCCGCGGAGCAGGCCATCACCCCGGGATCTCTTCCGGCCAAAACCGTCTGCTCCACTTCCAGAATGTCGTAGGGGAACACAATGGCCACTCCATCCATTCCCTCTCCCGAAACGAATAACTGCCCTTGATCGGAGTTGAAGCACAGATTTTGGGGCTGCATCGCCAGCGGTAAGTCGGCAATGACTTCGAGCGCCGGCACGCTCAAAGCCGTCAACGACCGGTCCTGCAGGTTGGCCACCAGCAACGCTTGCCCGTCGCCCCGGAAACGAACGGTGCCGATCTTGCCCTGCAGTTGCGTTCGCCATCGCTGCCCAGTCTCGTATTGAAAAAGCTCGACCGTCCCATGGTCGCCGGTGGAAATAGCCGCGTAAGAATTAGAAGAGATGTCCAGATCGACGGGCTCGGCTTCGAGCTTGTGCCGTTTGATAATGTCGAGCGAAACCGCGTCAACCGCGATCAATTGCCGCGTCTCGGCCGCGATGACCAGAATCCGTTTGCCATCGGGCGTTACTCGGATTCCCGAGACCCGGTCGGCCAGTCGGCGCGTGGCCGTCCGCTTCAGGTCCGATGCGATAATATGTACGCTGCCGGTGGAGGGCGTTAGAACATAGCTACGGCCCGCCGGGCCTCCCGGCACAACAGCCACAGGAGGGGCGCCTAATAAGATCGGCCGCAGCAGCCGGAATGCGGTCAGATCCACCACCGCCACGCTGTCGTCGCCGGAGGTCGCAATCAGCGCATATCCGGGATATCCGGTGCCTTTTTTAGGTCCGCAAGCGGTCGAAAGGACAAGGCCGCCGATGGCAAGCCATGCGCGGCGCGTTAGAATTGTCCCTTCGTGCATAGAAGCATCTTATCTCCATGAATTTCCGGTCCATCTTCAGCCTTATTTCGTCCGATCTTGCCATAGATCTCGGCACCGCGAACACGCTGGTCTTCGCCAAAGGCAAAGGGATTGTCGTCAACGAGCCCTCCATAGTGGCTATCAATAAGAACAACGGCGAAATAGAAGCAGTCGGCAAAGAGGCCAAGGAAATGGTCGGGCGGACGCCCGGCAACATCGTCGCTATCCGGCCCATGAAGGATGGCGTCATCGCCGATTTCAAAGTGACCGAGCGGATGTTGAACTACTTCATCCAGAAGGCTCATGGCCGCAAGATGCTCGTGCATCCCCGCATCGTGATCGGCGTGCCGAGCGAGATCACGCAAGTGGAAAAGCGCGCCGTCAGCGAATCGGCTTATCGCGCCAAAGCCAGCGAAGTGCATTTGGTCGAGCAGGCCATGGTCGCGGCGATCGGCGCGGGCCTGCCTATCACGGAGCCGTCGGGAAACATGATCGTCGATATCGGCGGAGGCACCACCGATGTCGCCGTTATCTCACTCTCGGGTATTGTCTATTCACGTTCCGTGCGCATCGCCGGTAATGAGATGGACGACGCCATCATGAATTACCTGAAACGCAAATACAACCTGCTGATTGGCGAGCGCACCGCCGAGCAGATCAAAATTCAGATCGGGTCGGCCTATCCTCTCGACAAGCCCGTCACCATGGAAATTAAAGGCCGCAACCTGATTGAAGGCGTCCCGAAGACTGTCACCGTGGAAGACAGCGAAATCCGCGAAGCGCTTTCCGATTGCATCGCCATCATTCTGAATTCCATTCGTGTCGCGCTCGAGCGCACTCCGCCCGAGTTGAGCGCCGATATCAGCGATCACGGAATTGTTCTGACCGGCGGCGGAGCCCTCATTAAGAACCTCGATCACCGCATACGGGAGGAGACCGGCCTTCCCGTGTCCATTGCGGAGGACCCGCTCGCCTCAGTTGTCCTCGGAACCGGAAAGATGCTGACCGATTTCAAATTGCTGCGCCGCATCGCTATCGAATAACCCGCTGTTTCGACCCCGCGCGCTTTACAGTAGAAAGAGAAGTCCATGGAAGCTCTGCTGAGCCGATTCCGCACCCTCACGGTCCTGTTGATCGTGGTTGTTGCGCAGCTTCTTTACTTGGCTTACCAGGTAAAAACCAACCGCGATGAGCGTTTAATTCGCGTCTGGGCGGTCAGCGCCGTTACGCCCATGGCCGGCATTGTGGAAGCGGTGCGGCAGAACACCATCGGCTTTCTGCAGGATTATTTCATCTTGCTCGATGTCCGCGAGCAGAACCGGAAACTGAAAGCGAATAACGACCATCTCCGCATGGAGAACGTATACTATCGCAACCAGCTTTCCACCGCCGAGCATGCCCGGGCGCTGATTCTGTTTCAAGCGCAATCGCCCTCCAAAACGGTCGCTGCGCGCGTCATCGGCAACAGTACTGTGGCGACCGCGAAAGCCGTTTTCATCGATCGTGGATCGACCAGCGGTATAGAAAAGGGCATGGCTGTGGTTACGCCGGAAGGCATTGTCGGCAAGGTCGCCGCTGTGTATCCACTGGTCTCGCAGGTGCTGCTGGTGACGGATCCGACCTTCAAAGTCGGAGTGGAATCGCAGAAGGGCCACGTGCATGGCGTCCTCGATTGCGGCAGCGGAAAATGCGTCGTCGAGCAGATTCAGAACGAAGACAAAGTGGATGCGGGCGAGTGGTTTTTTACCTCCGGCGAAGATCGTATTTTCCCCAAAGGATTTCCGGTCGGAACGGCGGTCTCAGTTGCGCCGGGTGAAGGCATGAAGGATGTGAAGCTCAACCTCAGCGGAGCGCCGGGCGGAGCGGATGAAGTCTTGGTGGTGTTACATGGCGTGCATCAAGCGATTCCCTCCGCGCCCGTAGTCGATGAAACCGCGGCGAAAATGCTTCCGCCCCCGCCGCCCGATGCGCCCGGCGATAGCGCTCCGGCGGCGAAGCCTCAAACTGAAGCGGACAAGATCGTCCAGAAGTACGATGCGCTTGGTAAAGAAGAAGGGCACGTATACGGCGCGGTCGGTTCGGGGATTCCCAATTTCAATCTGAAGACTGGCGCTGAACCGAAGCCTGCTGCGCCGGCCGCAGTGCCTCCCCAGGGAGCGGCGTCCGAAACTCCGGCCGCCAAACCCGCTGTTCCCGCATCGCAGCCGGATTTGAATAGCGGCCCGGTTCTTCCCCTCGGAGCGCCCCGGCGCAAGCCTGCTACGGCTCCCGCGCCTTCCCCCAAGCGTCCGGCGGCACAGCCGCAGCCGCCGCCGCAACAATGAACGAAACTACCGATCGGTTATTGCAGCGGCCGTCCAAAGAAAGTTGGTTCAGCCGTTTCCAGGTAGTCGCGCTCGCGGCCATCACGCTGGTCGCCATCATCGGCAAATTCTATCTACCGCGCCTGATTCCTAACACAGAATGGCTCGAGCTGCCGCTGCTGCTCACTGTCTATTTCGGCCTGATGCGCCGCAGCCAGTTGGCCGCGCTGTTCTTCGGGGCTTTCGTCGGCTTGGCCGAGGATTCTCTGTCGCCGGCTAATCTTCCGATTGGAATGTACGGCATCACCAAGACGCTGGTCGGCTATTTTGCCGCCTCCGTAAGCCTCAAATTAAACGTGGAGCGCCGCGGCCTTCGCCCCGCTCTGTGTTTCTTCTTCTACTTTTTTCATGCCTTCTTTTACTGGATCATGAGACGCGCGTTACTGGCTCAAATCGTGCCCTTCGATTTGCAGGAAAACTTCGTCCATGGCATCCTCAACGCGCTGGTCGCGATCCCTTTGTTCGCGATTCTCGATAGAATGAAATTGCCGGGAGCGAACACTCCTCACATCCGGGACGTCAAGTGGCATTAATCGAGAGTGAGCACACCCGCGCCGGCGAGATCTCGCCCGGCCTTCTTCACGACGATCCCAAGGATGCGTCGGGAAAAATCGCGATTTTTCAATATCTGACGGTGGTCGTCTTTGTGTTCCTGGTCTCCGGCTTCTGGGCGCTGCAAGTGCAGAATCCAGACGTTTACAGCGAAGCGGCCGAGCGCAACCGCATCAAGAGCACGCCCATCCTCGCGCCCCGCGGGAAGATTCTCGATCGCGACGGGCGCGTCATCGTCGATAACAAAGCGTCCTATTCTCTGCTCCTCAATCGCGACCAGATCAAACCGGAACATCTCCCGGCGATGGCCGAAGCGCTGCAACTCGATTACGGCGCGCTCGCTGACAAGATTCACCGCATGGGAGCGAACCCGCAGATCATCATCAAAGACCAGTTGACGCGCGACGATATTGCCTGGGTCGAATCGCACCAGGATGTCGACACTTATCCGGAAATGCAATTAATCAGGGCCTGGCGGCGCCAATATCCGCAGGACGGATTCTCGGCGCACGTAGTCGGGTATGTCGGCGAGATCAGTGAATCTGAATTAGATTTGCCGCAATTCCTCGACTATCGCCAGGGCGACATCATCGGGAAGGACGGCCTCGAGCGGCAATACGACCAGACCCTTCGCGGCGTAGACGGGCAGGAGCGCGTGCTGGTGGACAACATGGGGCATGAGCGCGAGGCGGAGACTACCCAGGAAGCCCTTCCAGGCAAAGACCTGCGCACCACGCTCGATCTCGATTTACAGGCCGTCGCGGAGCTTTCAATGGAAGGCAAGCGTGGCGCGGTGGTTGCGCTCGACCCGCGCAATGGCGAGGTGCTGGCGATGGTCAGCCGTCCCACCTTCGATCCCAACAAGTTTACGGGAAGGATCAGCCGCGACGATTGGAATGAGATCGCAAACGATCCGTATAAACCGCTCATGGATCGTGCGATTCAAGCCGAGTTCGCCCCCGGCTCCACATTCAAACCCTTTACGGCCCTGGCCGGACTCGAAACGGGCGTAATCGACGATAAAACCGAATTTCACTGCGCCGGCGGCGCTTCTTTCTACGGCCACTATTTCGCGTGCTGGCGCAAGCCCCCCGGCCATGGACAAATTTCCCTGCATCGCGGCATAGCGCAATCCTGTGACGTGTACTTCTATAACGTAGCCAATCGGCTGGGTATCGATCGTCTCGCGCATTATGCGGAGCTGGCTGGATTTGGGCATAAAACGGGCATCGATCTTCCCAATGAGAGAGAGAGCACCATGCCCTCCACTAAATGGAAGATGCGCATGTTTCGCCAGAAGTGGTATGCCGGGGAAACCATCTCCGTCGGAGTCGGACAAGGCGCCGTTACCGTTTCACCCCTGGAGCTTGCGGCAGCTGAAGGAGGGCTGGCGGTTGGAGGCAATTGGTATCAGCCTCACTTAGTCAAGACTGCGGCTCCCAAACTGCTTCGCGCCGGAAATCTGAATCCGGACAACGTTCAGCAAATTATTTCCGGCATGTATGGATCTGTCAACGAAGCCGGCGGCACCGGATTTCCGGGGAGATTGCCGAATGTAAAAGTCTGCGGAAAGACAGGCACCGCGCAGCTCGTTTCCAATAAGTTCTTGAAGGGCAGAAAAATCGACCAAACGATGAAAGACAACGCGTGGTTTGTGGGCTACGCGCCCGAAGAAGCGCCGGAGATTGTGGTCGTCGCGCTTTTTGAAAATGGGGAGCACGGCGACAGAGCCGGCTGGATCGTTCGCGACGTTCTGAAATCCTATTTCGACAAGAAAGCGCGCGAGGCGAAAGCGCAGAATCGAAGTGCGCAATTCCGGCCACCGCCGCTCTTCGCCGATCCTCAGACCGTAACCGCAGCGTTGAACGTCCCGTTGCCGAAGGGCTTCACGCGCTAGTGCCGGTCTACCGCTCTATTCGCGATCTCGATTGGCCGCTGCTGATCGTCACCTTGGCTTTGTGTACCTTGGGCGTGCTGCAGATCTATAGCGCAACGCTTGGAACCAGGTGGCAGGACGCGTGGTGGAAGCAGATCGTGTGGGTCATTACGGGTCTGGCCATGATGTGGGTGATGGCGGCGATCGATTACCATTCGCTGCTGGGGCCGCGCGTCATCTACCTGTATATCGCCTCGGTTGTCCTGCTGGTAGTTACAGGCTTCGCCGGCAACAAGGTTTTCGGCTCGACGCGCTGGATAAAAGTGGCGGGGTTCACGCTGCAAACATCCGAGTTCGTGAAGATCGTTCTCATTCTGCTGATGGCGAAGAGCCTCACCGATCTGAAAACCGGTCCGCTCAATTGGAAAGATCTGGCAAAGCTGGCCGGACTCGTCGCCGTCCCGATGATTCTGGTCATGAAAGAGCCGGATCTGGGTACGGCCTTGACTTACATTCCCATCCTGGTCTGCGGAATACTGATGGCCGGATTGCGATGGAAGTATCTCTTGATTATCACCGCGATCCTGGTGGTTATTTTACCGATTGGATATCATTTTCTTAAGCCGTATCAAAAGGACCGGCTGGTGAGTTTTATCTATCCGGACCGTGATCCTAAGGGAACGGGGTTTCAGGTGATCCAATCGAGAATCGCTGTGGGAAATGGCGGAATGTGGGGCCGTGGAGCGAAGGAGAGCTCGCAGACGCATCTGGGCTTTCTGCCGGTGCCTCATACGGATTTCATCTTTTCCTCCTTTGCGGAAGAGCATGGGTTTGTGGGAGTCGTTATCGCGCTCGTTCTGTATTTTCTGCTGATCATGCAGGTGGTGCAGAATGCGCAAACGGCGACGGACAAAGCGGGTTTGTATATCTGCATGGGAATTGCCGCGCTGTTGCTGTTTCATGTATTGGTAAACGTGGGAATGGTGGTGGGGCGGATGCCGATCACCGGTATCCCCCTCCCGTTGATGAGTTCGGGAGGCTCGAGCACTTGGTCGATATTCCTGATGCTGGGGTTAGTGAACAGCGTTAGGCTGCGCAGGTTTGTAAATTGAAGTTAGGCGGCCTTCCAAGAGGAAGGCTGGTTCGATAATTGACGGGTCGAACTGAGAAGGACAAAAGAATTTCGGATTGCTAACAGGATTTTTGTTCGTTGGTTAGTGGGAATGATGCAAGCGCGAGTGTTATCGAGCTCAGTCTCCGCTCGCGTTGCTAGCAACGATTTTTGCGTTGGCGCGCATCGTTCAGAGTGCGGTTGACGCGGCGATTCCGGGATTTTTTTACTCTCATCACGGCCCGAAGGCGGTGATTCATGAGTAAGGAAATGGTGATTGGGTCCAATCGCCATGAGACGAAGGTTGCGATTCTCGAGGACGATCAGCTCGTCGAGGTCTATTTTCAGCGGGAGAATGAATATTCGCTCGCCGGCAGCATTCACAAGGGCCGCGTAACGCGCGTGCTCCCTGGAATGCAATCGGCATTTGTCGATTTAGGCCTGGAGCGGGACACCTTTCTTTACGTCTCCGATTTTTTTGAAGAGCACGAGGATTTCGAGCCGCTCGGCGACGATAAGCCGCCGCGCGACCGGCGGGACCGGAACCCAGCGCGAGCGGAGCGGCCTCCCTTTGAGGAGCGTTCCGCTCCACCGAGGGAAGCTCGTCCGTTCATCGTCGAACCAGCGGCGCCTCAGCCTCTGGAAGCCTCTGAAGGCGAGCCGGCAATTGCCGCTGCCGAGTTTAAGCCGGGCCTGAATCCGGCTGGAAACGGCCAGCGCGACAGGCCGGAAATCGACCGCGGGTTTCAGGGCGACCGGCGAGGCAGACGGTCGCGCCGAAGGCGGCAACGCGGCCACGGATTCCCCGAAAACAAGTACGCGCAGCCCGTCGCTTCGCCAATGGCGAATGAACCGTTACCGGTGATTCCGATCGAGGAGAAACAAGAGGGCGCCTCGGACGTAATGCTGCTTCCGGGTGAATCACTCGCAAAATATCGTCATATGTCCGCCGGCGCGGAGATCCCCGATACTTCGGACAACAGTGACGAGAGCCCGGATGAGGCCATCGAAGCGGAAGCCGACGAGCTTGAGCTCACCGAGAAGATTCTTGCGCATCATGACGACGAATCGGTTGCCGAGGTCGAAGAAAAGATTGAAGACGTAAAGCAGGATCAGCCGGTCGAAGATGTCGAAAACCTCGAAGACGCGCCAGTTACCGAGATCCCGGAATCCGAGGCTACCGACATCGATGCGGATGAGTTCGATGGCGCGGATCTGGAGGATGTGAGTGGAGAGCCGGACGTCGACGAGGTAGATGAGGTAAGAGATAATCCAGGACCGGTCGCCGTAGAAAACCAAAACCCTGAACCGAAGGACGCCGCGGAAGCCACTGGCGCGCAAACCGCGGTCGTTCGCGATCCTGGCGAACGCTACATGCATCGTGTCCCACGCCGTGCGAGACGCAGGCGCGGAGGGAATCGGTTTCCTTCGCACGAGTTCGGGGCTGGGGAATCGACGGGAACCGGCGCTGCCGCCGCGCCGGCAATGGAACCCCTGGTCCAGACCGAGTTGCAGCGGGACGCCCAGGAAGAACGCTCTGCCGACAAGCCGGAGCGCGCCATGCCTTCGATCACCGATCTGCTGAAGGCGGGCCAGGAAATTATCGTTCAAATCGCAAAAGAGCCTCTGGGGCAAAAAGGAGCGCGCATTACTTCGCACGTGGCTCTACCCGGGCGCTTCGTGGTCTTCATGCCCAGTGTCAACCATCTCGGCGTTTCCCGGAAGATTGCGAGCGACGAGGAGCGGCAAAGACTGAAGCGCATTTTACAGGCGCACCGCTCCGGCGCCGCAGGCGGATTCATCGTTCGAACCGCCGGCGAGGGCATACCCGAAGAGGAAATCGCGGCCGATATGAATTTCCTTTACAATCAATGGCTCGATATCCGCCAGAAGGCCGAAAAGAAACCGGCTCCCTTGCTGCTGCATTACGATCTCGACATCGTCCAGCGCCTCTTACGCGATCAGGTCACGAGCGAATTTAAAGCGATCTGGGTAGATAGCGAGGAGATGTACGAAAACACGCTGAACTTCATGCAGCGTTTCCAGCCGGCGCTGGTCAATCGCGTGAAGATGTACACTCGCCCGGCTCCGATTTTCGATGCGTTCAATATCACGCAAGAACTCGAGAAGGCGCTACGGCCGAAGGTGTGGCTGAAATCGGGCGGCTACATCGTAATCAACCAGACCGAAGCTTTGGTTGCGATCGATATCAATACGGGCAAGTACGTCGGCAAATCGAACCGGCTCGAAGATACTATCGTGAAGACCAATACGGAAGCGGTTAGGGAGATTGTGCGCCAGATCCGGCTGCGGGATTTGGGCGGCATTATCGTGGTGGATTTTATCGACATGGACGAGCGCAAGAATCGCCAGAAGGTGATGCAAGCGCTCGAAGAAGCCATGCGGGCCGACAAAGCGCCGAACAAGATTCTGCAATTCAACGATTTCGGATTGGTGGCGATCACTCGTAAGCGGGTCAAACAAAGTTTAGAGCGGACGCTGTGTTCGCCTTGTCCCTACTGCGAAGGGGCGGGATACGTCAAAAGCGTTCAGACCATCGTCGGCGAGATTCTGGCGGAGGCGCAGAAGATCGCAAGAGCGATTGAGGGCAAGGATGTGGTGCTCCGCGTTCATCCCGACGTCGCGAAGGTTCTAAAAGCCAGCAGCAACCGTTATTTGGAAGAGCTGGAAGACATTTTGGGGCGTCCGGTGCTGGTGAAAGGCGACCCGACCCTGCATCACGAGAAGTTCGATTTGGCCTGACCGCCCCAAGCGTGGAGAGATGGCCGAGTGGTTGAAGGCGCACGCTTGGAAAGCGTGTTTAGGGGAAACTCTAACGTGGGTTCGAATCCCACTCTCTCCGCCATAATCTTTTCCAAGTCCGGCTGCGGCTCGACATGGATTTCCTTTCCTATGTCGGTCGGAGCCCAGCGCCATGTATATTGGCCACAGCAAAACCAGGGGTTTGCGTCAATATCCCGGTTACTTCAATGAATTCAGGTTTCCAGAGTGGTATGTGCCAACCACCCGCGAACGTATCAATCCAGGGATTAAGTCGCGCCCTGCCCTTTTCCGTAATCCGCATGTTCACGCATGGTTGCTGTTCGAACACTCATGACGTGTTATAAGTACTAACCCGGCGCTTTCAAGTTTAGGAACTACTTGGTCACTATTGAATGTATTGACATCAAAATCGCTATTCGCGAAAAGCAGAAAAATGCGAGGCTCTGCTTGAGTGGGTGTTGGCCCGAATTTTGCCGCCTTGATTAGCTCCGCGGCTTTGCCGCGCGTGAGTTCCTTTGAGGTACAGCCAGCCAATACAGCGCACAAGATAAGGCAAAACACCATCGGCATTTGTTTCATAGCGCCCATTCCTCTCACACTTTTTATCACGGGCCATTCAGCGTCAGATTAAGCTCTGCAATTAAGTACGGCTTCCTCCAGCTGGAACATATTCTCATTCTGGCCAAAGCACGAGCTCGCCGGCATCTGAAAGCTGCCCAGTCTGTGGGTAAACTGTAACGTTTGCGAAGGCGCGGCGCTACTTCAATGCCTCATTGATCTCAATATCGCGCTTGAGCACTTCGGTCAGAAGTTCCGAAAGGTCAACGCCCTTTTGTTCGGCCTTTCCGGAAAAATACTCCCACACTCCGCGCTCAATCGAAGCAGGTACGAAGACTGTTGCGTCGGCAGGGATGCGATGAAGGCCGCGCGCTCCTCTAGAAAAATCGATCTCGGCCGGCATGTCGTCGTTCATCAGCAGGTCCTTCATAGGCTTTCTTCATATTGACGCACTTCCGTCTGCGTTGCTTTGCGAGCCGAGATTATCCGAATCCTCGTCATTGCGGGATCGGTTTCGGTCCAAAGGTAAGCGACCGAGAACATTGCACCGTTTCCGGCACGTCCGATTGAGAACCAGCGTTTTCGGCCTGCCGTGTTCCATTTCATTAATCGCCCCACGGCAGATGGCTGGACGGTAGCCGGGCTCCGCTGATTACAGTCGCCGCATAAAACATTTGGATGTTCGGTATAAAAATTTGCTCACGCGCGGCGGCCGTCGGTGCGCGATCATTGAGAGTTTGACGGCCTCTAACGGTGTGAAACGCTCGGGTAGACTTCTGTTTCTGCTGGGCGTCTCCGGTCTATCGATGCTTGCTCAAACAGCGGCAAGCGTCGAGCAACGACTGAATGCGGCGGATTCGGCCGCGAGATCGGCTCAGCTCGCGGGCGATAACGCCTGGATGCTCACCAGCGCGGCCCTGGTGCTGATGATGACCGGCCCCGGGCTCGCGCTCTTCTACGGCGGCCTGGTTCGCAGCAAGAACGTGCTGAGCACCATGATGCACAGCTTCGTTCTGATGGCGGTGGTGACGGTGCTGTGGGCGATTTACGGATACAGTTTTGCCTTCGCCGAAGGCAATTCATTCATCGGAGGATTCGGCTACGCCTTCCTGAATGGAGTCGGCTCCGCGCCCAACCCGGATTACGGCCCAACCGTTCCGCACGAGACTTACATGATCTTCCAGTTGATGTTCGCCATCATCACTCCGGCGCTCATCTCCGGCGCATTCGCGGAACGCATGAAGTTCAGCGCGATGCTGCTGTTTACGTGCCTTTGGTCCACCATCGTTTACTTCCCGATGGCGCATATGGTGTGGGGCAAGGGGGGGTTCTTAAATGCGTTTCTGGGCGGCAAAATTCCTTGTCTGGACTTTGCGGGCGGCACGGTGGTGCACATTACATCAGGCGTGAGCGCGCTGGTGTGCGCATTGTATCTAGGCAAGCGAGTGGGCTTTCCGAAGGAGCCTATGAAGCCGCACAACCTGGTCCTGAGCCTGATCGGCGCGTGCCTGCTATGGGTGGGGTGGTTCGGCTTTAACGCGGGCAGCGCGGTAAACGCCTCCGGACTCGCCACCAGCGCGTTTGTGGCCACGCATTTTGCAGCGGCGGCGGCGGCGCTGGGATGGATATTCGCGGAATGGGTGAAGCACGGGAAACCGAGCATGCTCGGCGGTATTTCGGGCGCGGTGGCGGGCTTGGTTGCCATCACTCCGGCTTCCGGATTCGTCAAGCCGTTCCCGGCTCTGCTGATCGGCTTTCTGGCTGGAATCATTTGTTTTCTCATGGTCACCGCGGTCAAGAGCAAGTTCGGCTATGACGACACGTTGGACGCTTTCGGAGTTCACGGCGCGGGCGGCACGGCCGGAGCGCTTCTGACGGGAGTTTTCGCCACTAACGCAATTAACGACGGACTGAAAGACGCGGCCGGGAAGTTACTGCCGCTGGGTTGGGTCGACGGCAACCCGAAGCAGATCTTCAATCAATTCATCGGCGTCATCATTGCGTGGGGTCTGGCGATCGTGGGCACGCTGATCATTCTGAAGATTGTGGATGCGCTGATCGGCGTTCGCGTCTCCACAGAACAGGAAATGGAAGGGCTCGATCTCAGCATGCACGGCGAAGAAGGCTATAACCTGGACGCGTAGGCAGTATAGGATCGAGTCAATGAAAAAGATTGAAGCCATCATCCAGCCGCATAAATTAGACGAAGTAAAGGAGGCGCTGAAAAGCGCCGGCGTAGACGGGATAACGATCAGCGAAGTACGCGGGCATGGCCGCCAGAAAGGGCACAAAGAAGTCTATCGCGGCATGGAATACGAAGTGGATCTGCTGCCGAAAATCAAGATTGAGACGGTGGTTCCGGATGGCCGGCTGGACGAGATCGCACGCGCGATTGCGGCCGCCGCGCGGACCGGCAAAATAGGGGACGGAAAGATCTTCATCTACGACGTTCTGGAAGCCATTCGCATTCGCAATGACGATACCGGCGAAGCCGCGCTCTAGCTGTGACTGAAGCGGGCCTCCCTCATGGCGCGGAGCACAGCGGCGACCCGCCCGCTTACGTGAACACCAGCCGCGATCCGTTCGAGTTCTTCGAAACCCGGACCAATACCATCGATTCGATGGTGATTTCCGCGGCCGGTGAGTGTCTTAGCTCAAAACTCGGCTCCCCTTTTGCGGTAACGGCGGTAGGAGGATATGGCCGGCGCGAGTTGTTTCCCTGCTCCGATATCGATCTTCTGCTGCTGTTTGAAAACGATTCCGATTTGACGGATATCAAGGAACCGCTTTCCGAATTTTTCCGTGTTCTCTGGGATTCCGGGCTGCGCGTCAGCCATTCCGTGCGTACTGTCGCCGATTGCTGCCGATTGCAGGAACAGAACACGGAACTGCATATCAGCCTGCTCGATCTTCGCTTCCTCGCCGGCGACCGGGAGCTGTTCGGCAAACTCCATCAGAAACTGCCGGAGTTCTACGATCGTTATGCGGAGGCGATCAAGCGGCCGCTCGCGGCGCTCGCCCGCGAGAGGCATGCGAAATTTAACAACACGCTTTATCACCTGGAGCCGAACGTCAAAGAAGCGCCCGGCGGCATTCGCGACATTCATCTGGTGCGCTGGCTATCGCAACTCGCGCCGCGGCACGAAGCGATCCGAGAGGCGGCGGGCGAGCTCGAAAACGCGAGATATTTCTTTTATGCGCTGCGCTGCTTTCTACATTTCCAAGCGGGCCGCGATAGCAATCTGTTGAGCTTCGAATTACAGGATGAGGCGGCGCGTCTGCTGCCGGAGCATCCAATCGCTCCTGAGGATTGGATGAGAATTTATTTCCGGCACGCCCGACGCGCGCACCAATCCGCGCTACGCGCGCTGGAATATGTGGATGACGAAGGCGCTTCACTTGTCCGCCAATTTCGCCATTGGCGCAGCCGCTTGTCGAATGCCGATTTCACAATTTCCCGCGAGCGGGTTTTGTTGCGCAACCCGGCACAGACGCTCAACTCACCAGCATCGGTTCTCAACCTGTTCACGTTTGTGGGACGACATGCGATTCCGCCGGCATGGGATACGCAGCGGCGGCTGCGCGCCAAACTGCCCGATCTCGCGCAGGGGTTTGAGCGGAATCCGCCGGCCTGGGCTCTCTGGGAGGAATTCCTGCGGCAGCCGAATGCGGGGCTTGCGCTGCGGCAGATGCAGGAAACGGATTTACTTTCCGCAGCGATGCCCGAGTGGCACAGCATCGACAGCCTGGTTGTCCGGGATTTCTACCACCGCTATACGGTCGATGAACACACGCTGGTAGCTATTGAAGCAATCGACAAGCTCGGTACGGATCGGAAGAACGGCCCGGCGCGATTCCAGCAGATCTTCGAGGAAGAGGACGACCCTGCGATTTTGCGCCTGGCATTGTTGCTGCACGATATCGGCAAGGGGATCACACCGGGCGATCACGTCCGCGGATCCCTCGATGCCGCCAGGAGCGTGATGCGGCGGTTGGGCGTTCCGGCCGAGAAGCAAGCGGCGGTTATGTTTCTGATCGAGCATCATCTTGCGCTTTCGCTGATCATGAATGGCCGCGATCCGGAGGATCCGGCGACTGCGCGCCTGCTGAGCTCGCGAATTGGAACGCAGGAAAATCTGCGGCGGCTGGCTTTGCTGACCTACGCCGATATCAGCGCGGTAAATCCGACCGCCATGACTCCCTGGCGTCTGGAACAATTGCGCCGGATTTATTCGGTGGGTTTAGAACAACTGACACGGGAGCTTGCGACCGATCGCATTCATGAGGGCGCGGCGATGCCTTCGGGCGAAGTCCTTTCCGGCGAACTGGCCGGTTTTCTCGAGGGCCTTCCCATGCGTTATTTGCGAACGCACACGCGAGAGGAAATCGAACGGCATTTCGCACTGGAGCGGAAAAGCAGCCGCGACGGCGCGGCGGTCGAGATTGAGAGTAAGCCGGGCGCATACCGGATGACTGTGCTGGCACGGGACGAGCCGGGACTGTTTGCCTCCCTTTGCGGCGCGCTGGCGAGTTTCGGCATGAATATCGTCAAAGCCGAGGCATTCTCAAACGCGAGCGGCTGCATTCTGGATCTGATCCACTTCGCCGATCCCATGCGGACTCTGGAGTTGAATCCGGGGGAAACGAGCCGGCTGCAATGGACGATTGAGTGCGTAGTGAGGCGCTCGATAGAAGTTGCCGATCTGCTCAAGCGAAGGCGTCCGGCTCTTCGCCCAACGGGAGACGTTAGGATTGTTCCGGCGGTGCGCTTCAACAACGAAGCGTCTGAAACATCGACTCTGATTGACTTTGTAGGAGAAGACCGGCCGGGATTGCTGTACGAGTTGACCTCCGCGCTCAGCGCGGCGGAGTGCAATATCGAGGTGGTGATGATCAGCACGGAGGCCCACAAGGCCATCGATGTCTTTTACGTGACGCAAAAAGGCGGGAAATTGGATGAAGCCGCTCAGCAGCGGCTGCGGCCGGAACTGGTGAGGATCGCAGGCAGGAGCGAAGCGGTGGGCCGGCAATTGCAATAATCGTCCACATGGCCGATCCATTTCGTCTCGATGGCAAAGTCGCCCTGATAACCGGAGGCGCGAGCGGTATTGGAGAAGCGACTGTCCGTCTCTTCTCGGAAGCCGGCGCTCAGGTTCTGATCGTCGATATCGACGAGGCGCGCGCGCGGGAACTCGCTAAATCGGTCCCTCACACGGAGGTCCGGCGCTGCGATATCACCGACGAGGACGAGGTTAATCGGCTGTTCGCCTCGGTGACGGCTCTGGACATTCTGGTGAACTCCGCGGGAATCGGGATGGTAGGAACTGTGGAGGAGACCGGGCTTGCGGAATTTCAGCGCCTCTTCCGGGTAAACGTGGAAGGCACTTACCTGGTGACGCGGGCGGCCATTCCGCTGCTCAAGAAAGTGCGCGGATCGGTGTTGAATATCGGCTCCGTTGCGGGAATCGTGGGGGTGAAGCGCCGGTTCGCCTATTGCGCGACGAAGGGAGCGGTGATGGCAATGACCCGGCAGCTTGCGGTGGACTATCCGACCGAAATCAGAGCGAACTGCATCGCGCCGGGGACGGTGGACACTCCGTTCGTAGAAGCGTATCTGGAAAAATATCATCGGAACGAGAAAGACAAGGTGCGTGTCGAACTAAATGAAAGGCAGCCCCTAGGCCGGTTAGGGCGGCCGGATGAGATTGCGAAGTTAGCGCTATACATTTCCTCGCCGGCAGCCGATTTTATGAATGGAGCGGTAGTTCCGATCGATGGAGGATGGACTGCCGCGTAGCCAGTGAAAATTCTTTAACTCTTGGAGAATCTTTTAGTTGACGGAATTGTCGGAACTACTTTAGGATATAAGTAATCTCGATTGCATTAGGTTTACGGATCGATTTGTCGAGCCGGTCAGTTTGATGGGTACGTCAATCTTTATCGAAGGGGTTGTTGGATGAACCTCGGTCCTCTCCGCAGGATGATTTTGCCGTTGGCCTTTCTGGGCCTGGGAACCATTGCCGGTGCGCAGACCCCCGCTCCACAGGCAAAGGCCACGCCCGTCTCCTCGAAAAAACACCGGCGAAGAAGGCATAGAAAGACTGCCGTTGCGGCGAATTCCACAGTGGTGACTTCAAAGACGAGCGGACGCTCCGTCGCCCACACGACCACACGGGCCGCGGTTATCCATACCGATGTAGCGACTACCGTCCGAAGCGCCTCATTGCGGCGCCGCAGCCGACGTCGCGTGGTCGCGAGCCCCTGGACGGAACCCACCTACGCCGACTCTACGGTGGGCGACAACATCGACGGTGAAGACCTGGTGGTTCGCAAGGCCGCGGTCGATGCGCTTGGACCCTATAACGGCGCGGTAGTGGTTGTCGATCCGCAAACCGGCCGGCTGCTGAGCGTGGTCAACCAAAAGCTGGCGACGAAGGGGGCTTTTCAGCCCTGCTCCACGGTCAAGGTAGTGGTATCGCTGGCCTCGCTGAGTGAAGGTATCGTGTCAGCGACCACCCCAGTACACCTAACGCGGCGCTTTTCCCTGAACATGACGTATGCATTAGCGCGGTCCGTCAATATCTATTTCGCCAAGCTGGGTGAAGAGCTGGGATTCGATCGCGTTGAGAAGTACGCAAAACTGTTCGGACTGGGTGAAAAAGCCGGTCTCAACGTTCCCGGGGAAGAAGCGGGCTATCTCACCGACGAACCACCCCAGACCGGCGTAGGCATGATGACCAGCTTCGGAGATGGCATTCGTCTCACCCCGCTTGAACTTGCGAGTATCATGTCCACCGTCTCAAACGGCGGAACGATGTACTACCTCCAATATCCGCGGAGCCAGGAGGAAGTCGAGAAATTCGTGCCGCGTATCAAGCGCGTGCTGGATATCGGGAATCTAATTCCTCAAATCAAGCCGGGCATGATGGGGGCGGTCGAGTTGCCGTATGGCACGGCGCGGCGGGCCAATTACAATCCGAACGAGCCGATTCTGGGAAAAACCGGCACCTGCACCGATACCGCGCAGCCGGGCGTTCATCTGGGCTGGTTCGGATCGTTTAACGAAGTCGAAAAGAACAACATCGTCGTAGTGGTTCTGCTGACGGGAGGGCGCGGGACCAGCGGCCCAATTGCTTCGGGGATCGCGGGCAACGTCTACCACAATCTCTCCGAACAGCATTATTTCGGCTCTGAGGAGACGCCGCTCGTGCCGGCGAGTCTGATCTCCCTGCGGAACTGCTGCCGACGCTAATACGAGTGTTAACCTTGAAAAACTAGGTTTCACTTGGTACTCCCCACTTCTCACCTTTCGGCGCTGCTGCTGCTCATCCTCTCGTTCGTCTGTTTAGGGTCGTGGGTAAACACGTTTAAGCTGGCTGGCGCGCGCTGGCGATTTGAGCTGTTCTCTCTCGATTTCGCCATCGGGGCGCTGCTGGTGGCCGTGGCGGCGGCTTATACTCTCGGAACGATGGGCGCGGACCTGGCGTTCAGCGACCGAATGCTGGTGTCGGGGCGCGCCGCGCAAGCCTACGTCGTGATGGGCGGCTTCCTATTTAATCTCGGGAACATGCTGCTGCTGGCAGCGGTGGCGCTGCTGGGAATGGCGACGGCGTTTCCATTGAGTGTCGGCGTGGCGCTGATTATAGACTCGTTCTTCAATTTCAGAGCCGGCAACCTGATTTTTCTACTTGCCGGGATCGTGCTGACGATTCCCGCTCTGCTGACCGATGCAGCGGCAGCCCGTTCCCGAAAGCTTCCGACGCCGACTCCAGCGTCCGTGTCCAAGGGAGTGAAGACGGCGGGAGCGAAGACGGCGCACCGGACGGCGGCCGCGGCCAAAACGAAGATGCGAAAGACCACCAAGGGGCTGATCGTAGGCATAGTGAGCGGAGTTCTTTGGGGATTGTTCTACCCTCTTGTGGCAAAGGGGACGACGGGTGAGTTCGGGCTCGGAGCGTATGCGGGGACACTGCTGTTTTCGGTCGGGGTGCTGATTTCTACGGTAGTCTTCAGCTTTTACTTCATGAATATCGCCATTGAGGGCGAAGCGCTCAGCCCGAACGCCTATTTCCAGGGTAAGGCCAGCCAGCACTTCCTGGGATTCGCCGGAGGCGCTTTGTGGGTTCTTGGAATCCTGGCCGCCGCGTTGGCCACGTCTTCACCAGCTCAAACCGGGCTGAGCGGGGCGCCCGGTTTCATCGTACCGATCGCTTCCGTTCTCCTGGTGATGTTTTGGGGCGTTGTCAAATGGAAGGAATTTGCCGCCGCGTCGCGTAGCGCGAAGGTTTCGCTCGGTTTCACAGCGATTTTGTTCCTGTGCGCCCTGATTTGCTTCGGCCTTGGAGCCTAGGACGCTGAAAACCAAGCCGTAGCATCTCCCGGGACGCGGGTGGCATCGGATAAGAGACAATCAAATCGATGTTCCTGCGCGAGCACATTCAGGCCATTCAACGGGAGGACCCGGCGGCGAAGAGCGGGCTGGAGATCCTGCTTTGCTACGCCGGCCTTCACGCGGTAATTATCCACCGGGTCGCGCATTGGCTTTATCAACACAGGCTCTACGTTCCGGCGAGGCTTATTTCGCAATTCGCCCGGATTTTGACGGGGATCGAGATACATCCCGGCGCAAAAATCGGCCAGCGCCTGTTTATCGATCACGGAACCGGCGTGGTGATCGGCGAGACGGCTGAAATAGGCGACGACGTGCTGCTGTATCAGGGCGTGACGCTGGGCGGCACGGGAAACGTTCAAGGCAAGCGGCACCCGACGGTCGGCAATCGCGTGGTGGTTGGCACCGGGGCCAAGATTCTGGGCGACATCACGCTGGGCGACGATGTGAAGGTGGGCGCGGGTTCCGTGGTGGTTCATTCGGTGCCGCAGGGCGCGACGGTGGTCGGGATTCCGGGCCGCGTGGTCAGAGCGCGGGCTGAGGCGCTAGGGACGCTGGAGCACGGGCGCGTGGCCGCCTGCGGAGAGTCGGAACCGGCGGATCTGGAGCAGCTCAACGACCGCATTCGGGAGCTAGAGGCTTTGATTCGCCTGCTGCTCGAAGAGCGCGTCGGACAAGCGCGGGGTTAAGTTTTGAACCGATAGCGAAGGCTGTTGGTGGCAAGCTGCCGCAACTCATCCTCCGAGAAGCCGAAGACCTCCTCAGCCAGAGTATATTCATGCAGCAGATCCGTAAAGAAGAGCGCGGGATCGTCGGTTCCGAGGACAATGGGAACGCCGGCGTCCCAGAGCTTGCGCAGCGGATGGGCGGTCAGGCTGCTAACAGCGCCTGTACAGACATTGCTCGACGGGCAGACTTCGAGGGGGATGTCACGCTCCCGCAAGGCCGCTAACAGCTTTGGATCCTCAAGAGAGCGGATGCCGTGGCCGATGCGCTGAGCGCCGATACGGAGCGCCTGCCAGACACTCTCGGGGCCGGATACTTCTCCGGCGTGACAGGTGAGCGCCAGGCCCGCGTCTTTCGCGCTGCGATATAGCCGATCGAACCAGATGGCAGGGCCGCGCTCCTCGTCGCCACCAATGCCGATCGCGACGACGCCCGCGCCACGATATTGTTTCGCAAGATCGAATACGCGGACGGCGGCTTCGACGCCGAACTGGCGGACGGCATCAAAGATCCAGGCGGTCTGGACCGATTTGTGCCGCGACGCTTCCTCGCGGATGGCATCGAAAATGAGCTCTACACTCTGCTGCTTCCACAGAATGACGCCTACCGATAGCGTGATTTCCGCGTAGCACACGTTTTGGGCGGCCAATTTCTCGAGCAAGCGGCGAGTGGCGAGGGCATAGGCCTCGGGAGAATTTAATTTCTGGGCGAGCCAGACGTACGCTTTTAAGAAACCGGCAAAGCCTCTGTAATGAAGGGCGGCGTGGATGGCATCTAACGATAGCGTTGGATCGAGCTCGCGAACCGTCTCGGGCTCTACAGATCCTTCCAGATGAACATGCAACTCAGCCTTGGGCAGTGAATATAAATAATTCCGGGAGCTTGACATAATAAGCGTGCCATGACCGACCAAGAGATGGAAGCGATAGCTGGAGGCTATCACGGCGATGCTTTCGCCGTGCTGGGACCTCATCCCGTGGGTACAAACGGCAAGAGCCAATGGGAAATTCGAGCGTTTCTACCTCAAGCCAAACAGGTGGAAGTGGTCATAAACGGCGAGAGCGTTCCCATGCAGCGCGTTCACATGGCGGGCCTGTTCGCCGCTGAAGTCGCTGCGCAACCAGCGGCCTACCAGTTCAGGATAACCGGCCATCACGACCAAGTCACGGAATGCGAGGACGTCTACCGGTTTCAGCCTCTGCTCAGCGGCTTTGATTTGCACCTCCATTCGGACGGAACCAGCTATGAGGGTTACAACACGTTTGGCGCTCACCTGATGACGGTGGAAGGCGTGAAAGGCACTCGATTCGCGGTGTGGGCGCCGAATGCGCTGGTGGTCAGCGTGGTTGGCAATTTCAACGATTGGGATACGCGGCGTAATGCCATGCGGGCTCGGACGGGCGGCGTGTGGGAGATTTTCATTCCGGGAGTGGAAGCCGGCGCGGCCTACAAGTATGCGGTCAAATCGCGTTTCCGCGGTTATAGCCAAATGAAATCCGACCCGTATGGATTTGCCATGGAGACTCCGCCGAAGTCGGCTTCGATTGTGGCCGAAATGGACAGCTACGAATGGCACGATCAGGCGTGGCTGGATCGGCGGACCGTCGCAAAGCCGCTCGAAAGCGCGGTTTCGTTTTATGAAGTACATCTCGGCTCGTGGTTGAAGAATGAGCATCACCAGCCGCTCAGCTATTGCGAGCTTGCAAGCAAGCTGGTCGCCTATGTGAAGCGGATGGGTTACACGCATATCGAACTGATGCCGATCGCCGAATATCCTTATGCTCCCTCGTGGGGCTATCAGGTGACGGGCTATTTCGCGCCGACCTCCCGCTTTGGCCCTCCGGAAGATTTCATGTATTTTGTGGACTGCTGCCACCAGCAAGGGATCGGCGTAATTATGGATTGGGTTCCGGCGCATTTTCCGAAGGACGCGCACGGGCTCGCGTACTTCGATGGGACAGCGCTTTACGAACACGAGGATCCCCGGCTCGGCGAGCATCGCGACTGGGGCACGCTGATTTTCAATTTCGGACGGAACGAAGTGCGCTCGTTCCTGATATCGAACGCGCTGTTTTGGTTGAAGAAGTATCATATCGACGGCCTGCGCGTGGATGCGGTGGCTTCCATGCTGTACCTGGACTATTCGAGGAAGCCCGGCGAATGGGTGCCGAACATTTATGGCGGGAATGAAAATCTGGAGGCCATCGATTTTCTACGCAAGACCAACGAACTGGTACACCAGGTTTCGGGCGCGATCACGATAGCGGAAGAATCCACCGCATTTACGGGCGTCTCGCGGCCGGTCTATCTGAACGGCCTGGGATTCACGATGAAGTGGAACATGGGCTGGATGCACGACATGCTGCTGTACTTCTCGAAAGATCCGATCTATCGCCGGTATCACCAGAACGACATCACCTTCAGCATGATTTACGCCTTCACCGAGAATTTCGTGCTGCCGATCTCGCATGACGAAGTGGTGTATGGCAAGCGGGCGCTGCTCGATAAGATGCCGGGAGACGAGTGGCAACGCTTTGCGAACGCTCGCGCTTTCCTGAGCTACATGTACGGGCATCCCGGCAAGAAGCTGCTGTTCATGGGGTGCGAGATTGGGCAGACGGGCGAATGGAATTCAGAAGGCGAAGTGGAGTGGTGGCTGCTCAACTATGAGATCCATCGGAAATTTCAAAACTTCTGCGCGGCGCTGAACGATCTCTACCGGGGGCAGCCCGCGCTTTACGAGATCGATTTCGAGGGATGGGGTTTTGAGTGGATCGACTTCCACGACAGCGAGCATTCCGTTGTGTCGTTCGTGCGGCGGGCGAAACGGCGCGACGACTACCTGGTTTTTGTTTGTAATTTCACTCCGACGCCTTACTTGAGCTATCGGATCGGCATGCCGGAAGCGGGTGGGCATCGCGAGATCTTCAATTCCGACTCGGAGATCTACGGCGGCAGCAATCTGGGAAACGGAGGCTACGTGAATGCCGAAGCAACGCCTTCGCACGGCAGACCGGCTTCGGCGAAGCTGGTAATTCCCCCGCTCGGGGTGGTGGTGCTGAAGCCGGAGAGACCGCTCGCGCCGCTGCTGGTCGAGACAGCGGATCACGCTTAGTATCAAATTGCGGAAATTCGCGCTGCCCTCCACTCCCTCACGGTCGTGGTTCCGTGCTGACATGCAGCACTTAGCTACGGGTTAGTGTGTACGCGAATTTCTGCAAGCAGGTACCAGGTCACGGAATCATATTCCCGCCGGGCCGTCCAGGCTTCGCCATAGATACCAGCTTGCGATGGAGCAATACGGATGCCATTTCTCAGCGAGTTTGGCGAGATCGGCGGCCTTGGGAAGCTCCGGCAATCCATACGCGTCGCGAACCGCCTTGCGAATGCCAAAATCCGCGAGCGGCATCACGTTGGGACGCTGCAAAGCGAAGATCAGGAACATTTGCACGGTCCAGACGCCTATACCGCGGACCTGGGAAAGCAACAAAATGATTTGCTCGTCTTCCATTTCAGAAAGGCCGCGAAAGCTAATTTCCCGCCGCGCGACGCGTTCGGCCAGATCGGTGAGAGAGGCTATTTTTTGACGCGACAATCCGCAGGCGCGCAACTCTTCCGCAGAGAGCTTGAGGAAGCCGGTTGCGGTGAATCTTCGCCCCACCGCCTTACGCACGCGGCCGAATATGGTGGCGGCGGCTTTGCCGCTTAGCTGTTGGAACGTAATGGACCGGGCTAACGTCTCGAACGTGGGTTCTCGCGCGGCGAACTCGCACGGCCCCACGCGTTTGATGATTTTAGCCATAATGGGATCGGATTTCCGAAGATGGCGTGTGGCTATTTCCATTGAGTGCTACTAGACGATAATCATAACCAAGATGAGTAGTCGCATTAAATGGCGCGTATGGATGGGCATAGCCGCGCTGGCCGTAAGCGGCACAACGATCGGGCAGTTGAGAGCGGCTCCGCAGCAGCCCGCGCCGAGCCAGGATCAGGCTGCTCCCGCTGCCGGCCAGGAGCCTACGATCCAAGTAAACGTGGACTTGGTGAACGTACTGTTCGCAGTTCGAGCGAAAAAGGGCGGCCAGATCATTTCAAATCTCACCAAGGACGATTTCACGGCTTACGAAGACGGAAAGCAGCAAACCATCCAACGGTTTTCGCGAGAGACGAACCTGCCGCTGACGCTGGGATTGCTGATCGACATAAGCGCCAGCCAGGAACGCTTGATCGATATTGAGCGCGAGGCTGCTTCGTCGTTCTTTTCGAGCGTAATCCGCCCGAAGGATGAAGCGTTCCTGATTTCATTCGGAAAGAGCACGGATCTGTTGCAGGACTACACCAGCTCGCCGCGGCTGCTTACAGCGGCTTTGCAGGATTTGCGCGGAGACGGCCAGACGCCCATGATGGGACGCGGCCCCATTCCGAATATCAATACCGGTCCTCTTCCCACCAGCGGGACGCCCAAAGGCACCCTGCTATTCGATGCCATTTACCTGGCCTCGAACGAGAAGCTGAAGAGCGAAGTTGGGCGGAAAGCGCTGATTCTGATTACGGACGGCGACGACCAGGGAAGTTTCTACGACCGCCGAGCGGCGACGGAAGCGGCGCAACGCGCCGACGCGATCGTTTACAGCATCTACTATGTGGACCGCGCATTCTACCGGAGCGCCGGGATGATGTTCGGCGGCGGCGGCGAATCGGACCTGCGCAAAATGTCCGAAGAAACGGGCGGCCACGTCTTCACGGTCGATTCCAAGCATCCTTTGAACGAGATTTTCCGGGAGATCCAGGACGAGCTGCGGAACCAGTATTCGATCGGCTATGAATCGACGAACGGTAGACGCGATGGATTGTTCCGGCGCCTCGAAATCAAGGTAGACAATTCAGACGATCGCGTGCAGGCCCGCAGCGGTTATTACGCTACGCCGAACGATGCGCAGTAACATGCTCGCGCGCGAATAGATAATCGCGCACAGCTTCCCGCAGAGGCGGCATGGGCACGATTCCAGCAGCTTCCAGCTTGCCATTGGACAGAGCCGAAAACTTGGGACGGCGAGCGGCAGTGCGGTACGCGCGTTCATCCGTGGCCTGAAGCGGCGGCGATAAACCGGCAAGCTCGAAAATCAATTTTGCGTATTCGTACCAGGAGATCGCCTGTCCCCCGCCCATATGAAACAATCCGCTAAGGTTCTTTTCGACCATGTCGGCGGTGCGGGACGCAATGGCTGGGGCATAGGTGGGAGACGCGACATGATCGTGGATCACGCGAATCGGACTGCTTCCCTTTGCCAGCCGGAGCATCAGCTCGACGAAGTTGCCCCGGGGCGTGAACATCCCGCCGGGACCGAAGACGCCGCAAGTTCGGATTACCAGCGGATGGTCGAGATAAGCCTGGGCATAAAGCTCACCGGCGAGCTTGGAAACCGCGTAAGCGCCTAGAGGATGCGGCCGGTCCGCCTCGACATAGGGAGTGCCTTTGGAGCCATCGAAGACGTAATCGGTGGAGTAATGGACCAACTGGGCGTCCACTTGGCGGCAGGCCATAGCCAGATTGCGAACCGCGAGGGCATTCGCCTGGTAGGCGGCGGCTGGTTCCTTTTCAGCGATATCGACGTGGTTATAAGCGGCGGCGTTGACGACCAGTTGGGGATCGGCCTGGGCGACGGCTTGTTCGACGCGGGCGGTATCGGTAATATCGAGCGATTGACGGTCACAGCGCTGAACGGACCATTGCCGGCGCTCGAATTCGCGGCACAGTTCGACGCCGAGTTGGCCGCCGCCTCCAAAGACAATCACCTTACGCTGCATTCTTTTGCAGCATAGCGAATACGAGGATTTAATTCAAAGTGCGGGCGGACATTACCCCGAGAGGCTGAGGCACGGCTACGCCACTCAAGTGGTCGCGCAAAGCCATCAGACTCTGCAGGCCAGTGAGGATCTGCTCGACTTTAATTTCGAGGTTCCAGGCGGGCCCGGAAGCTCCTTTGCAGGCGATCACCTCGCCCAGGAAGAGAACATCTTCGTGCTCTACGCTGATCACGCTCGAAATGGGAAGCGGCTCGCCAGCTTCGAGGATCAGCTTCTTGCCCTGCATTCCGTAAAAAATGCAAGGAATACTGCGTTTGGCCGTGCTGGGTGCTGGAGAGGCGACCTGAATGACGGCTGAGTGGGAATCGTCGGCAAAGGAGTTCGTCACACTTCAGCTAATCGGCAGGGCTGCGGAAAAGCTTGAAGAAAAAGAATCAAAAATGCGAATCGATAAAAAACCAGAGCGATGCGCCCACCGCGGCGGTCAGCAATAGTTCCAGCCAAGTCCTCGCCGAGAGAACCAGTGGGAGCCTACGCTTCGGCGGATTCCCAGCCTGCCGCGACCGAATGGCCTCGGCTAGCCGGCACTGTACCTCGCTGGGCTGGCCTCGGATCGCCCGGACCAGTTCCTCTCGCCCGCGCTTATCGGCGATCAGGATGGTGGCTGAATTGATGCCTTGGGTCGATTCCTGTAGTCTCTTTCTTAAGGCCGGCGGGATCTCCTCGACAGATCGGTAGACCAGAGTCTCCCCGCCGGAGGATATGAAGATGGTTGAGCTTCTAGCTGTAACGCGCGCCATAACGTAACTGAATCACCTAAGTTCCCGATGCGCGAAGCCGATGGCTCGGAGGCATTCCAATTTCATTCCCCGCATTCTCCAACGTTACCTGAATGAAACCGAGAGCGGCCTTGGATAGCGATTTATCTCTCCGGTAGATGAGGGCGACGCGGCGAAGCATGGGCTCGGGACCGAGCGAAACACAAGCCAGCCTGCGGGCGGCCACCTCCTCGCGGCAATGGGACGCCGCCAGGAAGGAGAGGCCCAAGTTCGCCATTACGAAGCGCTTGATCATTTCGGTTGAATCCAGTTCCATCGAAATGTTCAGATCGTCCTGCACCGGATCGAGCCAGGCGTTCAATCGCGCCCGAGTGGTGCCGGTCTTGGGAAGCAGAAGCTGCTCGGACAGAAGATCCTGGGGCGTGACACGCTCATAGGAGGCGAGCCGGTGCCCGGGCGGAACAAGCAGTTTGATCTCATCGGAATGAATTTTGGCCACTTGCAGTTTTTTCTCCTGAACCGGCAGTTGGGCGAATCCGAAATCCGCAAGATTGTCGAGGACCGCCTGCACGACGCGCGTGCCATAGGAGCGGTCTACGGAAAGCTGAACGTTGGGAAACTGCTTCTTAAATTCAGCGAAAACGCTCGGCAGAACATAGATGCAGGTGGCCTCGTTAGCCGCAATCACCAACTCGCCGCGGGGCACTTTTTCCAGTTCGTTGATGGCGTCCTGGGCGCGACGGCGGAGGGCCAGGATCTGCTCGCAATGCTCGGCGAAAATTCGTCCGGCGACGGTGAGGGAAATCCTGGTTCCCAGGCGCTCAAAGAGGGTGGTGTTCAACTCCTGCTCCAACTGACGTACCTGGGCGCTGATGGCGGGCTGCGTGCGATAACAGGTCTGCGCGGCCTTAGAGAAGCTCTTGAGCCGGACGATCTCAAGGAACGTATGAAGCTGATCGAGATCCATGAAGCATAAGGCGGCGCGCGCGTTCGACAGGGAAGCCGCTGAGATCAAATTGTACCAGCAGAATGGAGATCGAGAGATTCGCCGACGCGCTTCAATTCACCTTCTTCAACACTTTCGCGCCTGGGGGTAATTCGAAGATCTTGGGGGGCAGCGACCGATCGACTTCGATCTTATTCGCGAATCTCTGATAGACCTTATAGCCGTTTCGCTCACGCTCAATCGAGTAGGGCCACATGACGCCGCCGGCATCGCGGTACTTGTCGAACTCGGTGACCTCGTCGTTGTGATAACGGGTATCGGGGTCGATCCAGCTAAACGTCTCGTGAACCGGCAACATCGTATTGTGATCGAAATAAACGCGGATGGTCTGACTTTTGGAATCGGTGATATCGACCACTTCGACGTGCGTCGTCAGGTAGACTTCAGCGCCGTCATAATCAAACAACATCCCAGGCTCGTCGAGGCGGTAGCGAAGAATGTATAAGATGTCGTTCCGGGTATTTCTCCGATAGCGCTCCCAGTCCTCATCCGGAATGGGCCGTGCGCCGCGATAGGTAACATCCCAGCCTTGATCTTCGAGAAACAGGTACGAATAATCGTGCTTTTTGCCCAGCACTTCGCGCTCGCGGATGGCCAGGCCTTTTGCGGAATCTTCGGGAAGATATTCGGTGTAAATAGTGGCGACATCCAGTCCGCTAAGCCGGTCGTGAAAAAAAGAATAGATGCGCCCGCTCTCGATCCGATTTTGCATGTGCAGGAACCGCGCTCCACCGAGCGCAGCAAGGGCCTGGTCAAGGACCTGTCTGCCTTTATTCGGATCGGTCTGAGCGCCCGCTGGGGCGCACGACAGGATGGCGACCGCCAAGGCTTCGATGACGATTTTCATTTTCATACGAGGGCGGCGGCAGGAAAGCTCATCGGGCTAGGCACAAGCAATGGATTGAACCTTCAACTGAACCCTGACGCTTTCGGAGCGGCCGGATCGCTCGCCGGGATCGTGAATGGAGCCGCCACGCTGCCGGAGCGAGCCGCCTTCCCGGCCGTTGAGAGCAGCCTGGATCTCGGCGGCGACCGCCAAGGCAACTTGCTCGGGTCCGTCCGCGCCGATATCCAGACCCACGGGGCTATGCAGGGCGGGAGCGAGCCTTTCCGGATCGAGTCCGGCATCGGAGAGGAGTTGGGAGGCGCGTTTGCGGGGCCCGAGTATCCCCAGATAACGAAGCGGCTCGGAGGATAATTCCCGCAGGGCCGCAAGATCCTGCGAATAACTGTGCGTCATCAGTACAGCCACGGTCCAGGGATCGATCGCGAGCGGCGGGTTGGGCTTTCCAGCGGAACGAACGACGATTTCATCCGCTTCCGGAAACTTCTCGCGGCGCGCATAGTGCGCCCGGCCATCCAACACGCAAACGTTCCATCCCAGCAGCTTCGCCAGTATCGTCAATGGAACGGCGTCATCTCCGGCTCCGAAAACAAGCAGACGCACGGTGGGGTTGATGGTTTCGACGAAAGCTTCGATTGCTCCGCCGCACAGGGAGACGGTGTGCGAACTGCCCTCAGCAAGCGCGCGCCGAGCTTCGGTTTCGAGCGCGAGCGCCAGATCCGCGCCGGCGAGATTATGCACGACCGCGCCAGCGGTATCGATGGCCAGCCGCTGCCCAGCCGCGGCCAACGGTTCGATCAAGTGAGCGGCAACAGCGGGACGACGCTGCGACCGGACGTTATGGATGAGCCCCAGCACGCCAGGATTGCCAGGCAGCAAGCGTTCCAGCAAAACGTGGATGACGCCACTGCACCCGAGGCCGTAAGCGGGCGCAATCTCGCCGTCCGGAGTGGTGTCGTAACGCCTGACGGTAGGGCCGGATTCGGTTAACCACCAGGCCTTCTTAACGAGATCGTCTTCCAAACAGCCGCCGCTGACGGAACCCGCTCGCCGACCATTCGGGAGGAGCAACAATCGCGCGCCGGGAAGGCGATAGGACGAGCCGCGAGTTTTCACCACTGTGGCCAGGACGGCGGGAGCGCCCTCACGGTCGGCCTTGGACCATAATTCCAGAATTTGCTCCAGCTCTTTCATGGACGCCCTCTACCAGCTTAAAGGGTTATTCGTGGGCGCGGCCCCACTCGCGAGTTAACCCGGCGGCGGAGAAGCGTTCAGGCGCGATGCAGGTGCATATCCCAGCCGAGATATTTGTTAGCGGCTTCGTAAAGGACGGCTGAGGTGGTGGACAAATTAGCGGCGGTATGATGCTCGAAGCCGTATTCGCAAATAAAGCGAAGCAGATCCTGCAAGCGCGGGATCTCCACCACGCCGGCACCGCCGAAAGTCTCGAGCGGATCGTCGGTAAAGCGCCCTTCGCCGACATAGCCGCGCAGCTTCCCCGCCCGGTCGTCGGTCGAAACGCGGGCGAAGGTCATAGGCCCCGATTTGACGCGGCCCACGCAGGTGCCGAAGGTGTTTAATTTGCCCACGGTGCCTGCGATGATTTCCTGAAAATCCATTCTTACATCCGCGAAGAAATGCTTGGGAAGATTGCTGCAGTGGAAGCAGACGGCTTTATTCGGATCGTCGCCGTAGTTGTTATTCCAATCGAGCAGCGCGCTGGGCGTACCGGAGGCGAGCCGCAAGGCGTGCATGCCCACCACGCCGACGATGTCCACCTCACAGGCGCTCGACATCAGCTCGTTGCTCATCATGCTCATCACCGTGCAAGGCACAACGCCGAAATACTCTTCGAGAGCGGTCCAGCATTGCACGGCGCTGATGGTCACGTCGGTTTCGCGCATCCAGCCATCGATTACCGCTCCGAGTTTCGCCATTTTCATCAGCGACGGCTCGGGCACATCGTGTATCGGAACATACTTTTTGATGGCTGCGAGCTTGTCCTGGGCGGCTCGATCCTCGTCTTTCATCTTATTGATGCGGCCGAGGATTTCCGACAGATCGACAGTGATGACGGAAATGCCATTCGCCTCGAGCAATTTTTCGCTATAGCGCACCGTGTTGAAAGCAGCCGGGCGCGCGCCGATAGAACCAACCCGCAGGCCGCGCATGCCTCGGACGACTCGGCAAACCGCGACGAACCAAGCCAAATCCCGGGCGAATTCCTCGGAAGCGGGGGCTTCGGTATGAAGCGTCGTGAGCGAATAGGGAATGCCGTACTGCATCAGGTTGTTGCAAGCCGACATTTTTCCGCAGAAGCTATCGCGGCGGTCCCGGATGGTCATTCTGTTGGGATTATCCGGCGTCGCCTGGACCAGTACCGGCACATGCAGGCCGGCCATTCTCAGAGTGTCGGCGATGGCCCGCTCATCGCCGAAGTTCGGCAGAGAGACGACGACGCCTTCCAGAGTGTCGCGATGCCGCTTGAAGAGCTCGGCGCAGCGCTTTGCCTCTTCGAAAGTCTCGACCGCGCCGAACTTCGATTCATTGGCGATTACGGCATCGGCTTTGCCGCTCAGGGGCGTCGGCGCGACGACTTCGATTCCAGCCGCTTCCATGACCCGAATCATGTCTTCGCGTCCGGTAGCCGCGAGATGATCCGGAAAGAAGCCGCGGTTCCCGACTATCAGGCCGAGCTTGGCGGACGGTTTTCCCGATCCCATTAGCGCTTCCTCGGAAAGAATCGAGCGAAATAGGCGACGCCGATCACCAGCAGCACTGCGCCCCACCAGATACTGGCGTGAAGGCTGGCGAGTACCGGCGGATGCGCGGGCGGCGAACCAAGCTCATAGAGACCCGTCCCCAGGATGAGCACGCCGTAGCAGGTCAGCAAAACACCGATGAAAAACCAGATGGAAAGAGAACCGTGACCTTGCATTTGCTTCACGTTATTACATTACCTGAGTCTAACGCGGCCACTGAACCGCTACAATAGCACCTTACCAGCCATTCGACAGAAAAAATGTTATTCACGATGCGTCGTTTGACACCGGGGCTGTTGCTTTTCCATTGCGTCCTCTGTGCCGCGGCCACTTCCTTCGACTCGAGTTACTTCGCCGAAATGCGATACCGGCTGATCGGCCCGTTTCGCGGCGGGCGGACGGTAGCCATCAGCGGAGTGGTCGAGCAACCGAACGTTTACTACATGGCGCCAAACAATGGAGGCGTCTGGAAAAGCACCGACTACGGAAACACCTGGAAACCGATTTTCGACGGACAGGATACGGGATCGATCGGAGCGCTTGCCGTCGCGCCATCCGATCCGAATATCCTCTACGTGGGAAGCGGCGAAGGCTTGCAGCGGCCGGATCTTTCAGTGGGCGACGGCGTATACAAATCAACGGATGCGGGAAAGACCTGGGAGCATCTCGGGCTGCGCGACGGCGAACAGATCGCTTCGATTATCGTCGACCCGAAGGACGCCAACCGTTTGTTTGTCGCTGTATTGGGCCATCCTTATGGCCCTAACTCGGAGCGCGGCGTCTATCGTTCTCTCGATGGAGGCAAATCGTTCCAGCGCGTCCTATATAAAGACGAGAATGCCGGCGCTGTTCAAGTCGGCTTCGATCCGGCGAACCCGCAGGCGATCTACGCCTCGCTCTGGGCGGCGCGGCAGGCGCCTTGGGAAATTGGAAACTCCTTCAACGGACCGGGTAGCGGATTGTTCGAATCGACAGATGGCGGTGACACGTGGAAGCAACTCACGCAAGGCATTCCGACGATTGCCCAGGGCCTGGGCCGCATCGGATTTAGCATTGCTCCGAGCGATCCAAGGCGCATGTATGCGCTGATGGACGCCTCACCGGAATATGGCGGACTCTATCGTTCCGACGACGCGGGCGGGAGTTGGCGCAAGATCAACAACGAAGAGCGGATTTGGGGACGCGGCTCCGATTTTGCGTGCGTGCGCGTGGACCCAAAGAATGAAGACAAAATTTATGTGGCGAACACGACCACTTATCGATCAACCGATGCGGGGCAAACCTTTTTGGCGATCAAAGGCGCGCCCGGCGGGGACGATTACCACACCATCTGGATCAATCCGCAGAACCCGGACATCATTTTCCTGGGCGTCGATCAAGGCGCGACCCTCAGCGTGAATGGCGGTAAGACCTGGAGTTCCTGGTACAACCAACCGACGGCGCAGTTCTATCACGTCATCACGGACAACCGCTTTCCCTATTGGGTGTATGGCGGTCAGCAGGAGAGCGGCTCGGCGGGGGCTGAAAGCCGGAGCGACGACGGCGAGATCAGCTTCCGCAACTGGCACCCGGTGGGCGCAGAAGAGTATGGCTACATCGCGCCCGATCCTCTGAATCCGGACATCATCTATGGAGGGAAGGCTACCCGATTCAATTGGACGACGGGGGATGTCCAGGATGTCAGTCCGCAAGTGCTTCGCGGGCAGTATCGATTCGTGCGAACCATGCCGCTGCTGTTTTCTCCAGTCGATCCCCACATTTTGTATCTCGGCTCTAACGTTCTTTTTAAGACCACTAACGGAGGCGATAGCTGGGAGATCGTCAGCCCGGACCTGACGCGCGCGCAGTGGCAGATGCCTTCTGTCATTGCGGCTTTTGAATCCGACGATCCGGAGAAAGGCCGGCATCGGGGTGTAATTTATACGATTGCGCCTTCGCCGAGGGATGTGAATCTGATCTGGGCCGGTACGGACGATGGCCTCATCCACGTAACACGCGACGGCGGAAACGATTGGGAGGACGTTACGCCTCCGGCGTTGACGCCGTGGAGCAAGGTGTCGTTGATAGAAGCGTCGCACTTCGATAACGAGACGGCGTATGCGGCAATCAACCGATTCCGGCTCGACGATTTGAAACCGCATATTTACCGCACGCGGGACGGCGGGAAAAATTGGACAGAGATCGTGAGCGACCTTCCCGATCGTGCTGTTGTGAATGCTGTGCGGGAAGATCCAGAGCGTAAGGGGCTTCTGTTCGCGGGAACGGAAATTGGAGTATTCGTCTCATTTAACGATGGCGACAATTGGCATTCTCTTCAATTGAATTTGCCAGTTACCTCCGTCCGCGACATAGTCATTCACGGCGACGACCTGGTCATCGGCACACACGGCCGCTCGTTCTGGATTCTCGATGACATCACGCCGCTCCGCCAGGCGAGCGAAACTGTAACCTCAGCGAAGGCGTATCTCTTTTCGCCTGAAAGAGCGATCCGATGGCGCTGGAACCGTAGTACCGATACACCGCTGCCACCGGAAGCGCCGGCGGGTGAGAACCCTCCGGATGGAGCCATTATCGATTACGCGCATCGGGATGAGAGCGGGCCAGTCACGCTTGAAATTCGCGATGCGAGGAACAATCTGGTGCGCCGCTATTCAAGTGAAGATAAGGCGGAAGTTACGGGAGCGCAGTTACAGAAGGAGCTAAATGTTCCGACGTACTGGGTCCGGCAGCCCGAGATACTATCCGCCGCGGCCGGCATGCATCGATTTGTGTGGGATCTGCGCTATGCGCCGCCCAAGGCGCTGCACCATGAATACCCGATTGCGGCAATTTATAAAAAAACTTCACGCGATCCGCGCGGCGCATTGGTTCTGCCGGGCGAGTATACCGTTACGCTGGCGGTGGGCGCCGAAACGTCTTCGCGCCCTCTGACGGTGATTATGGACCCGCGCGTCAAGACCCCCGTTACCGGTCTGGAGCGGCAACTCAAGCTCTCACTACGATTGACAGACATGATGCGCGAAGATTACGACGCTCTCGCAAACGTTCGGGGCGTTGCCGAACAAATCGCGACGCTAGTGAAAGGATCTGCGCCGGCGGCGCTGAAGGAATCGCTTGAGAATGTCGGGAAAAGCGTCTCGGCACTCGATGGCGAAAGCGATCGGCAGTCCGAGCCGAGGGCCCGCGGATCAGGCGAGAATTTAAGATCGCTGAATGGAGAGCTTTCTCAGGTATTCGAAATCATACAGGGCTCCGATAACGCGCCAACCACGCAGGCTGGAGCCGCGATAGACGACTTACAAAAGAGCCTCCAGGCGCAACTAATTATCTGGAACGAGTTACAAGCTGGATCATTGACCCAAATAAACGACCAACTCCGGAAGGCAAAGCTGCCAGTCATCCAGGTCCGGCCTCTTGAGCAGTCCAGAAATGAAGCATTCAGCTCCGCCGACAAGGACTCCGATAGCGAGCCATGACGGAGTTTGAGCGGTGAACGATTACGGGAAATAGCGCGCGGCCATGGTTCGCAAAAACGCCAGTGATTCCGCCATTTCTTCCATGCCGTTCATGCCGTCTTCGATGCTGACCCAACCACTATAGGCATGTTCCGCGAGAATCCGGAAGATGGCGTCGTAATCGTTCAATCCTTTGCCTGTTACTCCATGCCGAAGGCTGGCTGAATAACCAAGCGTTTCATCGGCGTGCCGCAAATCGTCGAGCGTGGTCCCTTCGGCGAGATAGCGATCGCTCGCGTGCATGCTGACCACGCGATCCGCAACCTGGTTCAACAGCTCGATCGGATCTTCCTCCGCAACAATCGCATTCGATGGGTCGTACTGAACACCAAAGTGCTCACGGTCGGCGATGGAGCCGACTATCTCCACAAAACGGTCCATTTTCTGGGCGAATTCGGGATATTTCCAGAATCCGTCCTTATAGTGGTTCTCCATCCCGAGAACGACGCCATATTCTTTTGCAACGGGCAACACCTGGTGGATCGCATCAAGGACCCACTCTCTTCCCTGCTGCCAGGAGACCTCCGGATAGCGCTGTCCGCTCAAAATGCGGCAGACGGCGCCGGCCCCTCCCAAATGGCGGGTGATGCGAATCATCTCCCCTTCGCGCTCGATCTCGCGCTTTCGCTTATCCGCATCGGGAGCGGTGAAATCGGGGGAACAGCACAGCATCGGCATTGCGAAACCGGCCGAGTGAATCGCCTCGCCGACACGATCGAGATAATCCGTTTTGAAACTTTCGAAGAAGCCCTCATACATCTCGAGGCCATCGGCATCCAGTCGCCGGGCCATTTCAATCCAATCGAAAACAGACATCCGGCGATTGGAGATTTGTTCCAGATAGCATTTCGGAAACGCGGAGATTTTCAGAGACATCAGGGCGTCAGCACAGCTTTGACGTGTTCACCCGAGTGCATCTTCTCGAAGCAATCCAGCCAATTCGCCAGTTCCGCCACACAGCTGATTACCGGGTCCAGATTAATTTGGCCGGAAACGATCATCGAGATGACGCGCTCCCAAATCGGCCAGTTATGGGAGAAGCTTCCGGAAATGGTCACGTTCTTCTGGACGAGGGGATCAAGGCTGAATTGTATCGGCTGAGGTCCCCAGCCAACTTTGATAATCTGTCCGGCCGGACGCACCGCTTGTAGCGCGATTTTGAGTGTCGCCGACGAGCCTGAACAATCAATCGCGACATCGACGCCGAGGCCATCTCCACGCTGGGCGACATAATCGACGACACCGCCTTCGAGCGTCGCGTCCGCGCCGATCGCGCGAGCAACGCCGAGACGAAACTGGTCGCTTGGCAATCCGGCCACGATGAGATGGCCCGCGCCGCTGAGCTTCGCCATGAGAGCGCACAGCAATCCGATGGGTCCTGGACCGAGAATCAGAACGGTATCGCCGGGGCGCACGCGCCCATTCACGCACACGGCGTTGTAGGCAACGCAACAAGGCTCGGTAAGCGCCGCCTTGGTAAAGGGCAGGCTTTCCGGGATGCGATGCAGGCAGCGTTCCGGGACTCGAACATAGCGGGTCATTGCGCCGTCCACCCCGTAACCAAATCCGCGGCGCGCCGGATCGAGGTTATACATTCCCATGCGGCTCAGTGGGGACGATTCATCGATCACCGCCGCGGTTTCGCTCACCACCCGATCGCCTTCTTTGAAACTGGAAACGCGCGCGCCCGCGGCCGCTACCGTGCCGGCAAATTCATGCCCGAGAACGCACGGATAATTTACCGGCCAACTATGCGACCCGCGCCATTGATGCAAATCGCTGCCGCAGACGCTGACTGCGCCGACCCGCAGCAGCACGTCGCGCTCGCCGATCTCGGGCACGGGAACTTCACGCAATTCAACTGAGAAGGGCTCGCGGCTGAAGTTTACCAATCCCGGCATGGTTTGGGTCATGCGTGTACGGCCTTTCCCACTTTGACGTCGCCGAAAGCATGCACTTTTTCGCAAATTAGACGCAGCATGCCTTCAATATCGCCGGTTGCCGCGCGGAACGAATGCGCATCGATTGCGAGCGGAGCGCCGATGACCACCAACGGCGCGCCATATTTCGGAGTTTCGATGGCCTGATCGATGGTCAAACCGCCTACCGCTTGTACCGGAACCGACACCGCTTCCACTATTTCCCGCAACCGGTCGAGCGGAGTGGGCGCTGTTTGCCCTCGCTCGCGGCGCAGCGTTCGCATATCGAAGCCAACGTGATGAATGACATAATCGCAGCCGAGGGCTTCGAGCCGCTTCGCCCCTTCGACCGGATCGGGCATCGCCATATTGTCGCCCATCACTTTCGCGCCGAAATCCCGGCCCGCTTTCACGACCAGTTCTATGGTCTCCTGGTGCGCTTGTCCCATCACGACGACCATGCTTGCCCCAGCCTTAGCCATGAGCTCCGCTTCCAGCCATCCACCGTCCATGGTTTTCAGATCCGCGACAATCGGCACGTCCGGATAGCGGGCGTACAACTCGCGCACGCCGCGCATCCCCTCGGCAATGATGAGCGGCGTCCCCACTTCGAGCCAGTCCACGCCGGCACGAATCGCCATATCGGCAGTTTGAAGGGCTTCCTGCAAATCCGTTAGATCCAATGAGAGTTGAACGGTAGCTTTCATCTGTGCGAAAGGTTGGATTAAGCGGATTCCGCTTGTGAGCTCCCGACGTGGCCGAGAAGCGCCTTGAGCACTTCGACCGGAGGAGTCGTGCCGCGCCGGAATTCCGCTCCACTCCGCTCATAATCGACGCGGCCGGAGTTGATACCTGCGTACATCTCTTCGAATAACCGGGCGGCGCTCTCCGAAAAGCCAAAGCTCCTGAAGGTGGGCACGGCGGCACTCAGCGGAACCGGCTGCACGCGGATGTCGCGGCCAAGAAGCGAGGCGAGCGCAACGGCGATGTCTTCGGGGCTGTAGTCCTCGGGTCCGGCGAGTTCGACAATGCGGCGTCCGTTGGCGGGCCCGATCAAACATTCCGCCGCAGCGCGACCGATGTCCTTTGTCGCAATCATGGGTATCTTGCGGCCCGGCTTCAGAAAAGTCGGCAGCATTCCGCTGTCTTTCGCCATCTCGATGACAGGCGCCCAGTTCTCCAGAAAATAGGCCGGGCGCAGCAACGTCAGATTCTTCGCGGCGGCAGTTAGCGCCACTTCACCCTGATGATTGCTAAGGATGGGGCCGGTTCCGGAATCGAGATGTCCGCCCACTGAAGAGAGAAAGACGACGTGAGGGATTCCACTTTCGCGAACGGCCGCAGCAAGGGCGTTGACAACTTCCTTCCTGCCCTGCAGGGGATCCGCTTCGCCATAAACGGGCGGGATCAAGAGATAGGCGCCTTCGGCCTCCGCGAGAACAGACGCCAATGCGGTTGAATCTTCGAGTGAAGCCACGGCTGTTTTGGCGCCTTTGGAGCGCCATGGCCAGCCCTTTTCTTCCGACCGAACGAGCACGGCGATCGGCTTGCCTTGTTCGAGCAGCGACTCCGCAACCGCACTCCCGGTCTTACCGGTTGCTCCGGCGATAACGTACATGATGTGTCTCCTAACTTTCAGCGGGATGCGCGCATGGTCCGATTATTGAATCAGGAGGGTCGCTTGGCTACGGCTACACGCGCGCTTGCCGAGCCGTGTCGCGCGGCCGATCCTCCCAGCGCGAGCAATTCCTCAATGCGCTGGCGAATGGTCTCTTCCTTCATGGAAACCTCATCGCCGAGCGGCGGCGTTTGGTAGTGGATGTACCCTTTACGGTCGATCAGGATCAATTGAGGAACCATCATTCGCTCCGCCATGCTGAAGCCCAGGAACGCCATGCACTGATCCTGAGGAATCCAGCCGACCGGAAAGCTCACCTGAAAGTTCCTGACGAAGGCTTCGACTACGCTATCGTCGGTAGTGTTGATGGCAACATCCAGCGCCTGGAAGCCGCGGTCGCTGTACTCCTGTTGAAGCTTGCTCATCACTCTGGATGCGGCCTGGCAGTGCGGACACGTGGTCAGGATGAATTCGAGCGCAACTACCTTCCCCCGATATTGGCTCAACAGCTTTGCCCCCTCGCCGGGGAGCGTAAAGGCCAATTCCGGAGCTTTGCGGGCCACATTCGCATCGGCGGCAAACAGAGACACGGCTGCAAACATGGCAGCGCTGAAAAAACCGGCGAATTTATTCACAAAGCCATTCTACAGTGTGGCCCGGGGGCGCGGCGGCGCGAAGAAATAGATTTCGCACAGACGTTCCGGAGCGACACTATTGTTGAAGAAGGATGAAGCGCGGCGTTCCTGAGAAACAGCTTGTCGCCGGTGTGGCTATCAGTAAAACAAGTTACGCCGAGGTAGTCGAGTTGTGCAAACAATGGGCCGCCGAACGGAAGCGTTCACCGCGGCGCACGGCGCGATACATCTGCGTCACGTCCGTGCATGGCATCATCCTCGCGCAAGACGATCCCGAAATCGCGAAAATTCTGAATGCCGCCGATATCGCCACTCCCGACGGTATGCCGGTAGTTTGGGCGCTTCGATCGTTTGGATCGCGCCATCAGCAGCGAGTGTACGGCCCGACCTTGATGCTCGAAATCTGCCAAGAAATCGCGGCGACGGGTGGGCGTATCTTTCTTTACGGCGGCCACGACGACAGTCTTCCCGCGCTGGTGGAGCGGCTTCGCGATCAATTTCCGGGATTGATAATCGCCGACGCCTATTCGCCTCCGTTCCGGGCCTTGACCGAGAACGAGGAGAGAGAGATTCGGGAGAGGATTCTTAACTCCGATGCCGATATTGTTTTCGTTGGAATCAGTACACCGAAGCAGGAAAAATGGATGTATGAGCATCGCCATTTGTTTCCCGGTGTAACGCTGATCGGAGTGGGAGCGGCCTTCGACTTTCACGGTGGGCGCACTCGGCAGGCTCCTCATTGGATGCGGCGGAATGGGCTCGAATGGTTGTTCCGGCTGGCTGCGGAGCCGGAACGGCTTTGGAAGCGTTACTTACTCGTCACGCCCAGGTTCCTCCCACTTTGGGCCGTACAGCGATGGAGGGCAAGCTTAGGCCGGCGCGGTTAATGGCGGTAGGCTTCAAAACGTACTCTTCGGGACCGGACTTCGATTTGCACATCTCGGAATCCGCACTGCTCAAGCCGGGCGGCAAGCGTGTTCGGATCGAGGGGAACAAGCGTATCGCGAAGATGAACCAATCTCATGAAAAAACTATCCAGACTGTCGCTGCCGACGAATGCCGAAGCCGGCCGTAAGACGCGGTACACCTCTCGGAAGAGGCGATCCTGCGCTTCCCTATCCGGCAGGTGATGCAGCATGGTGAAAGCCGTGGCAGAGGAGAAGCTGGCGTTTCCAAAGGGCAGAGCGGTTGCATCGCCGCGAACCACGCTAACATTTGTCCCGGCGAACCGGGATGCCAAGGAACGGGCGAGTCCGGCATCGATTTCTACCGCGGTCAGCCTGGCGGCGCGCCGGTTGAGAAGGTCCGTAGTCAGCCCGGGTCCCGGCCCGATTTCAAGCAGATCAGGCCCGAGCGGCACCTGTTGAAGAGTCCACGGCAGCACATCGCTTTCGAGAACACTTCGCCACTTCGCGGATCGGCACATCCAGTGATGTAAGGCGTTCATGGTCTACTTACGCAGATCCAGAACCGACTGAAGTTTCTCTCCAAATAAGGTGAGGGGCGCCGGCTTGCTTTCGTGCGTTTCGGTTGGAAGCTCGCTTTCCGGGGCCTTCGGTTCTGCTTCCGGAGAGCGCTCCTCGCGAAGAAAACGCTCCTTTTTCAGCAAAACTCTCTCGAGTGAACCGATCCAGCCGGTAAATTCTCCCTCGACCAAAGAGTCCCGCTTGAGAGCGCTTCGCATCGCATTCATTTTGGAATCCAGGTTGTCCAGATGATGCAGCAGCAAAGCTTCCGCAAAAACCGGCACCTTCGGTGAGCCAAACTCCAGTTCTCCGTGATGGCTGACGAGCATGTGCTCCACAAGAGTTCGCAGCTTGCGGGGAAAATCGGGAAGCTGGTCGATCTTACCGCCGACCATGCGCAGGCCGATGACGATATGGCCCAAGAGCTGACCCTCGGCGCTATAGCTGAAACTGCGCGCATACGAAAGCTCCTCCACTTTACCGATATCGTGAAGAATGGCTCCGGCGAGAAGCAGGTCGATATCGATCTCGCGGTAGTGCGGAGCAATGAGCTTGGAAAGCGTGCAAAGCGATAGAACGTGCTCCATCAGTCCGCTTCTGCAGGCGTGGTGAATGCTCTTGGCGGCGGGCGCCACTTTGTATTTCCAGGTGATTTCCGGATCTGCGAAGACGGCCTGGAGGAGCGCGCGGAGGTGCCGGTTCTCGAGACTCGCGACAATGCCTTGAAGTTCTGAGAACATCTCCTCCGGATCGCAGTCCGAGCAAGGAAAGTAATCGGCGAACTCCACCTCATGATCTTGCAGCCGACGCAACCGGTGAACCGTAATTTGAGAGCGGTTTTGGAAGACCTGCACCCGGCCTTTGATCTTGACAAAATCGTCCCGGTCAAAAGTATCCATCACCTCGGGGACGTTGTCCCACATCTTCGCTTCAATCTCTCCGGTGCGATCCGAGAGATGCAAAGAAAGATAGGGTTCTCCGGTTTTCTTCTGCCGGACTTCCTTCGAAAGCACCAGAAACTGGGCTGTGACATCCTCATTGGGAATGAGGCTGTCAACCAACGGCGACTTCATATGAACGTCAGCGGGAGCTGCTCTTTCCGGTTACCGTGGTCTCCGTTCCGGGAATCGGAATGACCCAGAGAAGCCGCTTGTGGCGCGTTTTCTGCTCCACTTCAGCCTTCGTTACCGTCTCCGGCTTTAACTGAGCGGGGTCTTGCCATGCCGTGTTCTGGCCAGGCGCCGCGCCTGTATCCACGAATCCGGGCTTGATTTGCAGGAAGGCCTCCTTTCGCAATCCGGTGAGATACTCGCGGACTTTGGGCTGCAGCTTGGGACCATAAAGAATATTTTCAATTTCACCCTTTGCATCGGCCAGCGGCTCGAGCCCGGCGTTGGTATGGTCGTCTACCTTCAAGATTTCAAAACCGGTAGGAATGCGGATGGGCGGGGTGACACCTCCTTTGGGCAAACTCCAAACGGCGTCTTCAAACTGTTTCGACAGATCGCCTTTCTTGTAGCCCGTCAGGACACCGCCATCTTTCGCCGTGGTGGCGTCCGAGTTATCGCGCGCGAGATCGGAAAACCGCTCGCCTCTAGCCGCTTCCGCCGCAACTTGCTGGGCCTTCTTCTCCGCCGCAGCCTGGCCCGCCGAGTCTTTGCCTTCCGTCGAAATCAGGATTTCGCTCAGATAAACCTTCTCCTCCCGAATGAAGTCGGCTTTATGCGCGTTGTAGTAATCCTGGACTTCCTTGTCGGTGACGGCGATATGCCGTCCCACTTCTTCGCCGATCACCTGGCGCGTGAGGTACTGGTTTTTCGCCTCGGCAACAAAGTCTTCGTAACTTCTGCCGGATTGTTGGCGGACATATTCGTGGAATTTGTCGGTATCGGTGATGCCCGATTGCCGTTGCAGATTCGCCAGATACTTGCTGACATCGGCATCGACGTTGATGTCCAGATCCTTGCCTTTCTGGGTCAGCAGCAATTCGTCTATGCGATCGCGAAGAACATCCTTTTCGTGCTTGGCATACTCCTCCTGGAACTGCGCTCCAGTCGCTCCCTGGGCTTTCAGTTCCTGCGCGAGCTCTCGCGAGAGACGCTGCAATTCGTCCTGGCTGACAATGTCGCCATTCACTTTCGCAACGATCTGATCGACTACCGTGTAGTCATCCGCGGCAAAGCACAGCGTGCCGCAGGCGAGCGCGGCGAGGCACATCCACTTCATAATGTTTCACTTCATTATGGCAAGAGATCGCCAGCGTAGCCAAGCGGGAGTCTTGTCTCATGCAAGATGAGCCTGGAGCGAGGGTTCGTTTCTCACACAAGATGAGCGCTCGCGCGGTACTACCTGGGTGAAGCGTATCTGAGACTTCACCGCCCTGACGATGCGCTTCGCGAATGGAAAACCGCACTTGAGAACGATCCCACCTACGCGCCGGCGGCCGAGGCGATCCGAGAATTCACTGCTGAACCGATCGCGCGATGACTCCATCTGGCCTCTAATTAATAGCTTGGAATCATTTATATAAAGCAACAGATATCATAACGACCTGTGTTCGAGGATTTTCACTCCCCCTTCAAGTTTTCAGGCCCACTTGCCGATGGAAAGGCTGAGGCTATCCGCAATCCGTGCTCAAGATCCTTCTGTGCTGTGCTTTGCTCCCCCTTTCGATCGGGTCGATGAACGGGGCCGACTTTTCTGGCGTGGTCCACGATTCAGAGACCGGAAAGCCGATCGCCGGCGCTATCGTCACGGCTGGGGCTAACGTAACGTTGACCGACGTTAAGGGCGCCTTTAAGATTGCGGGCGGGGGTACGGCAGTGCTGGCGAGAGCATATGGATACAGGCGATCGCAAGCGGTGGTGGATGCGCGCGACGCTACGGCCATCGAATTGAAACTGACGGCCATCGCTCCGCATGCGCTTTATCTCTCCTTTTGGGGAGTGGGGACTGCATCGGTGCGGGAACCCGCTCTACGGCTCGCCGGGAGTAGCGGGATCAACGCCGTGGTCATCGATGTCAAAGGAGATTTAGGGAAAATCTGTTACCGGACCGCAGTCCCGCTTGCGACCCAAATCGGGGCTGAAAAGACTCTCACCGTGCCCGATATCGGCGCTCTTCTAAAGAGTCTGCACGCCCGGGGAATCTACACAATCGCACGTATCGTTACCTTCAAGGACAACGTGCTGGGCAGCGCGCGTCCGGCGCTTGCGGTCCATCGAAATGGAAAGCCTTTCAGAGATTCGGAGGGGTTGATCTGGTGTGATCCGTTCCTTCCCGAGGTTCGGAAATATAACGTCGATCTTGCGGTAGACGCCGCCAAGGCGGGTTTCGATGAGATCCAATTCGACTACGTTCGCTTCCCCGCGGACAAAGGCGTGGAGTTCTCGCAGCCCAGTACCAGCGAATCGCGTCCGAAAACCATCCTGGCGTTCTTGCAGGAGGCACGAGAAAGTTTGAAGCCGTACAACGTTTTTCTTGCCGCCGACGTATTTGGTTACATTTGCTGGAATAAAGGCGATACGGGGATTGGACAGGATATTACCGTTTTGGCCGGGACGCTGGATTACATCTGCCCGATGCTGTATCCGTCCGGATTTATGTACGGCATTCCGGGGTATCGAAATCCCATTGATAACCCGTATCAAATTGTACGGCTTTCGCTCGAACGCGCCAGAGAGCGGACCAAGGTCGATCCGGTTAGATTCCGACCGTGGTTACAAGCGTTTGCCGATTACGCCTTTGATAAGCGCCAGTTTGGCCAGGCGGAAATACAGGCGCAAATCAAGGGAGCGGACACGGCCGAATCGGATGGCTGGATGCTGTGGAACCCGCGCAATGTATATTCCGCAAAAGCAATCGAGCCAGGCGCCGGCAAGATCCTCGCGACTGCTATTTCTGGCGTGCGGCGTCCCCAATAGGCGCTGGATCGACGACCGTGAACGACGGATAGCCTAAATTCGCCGCGTAAAGCTTTCTCGCGTCTGAGCTCACTGTAATTGCAAACGGATTTCTGCCGGCCGCCAGTGTAGCCGTCACCACATGGCTAGCGCCGTCAATCACTGTCACGCTGTTTCCGTGCGTGTTGGCGACATAAATCAGGTTCGCCTTAGCATCCACGGCGATGGCCTGAGGATGACTTCCCACCTTCACCGTCGCAATCGCTTTATGTTTTTTCCCATCGATCACTGTGACGGTGTCGTCGCCGTAATTCACAACATAGACAGTATTCGTCTTTGCATTGACTGCCACTGCGCACGGTATGGCGCCTACCGGAATCGTCGTTGTGCTGTGCGACTTCTCATCGAGTTCTACAATATCCCCACTGCCGGTCCGGGTGACGTATACGGTTCCCGTTGCCTCATTGATCGCCATGCCCCAGAGGTGCTCATCCACTTGCGCCTTCTCCACAGAGCCAGTAATGCCATTGAGGATTCTGAGATTTGCATCTTCGTACCCCAACAGAAAAATTCGATTGGTCCGCGCATCGACAGCAACATTGTCAGCCGAGCCTATTTTCATCAGGCTGACCTCGTTCGTGGTCCCATCTATCACCGCAACAGCATCGCTGAAAGTGTTCGTGACGTAGACCTTGTCGGTCTGTTCGTTTACCGCAAGGACGTACGGGTGAGGACCGGCATTCACAGTGGCGATGACTCTATCCTTTTCGCCATCCAGCACGCTTACCGTGCCACTGGATGAATTCGCCACATACACCTTTCCGGTGATCGTGTTGAGCGAAAGCGCATCCGGGCCGTCCCCCACTCTGACGCTCGAGGACGAATTCGTAGCCACATCGATAATGGACACGGCGTCGCGGCTCTCATCGACCGCATAGACCTTCCTGTTTACAGGATTGAGCGCAATCGCTTGGCTGCTGATCAAAACGCCCGTCGGCGGTTCGTTCTGAGCCCGTAGGTCCGCAACGGACAATAAAAAAGCCAGGCCCGAATAAATCGCGCATCTTGCGGGAGTCATACGATACAAACATACGATGTCACGCCGGCAGACGATTTTCCGTTCTTCAATTTTCGTCACGCGCCTTGTCCTTTGTGGACTGGTCCTATCCGCAACGCTGTCCCCGCTCTCGTTCGCTGGAAAGTCCTCATTCCGGGTACTGGCATTCTACTCGACGAATGTAGAATCAGACCACGTCGAATTCGCAAAGCAGGCTATTCAATTCTTCACGGAAGCCGCGCGAAGAGATCGTTTCGAGTTCGATACTACGACCAATTGGGACGACTCGGACTCGAAGCATTTGGCTCAATATCAGGTGATTCTCTGGCTGGACGATTCTCCTCACGCCCAAACTCAGCGTGATTCCTTTCAGCGGTACATGACCCACGGCGGCGCATGGCTTGGTTTCCACTTCGCCGGTTACAACGACAAAGATACGCACTGGCCGTGGTTCGTCGCCTTTCTGGGAGGCGCCGTGTTTTACAGCAACAACTGGCCTCCCTTGCCGGCGACGCTGGTGGTCGACGATCGAACACACGCGGCTACGAAGCGCCTGCCGGAAACCTTCACTGCGCCCGCAAATGAGTGGTACATCTGGAAGCCCAGTCCTCGTTTGAGCAAAGATGTGAAAGTGCTTGTGACGCTGGATCGCGCCAACTATCCTTTGGGATTTAAAGACACGCTCACAGGAGGCGACCTCCCGGTCGTATGGACCAACACCAAGTACAAAATGATCTACATGAATATGGGCCACGGCGACAAAATCTTCTCGAATAGCACGCAGAATCGCCTCTTCGAAGATGCGCTTCTCTGGCTTGGACACCGCGGCTAAGCGACCCGCGCGTCAGTGGCTGTGCAGATGCGGATGCGGCTGTATTCCGTCCGTCTCGTGGACATGATGATGCGGATGGATGAGCTTCGTTTGCTCCAGCAATGCCACATTGTGCAGGACGTCCAGCGGCTTCCCTTCCCCGGCGATGCGCCCGTTTGCAAGCAGATAGCATCGATCCGCAACATCCTCCAGAGCATCCAGATCGTGCGTCGCCATAATCACGGTTTTTGAGCCGTCGGCCGCGGCGGTAAGTAATTCGACGATTTGCATCTGGCTGCTGGGATCAAGACCCGCCGTGGGCTCATCCAGCAGGAGCACTTCCGGATTGAGAACCAGCACGGACGCGAGCGCCACGCGCTTCTTTTCTCCTCCGGAAAGCCGATGCGGAGCGCGATCCTTCAGATTCGCAATGCCCATTGCGGCGAGGGTCTCTTCGACCCGCTGACGAACCTGGTCCTTAGGCCAGCGAAGTTGCAAAGGACCAAACGCCACTTCATCGAAAACGCTCGCATTGAACAATTGGACATCCGGGTTCTGGAAAACGACTCCTACGCCCCGGCGGAAGCGAAAAAAGAATTCCTCCTCCCGCAATCGGGATTCGGTGAGGTCTTCCTTAAAGAACGAAATCTCCCCCCGCTCAGGAAACGCCAGCCCCGCCAGCAGCCGCAGCAGTGTCGATTTTCCCGATCCGTTGGCTCCGAGAAGGGCGATCCGCTCGCCTCGTTTGGCTTCGAGAGAGACTTCGTGCAAGGCTCCCACGCGGTCATATGAGTAGGAGACTTGGCGAACTTGAAATACTGTTTCACGCTCCGCAAGCATGTCTTCTTAGCGTCCCAGCCAAACCGCGATTACAGCAATCCCCATCAGCGCGGTTAGTTGAATCCAGTCAGCGGCTCCCATTCGCCGATCGTCTAATAACCGCACTTCGCCGCGAAAGCCGCGCGCCTGCATAGCCGTATGTACGTCTCCGCTGAGATGAAGGCTTTTGTCGAGAAGAACTCCCGCGACGGCGGCAGCGAGACGGCGCTGCTCATGCGGCTCGAAATGACCGACGAGCCGGGTCTGACGCGATTCGATCATGTCCCGCGCGGTTCGCAGGAGCAAAAATATATAGCGGTAGGTCATCTCGACGATGACCACAACGATAGCGGGAATCCTGAAAAATCGGAGCGCTCGCAGCAATTGATTCCAGGGCGTACAAAGAACCATCAGGAGTGCCAGTGTTGCCGCGGTTTCCGCTCGTAAGGTCAGCAACGCGGCGCTGGTCGCGCCTTGAACCGTGACTCGCCATTCGAGCCGGGGAATGCGGAAAAACGTGTCTCCGGGAACCAGAAACAGGGCCGGCAAAGCGATTACTCCCGTGAAAAAAAGAACCGCAATCCACGCCCGCTTCGCAACCAGCCCCAGCGGGACGCGCGAACCAAGAGCAAGCGCAATGGCAAATCCGAACATCGCGAGCAATGCCGGAATTCGATGCATGGCGACCGCGCCCACAATGAGGGCCACCGTGCCGCCCAGTTTCACGCGAGCGTCAACAGATTGCAGCAGTCCCTTCGAGCGCGCGATATCCTCCGCGAAAACCGCCTCCTGTATGGCATCCAGCAGCGTACGGACCGTACGTTCAATGAAACTGTTCCGGCGCCTGGACGATCTTGAAACCAGCCGCCCGGCGAGCAGAGCCAGCAGAATAACCAGTCCGATGCCTACCGCGCCCGATACAAAGTACCCGAAGTATGGATTGCGGACAAAAGATGGCGCGTAGCCGGCCAGGGGAGCCTTCCAGATGGATGACAGCCGCGCAAATCCGATGGGCGCTCGGGCCGGAGGCGCCTGATTGCGTGAAGCGGCCGCTATTTTGTTTCGAGCGGCGGGATCCGAAAAATCGCGGGCGCTCCATTCTCCCCAGGCGCTTCCGACCGACAGGATACCCAACGGCGTCAAGATTAAAAGCAGCGCAAGAGCAATCCATAATTTGCGCGATGTGAGCCGGAATCGCCGTTCTTTTGGGACTGGTTCGCGTGAGACTCGTTCCCGGTCGGTTATGGGTGGTGCATTCGGCGCGGTAAGCCGTAGCAGGTCTGGATCGGCGCGCTGGAGATAGCCGGTAACGCCGGCGGTGATGACCAGTTCCGCCAGGCCGGCAAACGTAAGATGCCCGATCATCATCGCCGGGATCGCAACGCTGAGAGGATACGGCGCATACAAAGGCGCGCCGGAACTATCGCGGAACAGCAGGGGCTGAACCCCAAATTCGATGGCCGCGCAGAGGGCTGCAACGTTGACGGCCGCATATCCGGCAATTCCAGCGGCAACCACCCGGCGCATCGACGTGATCGCTGCCCTGCCCGCAATCAATCGATAGGATCCGTAGGCCACCAGCGAGCCGACAATCGCCATATTGAAGCAGTTCGCGCCAAAGGCGGTGATGCCGCCGTCTCCAAAAAACAGCGCCTGGATCAGCAGCGCCATGGAAATCGCCACTATCGACACCCACGGCCCTAAAACGATGGATGCCATTCCCATTCCGACCGCATGTCCCGTCGTTCCGCCCGGAAGAGGCAGGTTGAACATCATAATCACGAAGCAGAATGCCGCAAACACAGCCAGCAGCGGGATCGTCCGCGTCGTCAACGTTTTCTTCACGCGCCGCAGAGCCACATACCAGAAAGGCGTCGCGAGGGCGTAGAAACTTGCGCACGTGGAAGGGCTCAAATACCCGTCGGGAATGTGCATGATTCAAGGGCGTAACACTCCACGGAATAACGTGTTACATTCTGTAAAATCATTGTATAGGAATTTCGATGGCTCACCTAACCCGCACCGGAATAGCAATCGACTCGGATCTTCTCGCGCGCTTCGATCGCTTCATTGCGCGGCAGGGCTATACAAACCGCTCAGAGGCCTTTCGCGATCTGATTCGAGACCGGCTGGTCAGCGCGGCGGTGGAATCGCCCGAGGCCGCGGTGGTCGGAACCGTGACGTTGATTTACGATCATCACTCCCGCTTGTTGCCCGGGAGACTAATGGATCTTCAGCATCGGCATCACGAGCTGATCATTGCTACTACGCACGCTCATCTGGACCACCATACCTGCCTGGAGGTGCTCGTCGTCAAGGGTGATTCGAGGCGGGTGCGCAAGCTGGCGGATGCTCTGATCGGCGCGCGTGGCGTTCGGCATGGCCGGCTGGTCATGAGTTCCCCCCAAGCGTGCCTTCTTCCTAAAACCGCATAACGATGAACCCGAACCACTTCTGGGCCCACAGTTTTCTGCGGAAAACAGCCGCCTTAGAGCCGTACGGCAGGTACTAAATAGGCCCGGAACTCGCGCCTGCCGGCCCCTAAATTATGGTAGGCTAAACACCAGTTCTCGAGTCCCCGGGGGGTCTCACAAAAAATGTGTCCACGCTGCAAATCCGACGAGGTAACCCGCTCTAAGAAGCGCAAACTCGCGGATCTGTTTATGGCGTTATGGAATATGAAGCCTTGCCGCTGCCGCCAGTGCCGGTCCCGTTTTTATTTGCCTGCGCGGCTGGCCGACAAAATCAAAGACGATCGCGCCTGGTTGCGCTCCGTTAGCGGAGGACGGCGGTCGTCGCGATCCCGCGCCTAGGGGCGTACCAGCCGCCAAGCAAAGCGCCGAAAGGCGATTGGTCGCTATAATCGCTAGCATGTTGCAGCCTACTGAAAAGATTTGGCACAACGGCCGCCTCATTCCCTGGAACGATGCTCAAATTCACGTTCTTTCGCACGTGGTGAGCTATGGCAGTTCGGTATTCGAAGGCGTACGCTGCTATGAGACCGAGCAAGGCCCGGCGCTCTTCCGTGCCCGCGACCATGCCCGCCGCTTACTGGATTCAGCCCGGATCTACCGCATAGATCTGCCCTATTCGCTCGACGAGCTTACGGCCGCGATGGTAGAGACCATCCGCGAAAACAAGCTTCGGGACTGCTACGTTCGCCCCATCGTTCTTCGGGGGTACGGAGACGTCGGCGTGTTGCCCGGAAACAACCCGATTGAAACCTATATCGCCTGCTACCCGTGGGGACGCTATCTTGGCGAAGAGGCGCTTGCGGAGGGTGTCGATGTTTGCGTCTCTTCCTGGAGCCGCATTGCTCCGAACACTTTGCCCGCGCTTGCGAAAGCCGGCGCCAATTACATGAACTCGCAACTCATTCGCATGGAGGCCGCTATCAACGGCTATGCGGAAGGCATCGCGCTCGACGAAGCTGGATATGTGAGCGAGGGTTCCGGCGAGAATATTTTCGTGGTTCGCGATGGCGTCGTCCTGACCCCGCCGCTGGGAGCCTCCGTTCTGCCCGGTATCACGCGCGATACCATCGTAAAGATCGCCGGCCAGCTCGGGATCACCGTTGTCGAGACCATCATTCCTCGCGAAATGCTTTACATCGCCGACGAATTGTTCTTCACCGGCACGGCAGCCGAAGTGAGTCCCATCCGTTCCGTTGACCGGATTGTAGTGGGGGAAGGACGCCGAGGGCCGGTTACCGCAAGAATCCAGAAACGTTATTTCGAAGTAGTCAAAGGTAAGACCGAAGACGAATTCAATTGGCTTACATTTGTGACGGGTGTTCCGGAGACCGTCGGAGTGTAAGACAGGCTTTCGCGCTGAGGCTTTCCCGGAACGACATCCAGGGCGGAAACCCGCCGTAACCGAAGCAGTGGAGGCCGGCCGACGTGATTCCCGCCCTGAGTTTTGGACTAACGGTTAGCCGCGCAGCCAAGTGACGCCTGGTCAACAAGGGCTCAAAATCGCCGGACAACAAGCACAGAGTGCGCCGTTGAAACGTCCGGGTATTCTTTTGCTAGCCCAATTCGAATGGCTCATCCAACCGCGAGCGCCAAAATCCGCAGTCACCTCCCCCGAGATTACCTGCAGATCGAGCGCCCGCGTCGGATCTATTAGACTTTTTACAGCAGAAGCAGCTTCGAGGGCCAGTCTTTTCACGCGATCCGCGCAGCTTTTCAACACTTTTTATCTCTAGCCCTGCAATGAAGTTATGCGGAAGCGCCTGTGCGTAATTTGTGAAAAAATCAGCGGCGAGCAGTTATGTTAGATAAGGCGAGCGCCGTTTCAAGGAGAGAATTTTGATTGGAAGAATCGCTGGAACCTCTTCGGTAGTGGAGGTCGGCTATGGTACGGAAATTCAGTCCGTGGACGAACTCATCCAACCCGGACCTGTCGAGGAATTCGTCGTTCCCGGCTTCATAGATCTGCAAGTCAATGGCTTCGCCGGCGTCGATTACAACGATCCAAGCTCTTCGCGCGAGGCAATCGCTAGTTCCATTCACACGATGTTTTCGACTGGCGTGACGCGCTTTTTCTCGACCGTGATTACCGGCTCCGAAGAGCGAATGGTGGGAGCGCTTCGCAACCTTGCGCAAGCTAAAGAGGAGTTCGAACGAAATGGAATGCCGGAGGCGCGCGCTATGGAGGCGTTTCACGTCGAGGGCCCTCACATCTCTCCTGAAAACGGGCCGCGCGGCGCACATCCCCTGGAACACATCAGGCCCCCCGATATTGAGGAATTCAAGCGCTGGCAGGAGGCTGCGGGCGGCAATGTTCGCTTAGTTACGGTCTCTCCCGAATGGGAACAAACGCCTTCCTATGTGAGCCATCTTGTTCGATCCGGCGTGGTCGCGAGTGTCGGCCACACCAAAGGCACGGCGGAGCAAATCCACGCCGCGGTGGATGCGGGCGCTACCATGTCTACCCATCTCGGCAATGCCGCGCACCCCGTTCTCCCCAAGACACAGAATTACATCTGGGAACAGTTGGCGGAAGATCGCCTTACAGCAAGTTTCATTCTGGACGGGATACACATCCCGGGCGCTTTTTTCAGAGCGGCTCTGCGCGCCAAAGGCATTGAGCGGTCGGTCCTGGTCACCGATGCCGTTATGCCCGCCATGTGCCCACCCGGGCCTTACCAATTGGGCCAAGTTGAGGTGGAACTGCGCTCGGACGGTAGCGTGGTCCTGCGTGGCCAGGATCGGCTGGCGGGCTCTGCTCTCCGCATGGATCATGCTATCGGCAACAGCGTCCGTCTCGGCGGAATTTCGCTTTCCGAAGCCATCGCAATGTCTACGGTCAATCCGGCCCGAGTCGCCAGAATCGCGGGTCGGCGGCGTGGTCTTGCCCCGGGTGAAAAGGCGGACCTGGTGCGATTTGAGTGGAACGATTCAGTGCGCTCTCTGAAGGTCGTCGAAACTGTGGTTGGTGGCGTCACGGTCTACCGCGCCTGATCTTGACGCTGGAAAACCGGCTCGCTTCAGTGCCTCTCCGCTGCTGCTTCCGCGATACGATAAGCGCTTACTACTTGGCTATGAAAGCAACAACTGTGTTCCTTCTCTTTTTCTCATGTGTTTCGGCATGTGTTGCGGCTCAACGGCCACATTGGGTCGCAACCTGGGCTGCAAGTCCTTCTCCTCAACCCTTGAGCGAGGCGGACATGCGCGCCGATAAACTCGAATTCAACGATCAAAGCCTTCGCGAAATCGTCCATGCCAGCATTAGCGGCGATATCGTACGGATTCGTCTCTCGAATGCTTACGAAAAGACCACGGCAAATATCGGCGCCGTCCGCATCGCGCTTCAGACGCAAGGATCGGCGATTGCTCCGGCTTCTCTGCGCGTCCTTACGTTTAGCGGGCGTCCCACCGTTTCCATTCCACCCGATGCGCTGGTTCTCAGCGATCCCGTCAAGCTGCAGGTTCCCGCAGCCGCCAATCTCGCCATCGGCATCTTCCTCCCGGATGAGACGGCGGCGGCCGGCATCCACTATGGAGCGCAGCAGACCTCCTACATTGGAAGCGGCGATCTCACAGGCGCGGCGTCCTTCCCCGATAGCGCGAGCATAACGTCCTGGGTATTTCTTGCGGGCGTAGATGTTCTGGCTCCTGAATCCGCGGCCACCGTGGTTGCATTTGGCGATTCGATCACGGATGGCGCAAGATCCACAGTCGATGCCAATCACCGCTGGCCCGACATCCTGGCCGCCCGTCTACTCGCACAGCACAGCCGGAATGAAGTTGCGGTGGTGGATGCCGGCATTGGGGGCAACCGGATTCTTCACGACGGCGAGAGCCGTGTCCAGTTCGGCATGAATGCCTTAGCGCGCTTTGATCGCGACGTTCTGGCGGAGCCGGGAGTCAAATACGTAATTGTGATGGAGGGTATCAACGATATCGGCCACGCCGGAACGTCGGCGCCCGTGTCGGAAACGGTCAGCGCGGAAGACATTATCGCCGGATTGAAGCAACTGATCGAACGCGCTCACGAGCACGGTCTCAAGATTTTCGGCGCGACGCTCACTCCCTTTCAAGGCACGACTTTCCCCGGCTATTACACCCCCGCGAAAGACGTGAAGCGAAAAGCGGTGAACGATTGGATACGCGAGGGCAAAGCCTTCGATGCCGTTATCGATTTCGATAAAGCCGTCCGCGACCCGAGCCATCCGGATCGCATGCTCCCCGCCTACGACGGAGGCGACCACCTGCATCCGGGTGACGTCGGATACAAGGCCATGGGCGGGGCCATCGATCTGTCCATTTTCAAATAAGAAACGTAAGAGCGCTTAAAATAGATTAAGAGAACACAATGGCATTTACATTACCACCGCTTCCCTACCCTTCCAATGCTTTGGAACCGCATATTGATAAGACCACCATGGAGATTCATCACGACAAGCACCACGGCGCGTACGTGACAAACCTGAACAAGGCGCTCGAATCCGCGCCCGATCTCCAAAACAAATCGGTCGAAGATCTGCTCGCCAATAATCTCGCCGCAGTGCCGGATTCGATCAGGACCGCTGTTCGCAACAATGGCGGCGGCCACGCCAACCACTCTCTCTTTTGGAACTTGCTTTCCCCAAAAGGCGGCGGCGCGCCGAAAGGTGAAATCGAAAGTGTCATCACCGCTAACTTCGGCGGCTTCGATGCTTTCAAGGAAAAGTTCAATGCCGCGGCAACCGGCCGGTTCGGCTCAGGCTGGGCATGGCTCGTGAAGGGCAGCGGTGGCAAGTTCGAAATCATTTCAACCGCCAATCAGGACAATCCCTTGATGGAGGGCAAGAAGCCTCTGCTCGGCCTCGACGTCTGGGAACACGCCTACTACCTGAAGTATCAAAACCGCCGTCCCGAGTACATCGCAGCCTGGTGGAACCTCGTCAACTGGGATGAAGTGAATAAGCAGTTGAAATAACGGCTAACGCTTGAAAATCGTCGTGGCGGGATGATAATTCCGCCAATCGAACCAGTAATCCTTTGTGCCGGAAATCGGCGACAGGCACGCGCCTTTCGCTTTTCCGGCCATAGCGCAACCCTCAAAGCTCCACTCGCTGCCCGTCGCGGAATCCATAAATAGTGGCGCATTTGCGGACAGCGGTCGGCCGGTCTCCCGGTAGTAGTCTGGCGCGGGCTCGGATGACTGCAACCGCGCCCGGAAAATGCGGATCGATTTTTCATCCGGCCCAACCACCAGCAGAATCGGCTCTCCGCCCAGCCGGTCCTCGATCAGCTTTTCCTTGAGGATTCGCTGCACCGGGTACGCGCGGCTAGCGCCGTAGGCATCTATGCCCAGCACCAGGTCTCTCGACTGCAAGCCGCTGTTTGGAAAATCGAGCACGGTTCGCGCCTTCTTCATGCGAACCTCCCAATTTTTGGTTTCGTAGTCGCCGGAATACTTCTTAACCGGCCTCAGAACAGTACCGCCAGTGGCTTCGTGCCTCCACAACCCGAACGTAAGCTCGTCGCTATAGACCGGTTTCAGTTGCTCTCCCGCGAGCGGCCCGGAAATGGCTCGTCCGCTGATCTGCTGCCAGAACGTGCCGGTCTGATCGTCGCGCATCAGAAAATTTTGATTGTTAATCCCGGCCAAATGGAACGTGAAGGTGAGCCCTCTGGCTGTCCGCTTCCACACCAGACCGGTGTGGCAGAGCGTTCAATAAGTGGCGACTACGGTTCGCCGCCAACCGTGTCGTTCACCACGTGGTGATAAGCGATCTCGCGAATCGGATAAGCCCGTCTGTCGCCATTCACCTGGATGGCGATCACCATGTCCGCCGCATCTACGTGCGCCTTTTCAGCCGAGTCGAAGCGTGGAACATCAATGGGATGAAACATGAATTCGTACACATTCAGCCGCGCGAGATACGCCCCGCCAGCCGCGATGACAAGCAGTACGACTCCCACCGCCCGGGCCATTCGCGAGCGCGCGCTTTTCCATATCCAAACTACGGCGGCCGCGCACAAGGCGGCGCAAACAATCGAGAGCCAGGGGCCAATCCTCTTTACAAACAGCGCAGCCGCCAGCTCGCTCGAACCCTGATGCCGGAAGGGCCGGATCACGTAAATTGGAATTGCAAAACAGGCCAGCGAAGCGAGCGCCAGTAACGCCGCGGCAAGAAATAGGAGCCGTTTGCCCAAACGCGGTTCCGTCATTTGCCCAAGTTAGCAGAGTTTCCGTTCGAGGCAAACCGTGGAGCCGGCGCCGGAACCGCCTTCTAGTTGAAATCTAAAGTTATAATCGGGGCACGTACCACTCGCCGAAAAGCGCAGTTGCGCAAGCCTATTGCAATTTAAGTGGCAATGACAACCAGGGTTAAATCGGGCACTCGCCGTCTCCTGCGCGCGGGCCTCGTGACGTTGCTTGCCGTTCTGCTTCTGGGCATTGTCGCGCCCTTTATAAATGCCGGCCGCTTTAGTGGGCGCATTCAGCGCGCTTTGGAACTTTCCCTCGGCCGTAGGGTTCATTTTGCCGATGTGCATTTCACGCTGTTTCATGGTCCGGGCTTTTCGCTGGATGACGTCATCATCGAAGAAGATCCTCGCTATGGTCTCGAGCCATTCGCGCATGTGACAACGCTCGAAGCTCGCCTTCGTCTCGATAAGCTGCTGCTGGGCCATCTCAGCTTTGCCAGTTTAAAGCTCGTCGATCCGTCCTTGAACCTCGTCAAACGAAGCGACGGCACTTGGAATGTGGTCGAGTTGGTCGAACGCTTAAGCGCCCCGCGTCAGGCGCCCCTCAATCTGTTTCCCGCTATGGAGGTCTCCGGAGCCCGCATCGATTTCAAATTCGGAACGCGCAAGACCACGCTCTATATTGCCGATGCCGATCTCACCCTCTATCCGGAGCGTTCAGGCAGGCTCTCCATTCAGTTTTCAGGCTCTCCCGCCCGCACGGATCGCGCGGGAAACGGCTTTGGCCACTTACGCGGAACGGCTGATTGGCACTTCAATCGTGCCGCCGGGAATTCCAATCGGTTTCGCGCCGATCTCATTCTCGACGCCAGTAATCTCAGCGAAATGGCGACATTGTTTGAAGGCCATGACATCGGCATACATGGAACCGTAAGCTCGCGTGCCCGTATTGAAGGTCCTTTGACGGCTCTGCGTGTCTCCGGCGAACTGCATCTCGAAGATGTCCACCGTTGGGATCTACTGCCCTCGAGCGGTGAAGACTGGCGAATCGGATATAAGGGAAGTCTCGACTTAGTTGCCCACCAGTTGAACCTGGAGACGTCTCCCTTGCATTCAGGCTATGCGGCGCCGGTCACTCTTCAAATGCGTGTCGCCGATTTCCTGGTTCACCCGGAGTGGACGGTTTTGGCGGAGTTCGACAAAGTCCCGGTTCAGGACTTGTTGCCGCTCAGCCGCCGCATGGGATTGGGGTTGCCGCAAGATCTCGCGATGCGCGGAACGCTCGATGGTGTCATCGGCTACTCCAATAATGGTGGCCTGTCGGGTGGCGTCGCCATAAACCATCTTTCCGCAACTTTGCCGAATCTTTCTCCGCTCGGCGCGCCATTGGTCAAGGCAACCATTTTTGCGGACCGCATCCACTGCGAGCTGGCAACCATTCAGGCTTCGGCGGCTGGAGCGTTGCAGGTGAGCGGCGACTACTATCTGTCGAATCGCCGAACCGTCGTTTTGCTCAGCGCCGCGCAGTTTCCAGTACACGAGCTTAAGACCACCATCGACGCGTGGTTCGGCAGTCCCTCCGCTATTGCGTTTTTTCGAAACGGAGACATGACCGGAAATCTTGTATATGAGCACCAGGGAACAGAACCGGAAAGATGGTCCGGCCAGTTCCAGTTTTCCGGCTCCGAATTGGCGCCGCCTGGACTTGCGGTTCCTTTGGAGCGCTCGGAAGGCCGCATCTCTTTTGACGACTCCACGCTGGATCTCAGTGGCTTCTCGGGAACCTTAGGGCAGCAAATAGTCTATGGCAGTTATCGTTACAACGCGCTCGCGAAACGGCCTGAGCGCATTCGCCTGGAATTGCCCGTGGCCGATCTCGGCCAAATCGAAGCCGCGCTCGATCCCACCTTGCGGGCTCAAGGCCTCTTGGCCCGCCTGCGCTTCACCCGCCGCACGATCCCGCCGTGGCTCGCCGCGCGCAATCTCGAGGGCGACCTCAGCATCCAGCAGTTTTCCGTCAACCAAAACAGTCTTGGCCCGCTCTCAGCCCATTTCACTTGGCAGGGAGCGAATATCCACTTCAGCGCCCTCCAATTGAACTTGCCCGAGGGTCGGATACACGCGCATGGAAGCGTGAACCTTGCGTCCTATTCTCCGCGCTATCGCTTTGCGGCCAAAGCGAACGGCTTTCCCTGGCGCGGCGGCTTTCTTAACGCGAATGGCGAATTCGAAACTTTCGGCACCGGTCTCGAAACCCTTCAGCATCTGCATGCCGGTGGGACATTCTCGGGAGAAGATCTGAATTTGTCCGCGGACGACGTTTTCAGCAAGGCCTCGGGCCTTTTCGATTTCTCTTTCGCGGATGGCTGGCCAAACCTGCGGCTTTCCAATATTCAGGCTTCCGACGGCGAAGATGCTTGGAATGGAGAAGCGGCGAGCCGGAGCGATGGCAAGCTCGTACTCGATCTAGAGCATGACGGGCGTCAGCGCCGCGTCGTCAGCACGCTCGCGCCGGAAACTCCGCCTGTGTCATCGACTATGCAACCGGTTCCGGCCTCAGCGGCAGTTTCCAGCATGGCGAGCAACTACTTTCACCGGCCCAATTCCTTTTCTTTGCTTGCGATTAACGCGACGCGATAGTTACTCCCGTACCATCCCATGTGAAAGAGGTGCCCACAAAGTCCGCACAGTGACCTTCTACCAGCTTTCGCTGGGGAAGCCCGTCCATCGCCGCTGTAACCCTGCTACCGGGCCGGCGGTCATACAGTGCGAAGCTTGAACTCTGATGGAGTAAAGCCGCCGGCGCCCTGCTCAAGTGAGGCGTCGTATCCCGTCATGAATTTCGGTTCTGGTCGAAGACAGCAGTTCGTCGATAAGGCGGAAGTGGTAATAACCCGATGAAATGATATGGCCTCAGGTGCGATCGAAATAATTTGTGAAGAACAGGCTGCCTTAGGAGCGCTACGTTAATCGATGCGAGAAGACACAGTGGAAAAACAATCTCCCGATGTCCCCTATGTGGGGCGAGACCGTCAGTTGGCCGCTCCGGATTCCCGACCACGCCGCTCTAGAACACTGCGCGTAGTGATATGGCTGCTCATATTGTTGGCGTTTGGCCTTCTTTTCTGGTTGGTTTTGCGCCATCACCAGGCGCAGAAGGCCGCCCCTGCCGGCAGGCGTGGCGCGGTAACCGGACCGGTCACTATCACCACCGTCACTGCTCAAAAGGGAAACATCGGCGTGTATTTGGACGCCATCGGAACTGTAACCCCCGTCTACACCGACTCGATTACCAGCCAGGTGACGGGATTGATATCGGTGGTGCATTATCGGGAAGGCCAACTGGTGCATCGCGGCGACCCGCTGATCGAGATCGATTCGAGCCCCTATCGCGCGCAGTTGCTGGAGGCCCAGGGAGCGTTGGAACGGGATACCAATTTACTTGCTCAAGCCCAAATGGATTTGGACAGGTACCGTGCCGCATGGGCGCGCGATGCCATTGCTAAGCAGACCCTGGACGATCAGGAAAAGCTTGTATTGCAGGACCAGGGGACGGTGAAAGTCGACCAGGGCACGGTGCAGTACGACCAGGTTCAAGTCGCCTTTTGCCATCTTGTCGCGCCGATTTCCGGACGGGTGGGCTTACGGTTGATCGACCCGGGCAATGTGGTTCAGGCCAATAGCACTACGCCGTTAGTCGTAATAACGCAACTCCAGCCGATCACCGTCGTGTTCACCATCGCCGAAGACAGCATCGGTCAAGTAGAAGGCCAGATGGGTCATGGAAGGACGCTCCAGGTCACTGCGATCGACCGTTCCAACCAAGCTACTCTTGCCACCGGCAAATTGCAGACTATCGACAATCAGATCGATACCACAACTGGAACGGTAAAATTACGCGCGCTCTTCGCCAATAAAAACAACGTGCTTTTCCCCAACTTATTTGTCAATACCAAGCTGCTGGTGAAGACACTTGAGGGAGTAACACTGATTCCAACTTCAGCCATCCAGCAGAACGGCAACGCGTCTTATGTGTACGTGATCCGGAATGGCACGGCCGATCTTCGCAATATCAAACCGGGCGTGGCGGATTCCGGCACGACGGCAGTGGAAGGTATCGATGCTGGAGACGTTGTCGCCGACAGCAGTTTTGAAAAGCTGCAGAATAATTCGAAGGTCGTCATCTCGAAGACTCCGGTTCCGGCCAGCGCGACCGGGAGCAATGCCCCGTGAATCCGTCCCGCCCGTTTATTCTGCGACCGGTTGCAACTTCACTGCTGATGGTCGCTATCTTGCTCGTGGGCGTCGTCGCCTATACGCAGTTGCCGATCTCCGCGCTGCCGGAAGTT
>Ga0208220_1000019_pt1 | contig 60635 bp, 52 predicted proteins | sample NGESurdeep092012_9_FD_184484 | JGI IMG/M metagenome (GOLD analysis project Ga0208220, IMG submission 184484) | Arctic peat soil microbial communities from Barrow, Alaska - NGEE Surface sample F53-1 deep-092012 (SPAdes) | ecosystem: Environmental > Terrestrial > Soil > Wetlands > Peat ...
CTCGCCCGTCTGCGTTCGCTGCAGCGTCTGCCCTGGACGGTACGCATGTTCTTTCTCACTCCGCACACGCAGTATGCCGTATCCTGAATAACCGGCCCATGTCTACTTACTTATTGCCGCATTGATAAAATAGGCTTCATGCAGTCGAATAAAGCGAAAAAGACACTAAAAATCGCGGAAGAAACCATTGCCGCAGCGCCTGAAAACAGCACTGTGACAGAAGCTACGGCCAATTCGCGCAACTCCAGGTCTTCCAAGCCGAAGAAGAATGAGATAAACGAACCGATGTCAGCTAAACATCACCGTAAAGCGACCGCCTCGGTCGCATCTGAGATACCGAATGTAGACGGCTCACCAGCGGCAAGGACAATGGCCGCTTCCGTCGACTCGCATTCGACGAAAGTTGCGCCGGCCGAAGTGACGCAAGAACAGATCGCCAAGCTTGCGCATTCCTACTGGGTTGCCCGGGGCTATGCTCACGGATCGGCGGAACAAGACTGGCTTCGCGCAGAACGCGAGCTCACCCGAAGATAGTAGTCGCCTTTCTCACGGCCACCCCTGCTTTGTAGCGGGGCAACCGAAATTTCGCTTCGCTCGTCCAAATTTGAGGAAGTGCGGGTCTGCTTCCAGCGCTGTTTCGATGCGGCGCGGACAAGCACGACCCTAGTAGTCTAGAAGTAAGCTTTCATTTGTATGAGCGAGCCGGCTCCTGAATCGATCGATGCCGCCGCCGGCTACGTGCCTGACGCGGCGGAACGGCCACGATCCACGTTGATCACAACTGTCGCCTGGTTCCGCGATCTCATGCTGTCCGTTCTGATTGCGGTCCTGGTGATTCTGTTCCTCTATCGGCCCGTGAAAGTGGAGGGCACCAGCATGATGCCCAGCCTCTACGATCAGGAGCGGTTGTTCATCAACCAGTTCAGCTATAAGTTCGGACTGGACGATATCAAGCGTGGGGACACTGTCGTGTTCTGGTTTCCGGAAGATACCACTAACAGTACGTCGTATATCAAGCGGGTGATCGGATTGCCGGGCGACACGGTGGCCGTCCAGGATGGATATGTAATCGTCAACGGCAAAAAGCTTGTAGAGAATTACATTCCGCCAGAGTACCGGGACGACAGGCCGTACCCTCCGACGGTTGTTCCACCGAATGAGTATTTTGTTCTGGGAGATCATCGCATCTCCTCAAACGATAGCCGAGCTTGGGGATTCGTGCCCAGAAACTATATCTACGGCAAAGCGGTGTTTGTGTTCTGGCCCTTAAGCCGCATGGGAACCGTGCATTAGATCTGCAAAGCGGAACGTGGCAAATGTGCCTAGGGTCTGCGGCTGAAGAGCCACACGAGCAACGTAGCAACCGCGCTCAGCAATAAGCAAGTGACCCACGGAAAATACACAGTTGTGTGCTTGCCTCGCCAGACGACGTCTCCGGGCATACGGCCGAATGGCAGGTTCAATCTGCCTGCCACGACGACCAGCAAACCGAGGCACACAAGGACAAACCCCGCAATAATCAATAGACGCCCCGGGTTCACAATCATTGGATGCTATTTGGTTAAAGGAAAGTTGCGCTCCAGAAATAACGCTGCGTTACACTGGCCGCTGAACGCCCGCTTCACATGAGTGACTCGAAAACGTACCCTCCCCACGCCGATTTTACTAGCCGCGCCCAAGTAAAAAGCCTCGCCGCCTACCGTGAACTGTATGAGGCTGCGAGAAGAGATCCTGAGAAATTCTGGGGCGACCTCGCCTCGAAGGAACTCACTTGGTTTCGCCCGTTCTCCAAAACTCTGGAATGGAACCCGCCGTTTGCAAAGTGGTTCCTGGGCGGAGGAATCAATGCGTGCTACAACTGCGTGGACCGGCACCTCGCCACTCCCCGCAAGACGAAGCCCGCGCTGATTTGGGAAGGCGAGCCAGGCGATCAGCGCATCATCACCTACGAAGAGCTGCACCGGCTTGTATCGCGATTTGCCTCGGTGTTGGTGGGCCTCGGCTATCAAACGGGCGATCGCGCCGTTATTTACATGCCGATGATTCCGGAGCTGCCAGTCGCGATGCTGGCGTGCGCGCGGCTCGGCATCGTCCACAGCGTGGTATTCGGCGGCTTCTCAGCGGAGGCGCTGAAGGCCCGTATGCAGGATCTGAATGCCTCGCTTGTGATCACGGCGGATGGCGGATGGCGGCGCGGCAAAGAAGTGCGGCTCAAGGATGCAGTCGATGAAGCGCTGGAGGAATGCCCCAATGTCCGCAGCGTCATCGTCTATAAGCGCACTGGATCGGACCTTGCCATGAAGGAAGGACGCGACCTGTGGTGGCATGAGGAGGACGAGCGGTTGGCGGCCGAATCGCCGCTCGCCGGCACGTGCGAAGCGCGGGACCTGGATTCCGAACATCCGCTTTACGTGCTCTATACGTCTGGAACAACGGGCAAGCCCAAAGGCATTCTGCACACTACCGCCGGCTACCTGTTGCAGACCTCACTCACCATGAAGTGGGTATTCGATTTGCAGGAAGACGACGTGTATTGGTGCACAGCGGATATCGGCTGGGTCACCGGACACAGCTATATCGTCTACGGTCCGCTTGCGGCGGGCGCAACGTCGGTCATGTACGAAGGCGCGCCCGATTATCCCGCCTACGATCGTTTCTGGCAGATTGTCGAGAAATATCGGGTCTCGATTTTCTACACATCGCCTACCGCCATTCGCGCGCTCATCCGGCAGGGTGAGCAGTGGCCTAATGCGCACGATTTATCGAGCTTGCGCGTTCTTGGATCGGTGGGCGAGCCGATCAATCCGGCGGCATGGGAGTGGTATCACCGCGTCATCGGAAAGGAGCGATGTCCGATTGTCGATACCTGGTGGCAAACCGAGACGGGCGCCATTATGATCTCGGCAATGCCGGGCGCGGTCCCGCTCAAGCCTGGTTCCGCGACTTTACCACTGCCTGGTGTCGTTCTTGACATTGTAGACGCGGAAGGCCGCGTCCTTGAAAACAATCGCGAAGGCTATCTGGTCATCCGCCAGCCGTGGCCGAGCATGGTGCGCAACATTTGGGGCGATCCACAGCGCTTCAAAGAACAGTATTGGTCCCGGGTTCCAGGCTCGTACTTTACAGGCGACGCCGCGCGACGCGACGACGATGGCTACTACTGGGTTCTGGGCCGCGTAGACGACGTAATGAACGTCAGCGGCCACCGGCTTAGCACTATGGAAGTGGAATCGGCGCTGGTCCACCACCCTGCTGTCGCGGAAGCCGCCGTGGTGGCGAAGCCGCACGAAATCACAGGGCAAGCCGTTTGCGCGTTCGTGACTCTGAAGAAGGGCGATTGGAGCCACGATACGCTTGGCCAGGAGTTGCGGCAATGGGTCGCGCATGAAATCGGCTCCTTTGCCCGCCCAGAGGAGATACGCTTCACGGACGCGCTTCCAAAAACTCGCAGTGGAAAAATCATGCGCCGGCTTTTGCGCGAGATTATCACCACCCATGCGGTCACCGGCGACGTGACCACCCTGGAGGATCTCAGCGTTATTGCGACACTCGCTTCCCAACAGGAGCAGGACTGATGGCGCCCGCGATTATGGCATCACAATAATGAGCTCCATCTGCGGATTCGGAAAATCCGCCGGAACATAAGCGGCGAAGTTTCGCGATCTTAGAATGGCTTCCCACGCGGCTCCGCTCTGATTCAGGCTGAAATACTGATAATTCAGCTTTACGGGAATCGCGCCGGGCGGGATTTGCACGTGACGCATGGAAAGACCCGGCAGAGCGTGCCTTACCAGGTGCTCCAGGTGATTCGCCGAGCAAGGCTTAATGAGCTGCGGCGCTTTGGCGATCAATTCCGCCTCCGGCATTTCGGCGTGGACCGCCAGATACATCTTCGTGTTTTGCAGATACTTTTCGTCGTTGATCGCCGTCGCGTAAATGGAAGGGCTGGTGTACTTCAGCGGCAACGCGACAAAGTTGCTGCGGATAACAGTCTCGAGCAGATAGCGCAGCTTGTCGTCTAAATCGCCAAATCGGCCGCCGAGATCGCGATGATCGTACAAAGGCAGATCGCGAGGCAGAATCTTGGTGGAAAACGTGGTCAGCGCGCCCGCCAGCGCATTCATGAGATTGAACAGAACTTCAGGATGACCGTGCCGAACTTCAAACAAATGACGCAGTTGCGGCAGGAAAGTGTTCACGGTATAGAGCAGCCAGAAGTTCGCAATATCGGACGCGCTAAATTCCGCCAGTCCCTGGCTCTTTTGACGCCGAATACCCGAGAGCGTCGCGCTCTTTGCCGTTAGAATTTCAAGCAATCGCCGGGCGATCGACATCAAGTATTCGCTCGCGCGGATATCCAGCAGAGGAGGAACGAAATCCGGGTCTATTTGTAGAACGCCGCTGTCGGTCCGGGTCACGCGGGCAATTTTGATCGCGGGAGTTCCCTCTCGCGCTTCGTGATCCACCAGCAGCCGGAAGCTCTTTCGCGCGATCTGGACCGGCCGCTCGATCTGTGAATCGTTCTCATCCCGCAACAGGGTGACTTCCGCCAGATAGCGGGTGTCGGCGCCGGAATCGGGCCCGGTCGCAATATTCACATTCCCATTCCGCCACGCAGGAACGGCAAGATAGATTTCAATGGTTTCGCGCGTAGGCTCGAAATAGGATGCCAATGGCTTGGGCAGCGGCGCGGGATCGCTATCCGGAATATCGAACAATAGGCCATCGGGGAAAATGCCCGAAGCCATATCGATCGCCAGATTTCCTCCGGCCAGCGCCTCCCGATTGATCGTAAGCGTACGGAATCCCCATGGAAAAAAATTCAGCGCATCCACGCGGAACTGCAACAGATCTTCATGGAAAATGTCTTGCGCCTGCAGGTGCTGCGGCGAGAGAAACGTTCCTTTAGCCCAGATGACTGGTTGAAGCCTTCTCATAATCCGGATCGATCAACTGTCAGGATACATGTCCCCGGAGCGCACCGCTTTGGAACACTCCGAGTCCTCAGGAATTGATCATCACCATCGGCGCGGAGATCGAGATCGAAGCCGGAGTCATTTGAATGGTACTGGCGCCGCAGGACAGTTGGATTCCACTCAAACCGCTGACTGTAATTTTTCCCACCGAGGCTTCGATAGTGATATCGCCCAAGCTAGCCGTTTCTGAAATGTTACCCATATCCGCCTTCACCGAGATGTTGCCCTGATTTGCCGTGGTTGAAATATTACCTTGCTTCACCGTTTCGGAGACATCGCCCATGACGGTGATGGTTCTTTTGCCCTGCTGGACATCGATGCTGTCGTTACCCGTCTCTACTGTCCGCGACTCGTCGACGTGGATTGTCGCCGTCCGGTTATTCTTGACCGTCCGAGTCTCGTCATGCTTGATGACCGAGTTCCAATCTTTCTCCGCTTGGATAAAGATCTCTTCGGAGCCCAGCTTGTCTTCAAACCGCAGCAGGTTGAAATTCGACGATCCCCCGCCCTTGCTGCTGTGAGTCAGAATGCCGCTCTGGGTCTTGTTATCGGGCAAGGCGAAGATCGGCATGCTGTCGCTGTTGTAAATGCTCCCGATGACGATAGGACAATCCGGATCTCCTTCGAGAAAGCTCACCGCCACTTCATCGCCGACTCGCGGAATCCAGAGATGTCCCCACGATTTTCCTCCCCATGGCTGAACTACGCGGAGCCAGCAGGCATACTTCGCTTCGCGATCCCAATGGAAGCGCACGCGCACACGTCCGAACTTGTCAGGCCAGATTTCTTCCGTGTCGCCCGACGGCGATTCGTCTATAACGAACGCGGTCTGCAAACCAGGAGCAGTTGCCCGAGCCGTTACAGCGGGAGGGACAAACGGAACTGCAAAAGGAATGGCTCGGAATCGATTCTCATACGCCAGTCGCGTGTCACCGCGCAGGCGATAGGCAGGCTGCTGGTTTGAGCGGTGTTCCAACGCTGTAATGAGATACGAACCGGCTGCGTTCCCCCCCTCCACCGCGATTTTGTAGCCTGTCGAAAAGGCACGGCAGCGGGACGTTCCGCTCATTATCTGATGATAGGTTTCCTCTTTTTCCATCCGAATCCGGTCCAGCTTCTCTCCTTCGGGCTGCACTTTCCCGGATGTACCTGCCTGGTTGAATTTCTTCGCGTATTCTCCGGGGTAATCGTAAATTTCGAACTTCTTCCCTTCCTCCGCGACATTCACCGACGTTTCGCTCGCTTCGAAGTGGCTGGACGGCGCCTCATGATGGAAGTCACGCATGCTCCACTTGCCCGGGTGCATCTGCTCTTCAACCTCCCAGGTCCGAATCGTATCCTCTGTGGGCATCACACCCGTTACTAAGGAATATTTGAACTTCGATTGCTCGGGCAGATCTTTATAACAAGAAGGAGCGTCGGCCAATACCATTACGTGATCGCCGTTCGTATGTTTGAAATAGTAGTAAATGCCTTCGGATTCCATCAAACGGCTAAGAAATGCGAAATCGGTCTCGCGGTATTGAACGCAATAATCGCGAGGCGTGTAAGTCCTAGTAACATCTAATCGGAGTTGGCCGCTATAGCCCTGCTCCGAAACGACCTGCTGAATGATTTGAGTAACATCCTTATCCTGGAAGATCCGGCAATTGGCGGCGTAATTCAGAAATGAGAACCAAGGGACAATCACCGCCGTATAGTGAGCGAATTCCTCGTCCTGAGCTTCTTTAATAAAGCGTTCGCACATTCCGGTGATATAGCGTTCGCCGGATTTCCCGCTCGTGCCGGTATCGGTTAGCTCTATACGAATACCGATCGATTTTCCAACCAGGTCGTGCGGCTTCACCTTGCCTGGACTTTCCGTTTCCACCTGGGCAAGCATTTTCAGGACAAATCGAAAAGGCCGCGAGATGCCCTCCTCTCCCGTGAAGCTATCGAGCAGCAATACATCGTCACCGGCCGGTGTGGATACCGCCAGCAGCCGATCCGCTTGTGTAATTACGTCCGCCATTCATGCCCCCTCCGCTGCTAAAGCAGCGTTCACGAATACTGGAACGAACCATCCACTCCAATGCCGACGCTCACGGAACTCAGCTTCTGTCCTTCAGCTATGCTCGTCAGCAACTGTCGCGAAATATCCGGCAGCAGCGTATTCGTCAGGATATTGTCCACATTACGCGCTCCGCTCTCGACCTCCGTGCAGCGCTTCGCCACTTCCTCAATCACGTTGTGGTCGTAATGCATGTGGATCTTGTGGTTCTCCCACATCCTACGTTTGATTTTCCCGAGCTTCAGCTCGACAATCTTCTTCAGAGTTTCATCTCTGATCGGGTAATAAGGAACAATCACCATCCGGCCAAGAAACGCGGGCTTGAAGATCTTATTCAACTCCGGCTTGATCGCTTTGACGATGCCTTCCGGACTGGGCATAGTTTCGGGATCCGAGGTCAGTTTCGAAATTTGATCGGTACAAGCATTGGTGGTTAAGAGAATAATCGTGTTCTTGAAATCGATCTCACGGCCTTCTCCGTCCTCCATCAAGCCCTTATCGAACACCTGGTAGAACAGCTCGAGAACGTCCGGATGAGCCTTTTCCACTTCATCGAGCAGAACCACCGAATAGGGCCGACGCCGCACCGCCTCCGTCAGAACACCGCCTTCGCCGTACCCCACATAGCCGGGAGGAGAGCCTTTTAAAGTTGAAACCGTGTGCGCCTCCTGAAACTCAGACATATTGATCGTGATCAGGTTGTGCTCGCCTCCGTAGAGGAGGTCGGAGAGCGCCAGCGCGGTTTCAGTCTTGCCCACGCCGCTCGGTCCCACCAGCATGAATACGCCGAGAGGCTTGCCGGGATCGTCCAGGCTTGCGCGGCCGGTTTGAATGCGTTGGCCGATCAGCGCCAGAGAGTGGTTTTGGCCGATAACGCGTCGCGCCAAATGCCGCTCCAGCTCGAGAACCGTACCAATCTCGTCTCTGATCATCTTTCCGACGGGAATTCCGGTCCAGCCCGAGATCACCTGCCCCACAATCTCCCCATCAACGCACACCTGCATCAGCGCGGTCTCGCCCTGCACCTGATCCAACTCGCTCGTAAGTTGAGCTAGCTTCTCGCGCAGCGCGGCGCTATTTTCGTGCGCTATTGCGGTTCCAGTCCCTTCCTCTAACGCAACCGGGGAAGACGTGGCTTTGGGGTGCCCGTTCGAAGCGCTGGCCGCGGCTTCGGCGGTCCGCAATCCATGCACGCCATCGGCTTCAGCCTCGAGTTGTCCTCGAATATCGCGAATCTGCTCTACCAGAGTCTTGGTCTTCTCCCATTTCGCATTGAGTTGCCCCAACATCCCCGCGAGAGATTCCCTACGCTGAACAACTTCCTCAATGCGCTCGCCATGGTCGGCCCCCGTCGCGGTCTCACGCCGAAGAATTCGCTCCTGAACATCCAGATCGTCAATCTGCCGCGTCAGATCTTCAATCGCCGAAGGGATTGCATTTTGCCCGAGCGCCAAGCGCGCGCATGCCGTATCGAGCACGCTTACAGCTTTGTCAGGAAGCTGACGGCCAGCCAGATAACGATGCGAAAGCTTCACGGCCGCGTTCACGCCCTCATCCAATATCCGGACGTTATGATGCTTCTCAAGCGCTCCCACTATGCCGCGCATCATTACCATGCACTGCGTCTCACTCGGCTCCTCCACCTTGACAACCTGAAAGCGCCGGGCCAGCGCCGGATCTTTCTCAAAATACTTCTTGTATTCGGACCAGGTGGTTGCCGCGATCGTTCGAAGCTCTCCGCGCGCGAGCGCCGGCTTCAATAAATTGGCCGCATCGTTCTGTCCCGCCTGGCCTCCGGCTCCGATCATCGTGTGCGCTTCATCGATAAACAGGATAATCGGAACCGGCGACTTCTTCACCTCTTCGATCAGTCCCTTCAATCGGTTTTCAAACTCGCCCTTAATTCCCGCGCCGGCTTGCAGCAGAGCCAGATCCAGCGTTCGGACCATCACATTCCGAAGCGGCGGCGGCACATCTCCATTGGCTACGCGCATCGCGAAGCCCTCCACTACCGCCGTTTTTCCAACGCCCGCCTCGCCCGTGAGTATTGGATTGTTTTGCCGGCGGCGCATCAGAATATCGATAATCTGGCGAATCTCCGAATCGCGGCCAAGCACCGTGTCGATCTTGCCGAGCTTCGCGTTCTCTGTCAGGTTCACCGTGTACTGGTCGAGATTCGGCGTTTTGCCCCCACCTGCCTTTTGTGGCGATACCCCGGTAGCGGGCGCGGCGGCCGCAATCGAAGCATCCTCCGGCGAGCCGGCGACGATATTCCAGAACTCGCGCCGCAGAATTTCCGGCTGGATCATCAATAGCTCACGGCTAAAATCGCGTGCAACTCGCGAGAGCTCTTCGTCTGAAACCAGCGCAATCACCGCGAATCCTGAGCGAATCTGCGCTCCTTCATAGTCGATCGATCCGATCGTCCATGCGGTTGTCAGCAGCCTCACCAGGTGCGGGCTGAACGAAGGCGTCCGAGCATTGCCCTTTTTCAGTTTGTCGAGGGCGCGATTGAGTTCCGACGTAAAACGCGATTTGTCGATTCCGAAATGCTTAAAAATGTGCGCCAAATCGCTGTCCTGGCGATCCAGCAGCTTCGTGAGAAAGTGCTCGATCTCAATGTCGTAATGAGTTCGCGACAGGCACAACCCCGCGGCATCTTCCAAACTTCCGCGAACAGTATCGTTCATTTTTGAAATGAGCGATTTTAAATTGACATTCATGTCTCTGTCTCCTTCCTTGGCTATGCCGTCGGGTGAATGCCTACAGTTGCAGAATGGTCTCGCAGGGATTGTAGCCCAAGTCGCGAGTTTTGGCCCAGCTTACCCACCCCAATTGCGGAGCACCTTCTCCGACGCCTCCAAGCTCACACGCCGGCACTTCCTCGCGTGCCAAGATTAGCTGTAACTCAAAATCAAATTCATCGCCGGCATAAAAGCGTACCAGGTTCCGCAAAGGACGATATGCCGTTCCCGAAGGTAGAAAATCTAAGTACTGTTTCAGACCGAGCGGCCCGAGCACGATTCGTACACGGGATTGAGGGTCCCAGATTTCGTCTCCCACTACGCTGCCCAAACCCAACTGCCGGGATTCCGACGCGCTATCGCCCAAATCGCACTGCGCGTCCGGATCCAATCGATACCAAGCTCCCAGAAACTGTTCGACGGCGACCGGCACTCCAAAGTAATCGCGCAAACAAAGTTCCAATCCTTCCGCGCTTCGAGGCTGCTGCGCCAGCAAACCCGCATAAAAGAGAAGAGACTGATCTTCAATGTGCTGCCGGTTTTCGAGCCCCGCCGTACCAAGCCCAATGATGTCCAGTAAATAATGGGAGAACTCGTCGCCCTCGCCCTGCTCATAGCCCACCAGAAATCGGTGCTTCTGCCACGCGCGGTAAAAGAGCGAGATGATGCGGTGATGGAAAATGTCAAGGAAATCGCGGACTGTGCGGTCGCGCGCCGTCATCCGCTCGGCAACCAACTCCGTATAGTAAAGGGGCAAAACGCCAAGCGGCCCCACCGTGCCCATGAAATTGACGCGCATCATGGGCGGAGCGTCTTTTCGCTGTTCCAGTTCATGCACTTCGCTCGCTGGAAAGGAGAGCGATGGGCGCACGCCAAACCGCACAACTTCAGATGCGGGAGGTTGAAAAAACCCGACCCCACTCCGATTCGGATACAAGCGGCGCAACAAACGAACCGCTTGCATAAACTCGAAACAATACGGTTCGGCGAAGAGGCGGTCTTCGATCTGATGCGCGGCTAAAGCAGAATTCTCTGTCCCGCCCGGGGGCGCCATTCGCGTAAGACCTCCTTTCTCTGCTTAGTCCGCAGGACCAGCTGCATGAAACTGTTCAGCGATGCATACAAACCCAGGAAGTATTCGAGCACGGAAGCGAACAGAAAGACGCCGCTGCCGACAAACATCTCTTCATCGAATTCCATCTCAACTCGAATACCGCGGGCGAAGCTGATGCCATGTTCTGAAATCACGCGCGCGAAATGCCTTCGGCTGCTCAAGCTGGAAATACCGGAAATCTGGCGTTCCAGCGAGGTGGAATCGGTAAAGTTGTACAGCCGTAGAATCTCCTGCAGAGCGCCGCGGCCTTCTTCCACAATCGACAGGTAGTTCAGAGACAGATGCGAAATCAAGCGCCATTGCAGGCCTTTGCGCAACGGCGGGCGCAGCGTATCGGTCGGCTTCCGTAGAGAAATAATACGCTTGACCGCCGAGCCGCCTTCGAGCTCGAAATCCCCCAGTTCGTTACCGAATGGTAACCGGGAGGGCAAATCCCGGTTCGTGCAGCTACACCGGACCGTAAGCGTCTCCTCCGCGGTTCGGGCCGCTGTGCCCGCTGCATCGACAAGCGAAATATACATCTCGGTCCCCGGATCGTCCTGCCGCATAGACGGCCGCCGGCTCGCGTGCCAAAACATCTGATTCTTCGCCGTGCGCCCGTGGCGGCTGGAATAAAAAGGCTCGTAATGCGTCACTTCACGGCGATCCGGACTGGAGGTCATCACATCGTCAATTGAGAAAATCTCCAACGCATTCCGGCGCCGCGCGTCGGGAATCACCGGATTCTCGAACTTGGTTTGTTCCAGGAGCACCGGCTCCGCCGTTTGTGGGAACAGGTTAATAATTGGCGCACACGCAAGCCTGAAGGTCTTCTCCGACACGCCGAGTTCCAGCGCCTGCTGGCGGTCGGCGCGTTCAAACGGCGATATCAGAAAAACGATTTCCACGCGATTGGTAAAGCCGCCGCTCGCGAGTGGCTCGAGATTCGTCAGTTCTACGAAAAAAAACTTTTCAGGAAATGCAAAATACTCCTGCAGAATGCGGTATCCGGTGAATGAACGCCTGGGGAAAGGAAGAACAGCTTCCTCCTCACGGAAGCCCATGGGCCGCAGGGAATTCGCCGGCAATTCAATCGCGCGCGATCGGGGATCGTCCGGGTTCCGCAACACGACGCGCACGCAATTATTGAACAAGAGCTCGTAAAGCGTATGAATCAGGTTGGGTTCGCCGTTGAGATAAAACTGAAGCGACTTCAGAGCGAGGGGCTTCAATTGAACATCCGCAAAACAGGTCAGATCGATACTGCAAGCTGCCGCCGCATCGGGTGCTTTCAAGGCGGGTGTCAAACGTTCCGGAGCGCGCCATCTCGCCTGCAACACTCGTACCGGAGAAACCACCGTCTCATAGCACGTCCGGAACTTGCAGGGAATCCCATCCACGCGCCGCGAATAAAGCAGCGCGTTTCTCGGAATCCGAAGACTGGTGGTGAGTTTGCCCTGCTCGGGATCGACGTTGAATTCGACTACCGACATAGACGGAATCGGCCGCAAGAAGTGCGGGTACAGCACGTTTAGCAAAGACTCCGTGATCTCAGGAAAATCGTCGTCGATCTTCAGATGTACGCGCGCGGCAAGGAACGCGAATGCCTCCAGGAGACGCTCCACGTGCGGGTCCTCAGTGCCGTTTGGGCCCAGAACAAGGCGCGAAGCCACTTTGGGATATTTTTCGGCAAACTCCGCGCCCATCTGGCGCAGAAACGACAGCTCTCCTTCGTAATACTCTAGGAGTTCATCGCGCACCGGCTTCCCCTTGCACCTTGTACTCTCCACTCGAAAGCTCCAAAACCGTGTCGAAGCTAACCTGTTCCGGGCTGGGGTCCACGCGAAGCAGACCCTCGATTACGAACCGGAGGCTCGGAACCTTTTCGTCCGCTACTGTGACGAGACTCACGCGAACATTCGCCAATCGCGGCTCGAACTTGGCAACCGCCGCCTGAATCGATTCCGTCAGCCGCTTACGATCCCGAGTGCTCCTGACGGTCATCGACGTAATATCCGGCAACCCGTACATGAACACCGAATTCCGCACCTCGGTTCCTTCCGGGACTTCCACAACCGGGTGGCGCGTGTTCAGCAGCCATTCCAAATCGCGCCGCACCGCCTGTTTCAATTCGCGCAGCGATTTCGAGCGGGTCAAAAACACGTCTTCCGAAACGTTCGGGTCGTCAATCAGCCGGTCTAACACGGAAAGAGTTACGGGGCCATCGCTGCGATTTTTTGCCATGAGAAATCCTCGACTTGCTAGCTCAGCAGACCCTCCTGGCGCAGCCAGGCAAGCGTTTCCGGATTGGCCGCGCCGGTGTCGTCATTCAGCGTGGCATTCGGAAGTTGAGGGAAATCTGTCAGCAACGTTCTCAATTCGGAGCGCAAAGCCTTGGCTGTCGCCGAATAACCCAACTCATCGCAGGCCCGGATGGAATAACGCTGCAGATCCAGCCATCCGCGGCCGACGCTGCCACTCATGGCGGTCTCCGCGATCTCGAGCACGCGTCTCCAGTTATTGCCGGACGCTGAAGTCTTCAGCGCCATGCGCACTTCCGGAGCCGGCGCCGGCAAATCGTCCAAACTACCTTCGCCAACATCTCTCACTTCACCCCAGCGAATTGCACGCAACAGCAGATACGCCACTGGGTTGGCAGGTGTATTCTGCCGCAGGAACCGCGCCGCCGCCACAACGTGAAGCAACGCCTGGCCGGCGCTTGTAATCTCTCCGGCACTCAGTTCTGGAAGTCCCGCGTGCGCCGCCGTTCCTTCAGTTCCTGAGCTTTGTGCGATGCTCGGCTCGGTCGCCAGGCTAGCGTCCTCTGTGATTTCAGGCGGGTCCGGCTCTTTCTCGAGCTTCTTTAGAAGCAGTATATGGGCAACGTTCCCAATCTCTTCGAGCGCTTTCTGCAGCGGCGTAAAGGACGGAGCGGCCGGCCCGAATTTCTCCCGGCACAGTTGGTCGAAATCGTCTAACGCCTTTGTCGCTTCCGTGCAATCGGCCTCGAGCTTCTTGTAAAACGGCTTTCCGGTCTCATCGAAATCCTTATCAAATTCTTCCGGCGTGACCTTTTTCTCTTCAAGGGCCGATTGACGAGCCTCAGCCCGCGCCTTATTTCCAGCCACATCGGCTTCATAGCCGATCCGACGGGATTCGTCATGCGTGAACCAGTTAAATTTGCTTCTGGTAAGGGGAACGCTCCTCACGGCGAGAATGGGAGACGAACTTTTTCCCGGATCGAAATACGACCCCAGCCACTCGAGCGGCCGCGCCCGCAGTTCCACATCGCCATCCTCAATTTCGGGATACACAGTATCCCAGAAGCGTTCGATCAGCCCGCGCGATAGCTGCAAGCCCGACGTTAAGCCAGGAACAGCATCCCGGTTGATCCAAGCCTCCGTCAGCCACGCCGCGATTTGCAGATCTTTCGTGTTTCGCAGCAGTGCGTCTTCGGCAAGCTTGATGACCTGTTTGAAATCCGCAGTCTTGGCGTCGCGCTCCCAAAGGCCCATGGGAGCGGTATCTCCTTGGCGCCGCGCCTCTCTGATCTTGTCGTACAAGGGCGAGTAATGAAGGTCTTCGCCAGCCGGATTATTGCCTGGAATGGGCTCCAGAAACTGCTCGATTTCGGCCATGCGAATGGATAACCGTGACTATCGTTGGGCGGTCGGCTTCGAAGGCCCGGCGTTTAAAGGATAGATTTCCAATTCTCGGATCTCGAGGAACGGAATCTCTTCTCCGTCAACCAGCAGATTCTTTTGCCCGAACGGCGCGATCTCCCCCGACTCATCTTCGCACCATTCGCTAACGCGCCCAAGCCGGACTTCAGCATCCGGATGTTGCCACGACAGCGGCGAAATCGCCGGCAAAAGGATTTCTCCCAGATCCCGCGAGCGGAAAGTGGGGCCGGTTATCAATTTCGCGGAAACCCAAAAGAGATCGCGAAGCCGCTTGGGTGGTTCGATATGAATGGCGGCGATGTCGCTGTAGGAAATCCACATGTAATCGCCCGCGGCGAAGACCTCCAGCTTCTCGCCGATTCGGGGGTCGGCGTCGGAAACGCTCTGGAACTCTTTGCCGTTCAGCTTCCCTTTTACCCTGGTGGAGACGCCATTGACTACTCTCTTGGGGTACGTCTTCTTCTCGAACATCTCCTGCCGCGTCTTTTCCGCATTCAGAGCACCCTTGTAAAGCAACGTTCCGATCATCGAGTCCTTGCTGCCTTCCCGCTCCAAAATCGTCAGTTGCTTATCCGCGCGCTCGTACTCTCCAGCAAAGCAGAGAAGCTCAAACAGAAATGTCCTGCTCCGCTGATCGGTAGGATTGTCTCGCAGTTGAGAGCTCAAGGCCGAAACCGCTTCATCAAGCTTTCCGGCCTTGAATAATTGCTGGGCGTCCATTTTTAGAACAGATCTTATAGCTGTGTGTTCTTGGACACATCCCATCCGGCCACCACCTTGTTGCCCAGTTTGCCTGTGGTGTCCTGTGGGAAGTAGGTAATTTGCAGCGTTTTAGCCGAGATCGATAGCGATTCCGAAGGCTTGCCGCCGCCGGCCGACCCACCCCAGCTTATGCTATCGATGAACACCTCCGTCATATCGTACTGGTAATAGATCTGCGAGGTCTTATCGCCTGTCGCCTCCCGAACGATCATCGTTCCCTTCGCAATGTGGGTGCCATTGCAGCAAGCAAGAAACAGTTTCGGAGAAGACTTATCAAGCTGCTTCTGCAAGCTCAGGCTGCTGAGATCCACCTTGCCCGCGCCGCTGCCCGTACCGAATGCAACGCTCGATGGATTCGACGCTCCGTTGCTGAAGCTGAAGATTTCAATCTGGTTCTCGGCGCCGCTCTTTGTAGATTCGCCCTCGATACCGTCCAACTTTAAGAAAATTTCAACCGCCATAGCTACGCTCCTTTAAACACACTTGGTTTCTGCGGGTCTTGCGACCCGGTTAAGGGTTAATACATGCCTCGATCGGAACTACCGCGTCGATTGCGGAAGATCCGCGACGAGACGCAATGAAACAGACAATTCGTCCAGCTGATAGTGGGGCCGTAGAAACGCAACCGCCCGGTAAGCGCCGGGTTTCCCCGGAACATCCACGACTTCGATTCGCGCTTCGCGGAGCGGATTCTTGGCCTTGACGCTCTGAGAAGCATCGTCATCGGCAACGACATAAGTATTAATCCAGTCGTTGAGAAATCTTTCGGCTTGCGAGCGCGACATGAAACTCCCAAGTTTGTCCCGCATCATGGCCTTCAAATAGTGAGCGAACCGCGAAATGGCAAGAATGTACTGCAATTGCGTCGACAATCTCGCATTCGCGTTGGCAGCGTCTTTGTTGTAAAGCTTCGGTTTCTGGGCCGATTGAACACTGAAGAAAGCCGCATAATCGGTGCCCTTGCAGTGAACCAGCGGGATAAAGCCGTTGTCCGCCAGCTCTTTCTCGCGCCGGTCCGTAATAGCGATTTCCGTCGGACATTTCAGGGCTACATCGCCCTCATCCGTCCGGAACGTATGAGACGGCAGGCCTTCCACCAGACCGCCGCCTTCGACGCCCCGAATAGTCGCGCACCAGCCGCATAACGAAAAAGAATTCGTCAGACGGGCGCCTAATGCGTAAGCCGCATTTCCCCATAAATACTTTTTGTGGTCGGTGCCGTCCACATTCTCCTCGTAATTGAAGCCTTCTACCGGCTTGGTATCGCGCCCATACGGCAAGCGCATGAGGATATGAGGCAAACACATGCCAACATACCGGGAATCCTCGCTTTCGCGAAAGCTCTTCCACTTCACATATTCAGTGTTGTCGAAGATTTTGCCGATGTCCCTGGGTTGGCCCAGATTTGCAAAACTATCGAGGTTGAGCAGTTCCGGAGCGGCAGCGGTCAGGAACGGCGCATGAGCGGCAGCCGCGATATGAGACATTTTGTCGAGCAGCTCCATGTCTTCGGGATGCTTTGTGAACTCGTAATCGCCGATAAGCGCGCCAAACGGCTCGCCCCCGAATACCCCGTACTCTTCTTCGTAGATTTTCTTGAAAACCGCGCTCTGATCGAATTCGGCCGCGCGCTCCAAGTCCTTTAAGACCTCTTTCTTGGATGCGTTGAAAATCCGGATCTTCAGCATCGTTGAGGTCTCTGAGCTGTCAAGCAGATATTTCAGCCCGCGCCAGCTCCCCTCCAGCTTCTGGAACGAGGGATGATGCATCACCTCATTCAACTGAAGCGAAACGAGATGGTCGATCTGCGCGATTCGCGCGTTGATCATCGCTTCGGAATCCCTGGATACGGTCACTTCGCCTTGCAGCACCTGCGCAAGGAACTCTTTCACCAGATCTTTTCCGCGCTTCTGTGATGAGGGCTCTTCACCGAACCGGCCTTGTTCGACAATCTGGTCGAGAAGGCTCGGGGCGGCCGTCGTGGTAGCTGCGGCGGCGGAAGAAGCGGCCTGTTGCGTTTCGCTCATTTGGCTTCTCCTTTTTTCTCGTCTTTCAGGCCCATTTCAGAACGAAGCTTGTCGAGCTTCTCGGTATTTGAAACCGCCTCCATCAGCACCTCATCCAGCTTTTCGTTTGTCTGCAGAGTTCCGCGCAGATCGCTCAGCTTGCCGCGCAGCTCCAGAAGTTCGCGCAGCGGGCGCACTTGCCGGGCCACTCGCTCCGGCTCGAAGTCTTCTAAACTTCGAAAGCTCAGATCTACTTTTAGATCGCCCGCGTCCGAATCTTCGCTCAGCTTGTTCTCCACGCTGAACGCCAGATGCGGCTTCATGCTTTCGAGCACGCTGTCGAAATTATCCGGGGTTACCTCAACGAATCGCCTGTCCTTCAGCCGGGCCAGCGGCTCGGCGGCCTGACCCGTAAAGTCGCCCATTACTCCCATAACAAACGGCAGTTCCTTCAATTCAATTGCGCCGCCGATTTCGACGTCGTACGAAATTTGAACACGCGGGGGACGCACGCGCGTGAGCTTTTTTTGAACGCTTTCTCGAGCCATAGTTTAACCTCTAGTGTTTCTGAGCCGACGGAGAGTTCGCAATTCCGCTCGCCTCGTGATTATTAAGGATTCCGTCCAAAGATCTTATCAGAATCGTTCCTCTCATGTTGGCTCGGCCTTCGATAATGCACGGGAAGATCCAAACCCGCTCCCATGCCGGGAACAGCCTGAAGATCCTGCTTCAACAATGATTTACGTCAGACCCGGACCGCATTCGGCATCCCGAACTGGTTAATTCGTTAGCAAAAGTAGATAATGCGGCGATTATTGCTCCAGCTTCGCATCCAGCGTGATCTCGGTATCGTAGAGCTTCGATACCGGGCACCCTTCTTTGGCCGCCTGTGCTGCCCGGTTGAAAGCCTCTTGCGACGCGCCCGGAATCTTCGCTGTCAAATTCAAGTGGCTCTTTTTGATCGCAAATCCATCGCCTTCCTTGTCTAGCGTGATAGTGCACGTGGTATCGATGCTGTCCGCTTTCAAGCCTTCGTTTTGAAGCATCAGCGAGAGCGCCATGGAGAAACAGCCGGCATGTGCCGCCGCTAGAAGCTCTTCCGGATTGGTTCCATTCCCCTGCTCAAAACGGGTCTTAAATGAATAAGGCGTGCTTGAAAGTACGCCGCTCGCGGAAGAAATCGTCCCAACGCCCGATCTGAGATCACCCTTCCACTGCGCCTTTGCTGTTCGATCCATCTTTTTCTCCTCTCTAGTGATTCTAGCCGCGTTGATACGCGTGATTCCGGGCCGCTTTGGTGTAATGACTTTGTACGCATGCCAAAGATTCAGGTTAAAACTCCGCTGGTCGAAATGGATGGCGACGAGATGACGCGTGTCATTTGGTCGATGATCAAGAAATTGCTCATTCTGCCATATCTCGCCGTGGACTTGAAGTATTTTGATTTATCGATTGAAAATCGTGATGCGAGCGGCGACCAAGTGACCGTTGACGCGGCGCGCGTAATTAAGCATTACGGCGTCGGCGTCAAGTGCGCAACCATTACGCCGGATGAGGCTCGTGTCAAGGAATTTAGCCTCAAGCAGATGTGGAAATCGCCCAACGGAACCATCCGAAATATCCTCGACGGTACAATTTTCCGGGAACCGATTATCTGCCGCAACGTGCCGCGCTACGTGCCGGGCTGGGTGAAGCCGATCATTGTGGGCCGCCACGCGTTTGGCGATCAGTACCGCGCGACCGACATCCTGGTGAACGAGGCGGGTAAACTGACTCTGAATTTCGCACCCCGAAGCGGCGCGCCTTCTGTTCAGTACGAGGTGTTCGACTTCGAAAGTCCAGGAGTCGCCCTCGGCATGTACAACGTGGACGAGTCGATTACCGGATTCGCCCGCGCTTGCCTTAATTATGGCCTTTCCCGCGAACTCCCCGTTTATGCCTCGACCAAAAACACCATCCTCAAGAAATACGATGGACGCTTTAAAGATATTTTCCAGTCCGTCTACGACAAGGAATTCAAGGAGAGATATGAAGCGGCGAAATTCACCTATGAGCACCGGTTAATCGATGACGTAGTGGCCTTCGCGCTCAAATCGGAGGGTGGTTTTGTCTGGGCGTGCAAGAATTACGACGGCGACGTGCAGTCCGACATGGTGGCCCAAGGCTTTGGCTCGTTGGGTCTCATGACCTCCGTGCTTATCACGCCGGACGGGAAGACCGTGGAGACTGAGGCCGCGCACGGCACGGTGACGCGCCATTTCCGGGAGCATCAAAAAGGCCGACAGACTTCCACCAATCCCATTGCCTCGATCTTCGCCTGGAGTTCGGCGCTGCGGTACCGCGGCCGGTTCGACAATACGAGCGATGTTGTGGGCTTCGCCCAAGACGTCGAGAAGGCAACGGTCGGCGCAGTGGAAGCCGGCTTCATGACCAAGGATTTGGCGCTGCTGGTGGGCGGAGACCAAAAATGGTTGACCACCGAACAATACATTGAAAAGGTGGCGGAACGGTTGAACGCCGCTTTCGAGCGCGATTAGGCACGTTGTCAATGGGCACCCTACCTTCCGATCCTGTGAAGCCTTTGGTCGGCGTAGTCATGGGCAGTAAATCGGATTGGGAGACGATGCAGCGCGCCAGCGAGATGCTGAATACACTTGGCATTCCGCATGAATGTCGCATTGTTTCCGCGCACCGCACGCCGGACTGGATGGTGGAGTACGCGAAAAGCGCCGCGGAGAGAGGCCTCGAGATTATTATTGCGGCAGCCGGCGGAGCGGCTCACCTGCCGGGAATGATTGCGGCGAACACGCTGTTGCCGGTGCTGGGCGTACCCATAAAAAGCAGTGTCCTCCAGGGCGTCGATTCCTTGCTCTCCATCGTCCAAATGCCCGCGGGCGTGCCGGTAGGAACGCTTGCCATCGGCAACGCCGGGGCCACCAACTCCGCTTTGCTCGCCGCTAGCATCTTGGGCAATAAACATGCGGAAATCCGCGCCCGTCTGAGGGCTTGGCGTGACAAACAGACCGCATCCGTTCTGGAGGACCGTCTTCCGTGATCCATGTCCGGTCGCGGGGCCCAGTGCTGCCAGGCAGCGCGATCGGCGTGCTGGGAAGCGGTCAGCTCGGGCGGATGTTTGCGATTGCGGCGCGCCGCATGGGATACCGCGTTCATACTTTATCGCCGGATAAAGATACGCCCACCGGTCAAGTGGCCGACCTCGAGGTGAACGCGGCTTACGAAGATCTCGATGCGGTCCGCGAATTTGCCAGCAACGTATCGGTTGTTACTTTCGAGTTCGAAAATGTACCTGCGGCCACAGCCTCGGCCGCCGCCGATTGCGCTCCCGTTCGGCCCGATGGCCGAATCTTGCACACCACGCAGCATCGCCTTCGCGAAAAGGCTTTTCTCTCCAAGGCAGGTCTTCCGCTCACTCCTTTTCGGCGCGTTTCGAGTATTGCGGAATTGGCAAAAGCAGCGGACGAACTCGGGCTGCCCGCCATTCTCAAGACAGCCGATTTCGGATACGACGGCAAAGGGCAATTCCGCGTCACCGCGCCTTCAGAGTTGCAAGCGGCTTGGCGCGCGGTTGGCGAGCGCGAGGCGGTACTCGAAGCTTTTGTTGACTTTGATCGCGAGATCTCGGTGGTCGCGGCCCGTGGCTTCAATGGCGATTTCATCCATTATGGAGCCACGGAGAACTATCATAGGAACGGCATCCTCGATCTTTCGATCGCGCCGGCCCGAGTGCCTGATGCAGTCGCGCGCGAAGCGGTAAGAATCGCTCAGGCGGTTCTTGCGGAACTGGAGGTGGTCGGCGTTCTCTGTGTCGAGTTTTTTGTTTGCACCGACGGCCGGCTGCTAATCAACGAGCTTGCGCCGAGGCCTCATAATTCCGGCCACTTCACATTTGACGCCAATCTGACCAGCCAGTTCGAGCAGCAATTACGGGCGGTTTGTCTCCTACCGCTTGGCGCAGTCACCCAGTTCACGCCCGCTGCCATGGCGAACTTACTCGGTGATTTGTGGGACGCTCATGAGCCGGATTGGGCGGCTGCTGTATCTGTCCCGGACGTGAAACTGCATCTCTATGGGAAACTGACACCTCGTCCCGGACGCAAGATGGGACATTTGACCGCGCTCTCCAGCACGCCCGAAAAAGCCCTCGCCGACGCAGAACACGCCCGCAGGCTTTTGTCGTATTCTCAAGCGGGCTGAGCCGTTGACTTGCGGTAGTAGGCGACTCCGTCACGGTCTTCAACAAAGAGGACACGATCGCCAATATGGGCCCGTTCGGCCAGCTCTTTCCCGAGAACGCGAACCGTAAGACGGCCTCCGCTATCAAGGTCCACGATAGCCAGTTGGTAAGGCGCATCCGCGGCATATTGCTGGGGGGGCGAATGAACAACGGTCTCGGTATAGACAACACCGTCACGCGGTCCGGAGTTTGACATTTATGCCGCCTCGAGGATGGTCACTACGCAGGTGGCGCCCGAGCCGCCGAGGTTCTGCGCGAGGCCTATACGATGACGCGCAACCTGGCGATCTCCGGCGTCACCGCGCAGTTGCATGACGACGTCACAAATTTGGCCCACTCCCGTGGCGCCCACGGGATGGCCCTTCGATTTCAAGCCGCCGCTCGTATTTATCGGCAACGGACCGTTAATCGACGAGCATCCCTGAGCGGCAAAAGGACCGCCCTCACCCTTTTTCGCAAATCCCAGATCTTCACTCGCGACAATCTCGGCGATGGTGAAACAGTCGTGCAACTCCGCCAAATCGATCTGTCGCGGCCCGACACCCGCCATTGCGTAAGCCTTTTCACCGGCCGATTTGACCGCTGGGAAGAGAGTGATATCCGGCTTAGTGTCGAGGGCTACGTGATCCGATGTTTGCGCGACCGCCAGAACGCGAGCAAAGCGTGAAGTATACCGCTGCGCCTTGTCCGCCGGAACAATGACCACCGCGGCGGCTCCATCGCTGATGAGTGAACAGTCGTAGACCGTCAACGGCTCTGAGACCGGCTTGCCCGCAAGCGCCTGTTCTAACGTAATCACTTTGCGCATGTGCGCCAGCGGATTCATGGCTCCATTGGCATGGTTCTTCACGGAAACTGCCGCCAACTGCTCTCGCGTAGTGCCGTACTGGTGCATATGGCGACGCGCGATCATCGCGAAAAGCGCGGGGAAAGTAGCGCCCGCGCGTCCTTCTCCCGACATGTCGCCCGCGCCGGCGAGAATTTCCGTCACCCGAGGCGTGCTCTGCGAACTCATCTTCTCGACACCCGCCGCAACCACCAGATCGTATACCCCGGCCGCCACGCTCATCCAGGCGTGGAAAAATGCGGAGCCGCTCGAGGCGCAGGCGTCCTCGAACCGGGTACACGGAATGCCCTCGAAACCCGCCGCCGCTCCTACGTAGGGGGCGAGGTGGTTCTGGCCCACGAAGGACGGACCGGCGAAATTGCCTAGATAGAAGGCTTCCACAGTAGCCTCAGAGACGTTGGCGTCAGCGAGCGCTTGGTTGATCGCTTCTACCGCCAATGAGCGAAGGTCACGCTCTGGAAACGTCCCAAAAGCGGTCTTCCCGATGCCGATTACGGCCACAGGTCTCATATACACTTAAGATAGCGTTGATGGCGCGGCCGCCCTGCACGTTTGAGAATGCCCCTCGTCATTCCTTTATAGGGAATGCGGCAGACAAAGAGCAGTTCTGGAAGGCAAACCGGATGCGCGGGCATGCTGCAATTCGCGGCGTTGACGGAGGACTGTGTGAGTGAGCCCCTGCCTCCCATTTCCGATTCGCAACTCCAGGCCGAGTCCGACGCGCAAACGCGGTTCATCCAACAGAATCTACGGCGCATCTTTCTTCTGATTTACCGCATTGTCGGGAATGTCGACGATGCGCAAGATCTCACGCAAGAGACCTTCATTAAGGCGTTACAGCGGCAGTCGCAGCTGAAAGATCTCGACAAAGCGGCACATTGGCTGTCGCGAATTGCAGCCAACAGCGCCATCGACTTTCTTCGGCGGAATAAGAAATTTGCGTTCACAGATGTAAGTGAGCTTTCAGAATCGCGAAGCTCCGCCGCCGACAGCCCCGAACAGTTATTGCTTCGTGGCGAACGTAAATTGCATTTGGACGGCGGCTTGGCGGTTCTGACGGAGCGTGAACGCATGGCGCTCCTCCTGCGGGATGTGGAAGATATGCCGGCCGATCAAGTCGCGCGGCAGATGAACTGTTCGATGGCCACGGTGCGTTCTCACATTGCGAACGCTCGAATCAAATTCAAACGTTACCTGGAAGCAAGGAAACCGTCATGAGACGGGAAAAAGCAGCGAAGAGTTTGCACCCCGCCGTTCAGAGTCTCGCGCTCTACTCGAGTGGCGACTTGCCGCTAATCGCTCGCTGGCGGATAGGGAGTCATGTCGCGCGATGCGCCGATTGTGAACAACAAGTCTTCCTGTTTCGATCCGCCACCGTGGAGCTAAAACGCGAAGCGAATACCCAAACGCTCACGGGATTTGAAGCGATCGCGGATTGGATGCGCCTGGAGAGGGAGATGCTCGGAAATATCAGCGTTGGGGTAGCGGCGGCCCGATGCATCGATAAGGTAGGGCGCGACCACGTTCTGATTTCGCGCGTAGCACTGGTATTGGGATTAATGGCGTTGTTCGTCGCAGGTTGGCTTACCCATATTCCGAGAGAACAAACTGGGCATCTAGCCGCCTCGATCCGGCGCCTGGCCGGAATGGAGCGCCCGCAGATAACCGGGACCATTCTAAGAACAACTCCAGACGGTATTGCGGTAAGAGCGCAGGGCGCGACTCTGACCATCATGCATCCGCCCTCGGCAGTGGTGTCACTCTCAGGCGCCTCGGCGGTTTCCGCAAGATATGTGGATGAGGAAACCGGCCAGGTGACTATCACGAAAGTCTATGGCCAATAGCCTCCAGCGATTCGGCGCGCTCGCGTTATTGGGGCTCGTGCTCCCGGTGTGTATCTTCGCGGAGGATGCGGACGCGCGATGGCTGGATGTAGAGTTTCCACACGATTCCCCTGTATTGCCGGTTTCGTTCAGCCTGGGCCCATCGACCGCGCGGGTTCGAGGCATGTCGATGGCGCTCGATCTGCACGCATCGTTAGTGCTGCGGAATACCGGAACGAAGCCCATTTCCGGATTGACGCTGCGCGTGGAAGCGCAGGATCTTACGCCTTCCGGAAAGGGTTCGGTGACCATCCCGAGCTTGAATGTTTTGCCGGGCGAAGTATTCCCGGTGCGCATCGATATGGAGCTGTTGCGACCCTTTACCGTAGCTAAATCGGACAGTGCGATTGTGCAAGTCTCTTTAGATTGCGCGCTCTTCAACGATTTCTCTTATTACGGACCGGATAAGCTGAATTCCCGCCGGGCCCTGATAGTGTACGAATTGGAGGCGAGACGCGACCGGAAGTATCTCGCGAACCTGCTGGATACCGGCAGATTGGCGCAATTGCGCGAGGAGCTGAATTTCGGCTTGCCGGACTTCACGCCGGAACAGCTTGGCTTGGAATTGCTCCGCCTCCCGCGAACAGCTTCGATGCGCGAGCAGCCGGTAAACGTAGGCGCCGTCTCTTTTCCGAGCGCGCCGGTCCAGCCGATAGGTGGCGCGGCTCAGGTGTCTGGCAATGAAGTGAGAGCGCCGCAAATTGAAGTAAAGAACACCTCGCAAAAGACGGTTAGAAGTATCGATATGGGTTGGATCGTGCGGGATGAGAGTGGCAAGGATTTCATCGCGGGCTCCGTGCCGGCGCTAATGCGGCTAGGGCCGGTGCAAACCGGCACCATGACGGAATCGGGCACCTTGCGTTTTTCCCGCTCCACCGGCCAACCCATGATGATTGGAGCGCTAATGGCTTTTGTGAACGACGTCGAGTTCATGGACGGAAAACTGTGGATTCCGACCAGGATTGACATTGATGAAGCGACCGCCGATCCAGTCCTGCGGCGAGCGCTCGCAACGTCTCCCGAGCAGCAACGGCTTGCCGATATCTACCGGAGAAAAGGCATCAGCGGCTTGGCCGAAGCGTTAAAGAAAGTGAATTGATGTTGACGGAGTCTCGGCGGCGATGCTGTTAGACTAGAGGCGTTCGGGGCGTGGCTCAGCCTGGCTAGAGCGCCTGGTTCGGGACCAGGAGGTCCGGAGTTCAAATCTCCGCGCCCCGACCAATCTCCTTTTTCAATATGTAACTTGCAAGTTTTTTGGTCTGAAGCGTTTGTATCGGTTTTCGGCCACTATGCCCAAAACCATGACCACCCCGGCTTGCTGAGCGCGCGAACCGTCTCGGCTTGCGGGTGAACGTACCGCCTGGTCATCCCGAAATCGCTGTGGCCGGCGAGGTAAGCCAACGTGTAGGGATCCATATGCGCCGCCCAGTGCGTCAGGCACGTATATTGCGCGATTTTGCCCAAGTGTACAATATCTTGTACACTTGGGATATGAAGACGTTGAACGTCAGCGATTTTCGGGAGCAATGCCTGCAACTGCTGGATGGCATTCCCGCAGATGGCATTCTCATCACCAAGCGCGGACGGCCGGTGGCGAAAGTTACGCCCGTCCCTTCTTCATGTTCCGACCTCATCGGAATTATGAAAGGCCTTGTATCGAATCCGCAGGAGGATCTCTTTTCAACTGGAGTTGCTTGGGATGCTGAATCTGGACACTCATATTCTGATCAAAGCGTTCGACGGAAGTCTCACGCCACACGAACGAAACGTTCTCACCGCAGATACTGAATGGAGTATCTCGGCGATCGTCCTCTGGGAGATCACTAAGCTGCATCAGCTCGGCCGAGTAGGGTACGGACTCGACAACGAAGCTTTCGGTGCAGCGGTGGACCGCGTGCAGGTTTGGCCCATTACGCGGCAGGTTTGCATGAATCTTCGGGCGCTGGACTTCAAGTCCGATCACGCTGACGAAATCATTGCGGCCACGAGTCTGACGCATGATATTCCGCTCCTAACGCGCGATTTCCGTATCCGGAAGTCAAAGGTTGTGAAACTGGCGTAAAGCGAACGAACAAATCAACCGACAGCTATTTCCAAATAGCGCCTCGTACTCTTTTGATTTCGCAGCGCACAGGGCGTTTGTTGCCCGTTGTGCACTGTCCTGATCGAGCCGCCAATTGGAAGTTCGCTTAGCCACGTGTCCAAGTCTTCGGGACGATAGCGCACCAGAGTGCCAACTTTCACGAATGCGGTTCCCTGCCTCTCCAGCCGCCGCCGGCACACCGATGCAAGGCAGACGTTCAGTCGTTTCGCCACTTCCGTTTCTGTCATCAGGTTTGACATTCCGCACCTTCTCCGATCCGATCGAGCGCAAATCTACATTCAACGAAGGTAAAATCGCCGAAAATCCGACAGGAAAAATGGCGGTAAATTAAACTCATGGCGGCAGACGCCGAAATCGGCACTCTGATCGGCCGCGACGCTACCATTCGTAGTGGCCGGCCGAAAGTCGCCGGTACCGGTCTGAGCGTCAGCTGAATTGCCTTGCCGGCACAAAACGGGCCTGACTCCCGAGGAGATCGCCCGGAATACCCCCATTTGACTCTTGCTCAAGTACACGGTGCGCTGGCGTATTATCACGCCAATCGCGAGGAGATTAGACTGACATGGCCCAAGAAGAAACTGCGGCCCTCGATTCGGCAAAGCACTCACCTTGAGGATGAGCCGCATCCGGCTATTGATTCGGTTTTGTCTACGCAGCTTCAATCTTCCGATGCAAAGCAAGAAGCTGGTCGGGTTTGAGATCGGCCATTGCGTAAGTTTGCCCCATCTCATCGGAAAATTCGACCAGCAGAGCCGCTTCACCATCTCGCTGCAGAAACTCCACGACGGTCCCTATCTGCCCCTTTGTTAGGCCTCGGTTTGGAACATTCTCGGTCAATGCAACTGGCGATAGCAGCGCAATCCGGTTCATAAAGTCACTCTGTTCTCTTAACGTAGCAGGTTCTTAGCCGCGGAAAGTCTTCGGAGAACTGTACGATCCAGCCGCTTCGAACGACCGCTGAGGCAAGAGAAGTATTGACGATGACGTCCAGAGCATACAGCGTTCCGAAGCGGTTTTCTCCCACGATGCTTGCCTCTTCTTCCCTGGCGGCGCGCAGCAAAACGTTCCGCAACCATTCCGCATCCGTTTGACGAATTCCCAAAGCGGGGCGAACACCCGGGCTTTATGCTTGCCTTCTTCGTGATCCGGATTCAGACAATAATCTTGCAGCTTCGCAATGTCGACAATCGCCCGATCTGGGTTAGGAAGCCTATGTCTATTCGCCGTACGTACCAGACCATTCTATCCCGCGTTCCGACAAAGCAAGACCGGGTTAGATTGTTGTCTTCCGACTCAGACAGGAGAGCGGCACAGTCGTTCCCAATTCTTTACCGTGATGAGCGCACGCGGATAACGATTCAATCGCAGTCTCGAGTCGAAGTCCGGCTCAGAAATCGCAGGAACTGCTCCTTCGTTTCTGAGGCACAAATGATAACGGTGCTGCGCACCGCCTTAATTCTCACGAGAGGCCACCACTCTCAGGATCTACCGAGATCCCATGCGTATTTATTGGCTTTTTGCACTTCAGGAGGTCCCCGGAAATCTCTGGGTTTTTAAGTTAAAACAGCTCGTTCAGACTGCCGTCGACGTGCGCAGATCGTGCTCTGCGAACGCAAAACTCAGAGAGAAAACTTGCTCGCGAGAGAGCCTAACATCTCATCCGAAGTCGGTCTGTTTTTAGGCTGCGCTAGGTGCTGCAATACTCGCCAAGCCCCTTTCCCTCAAGCAACATTTTGCAGAACGGTCCTCGCCGTCAAGGCTCCGCTCCGCCGCGTAAACCCGCTCGGCCTTGACCGCTACGGGCCGTTCTGCAGATCGAGACTGACAAGAGGGAAAGGGGCAGGAAAAGCGGCATAACTTCTCGGTCGGGTTGCACACATGCGTATCCGAGTCGCCACAGGTGGAAATGGGCGCGGTTGTAGAGCAACGCCAGACTTTTCTCGGGACATGCCGAAAGGACATCTGCTTGTGAGGTACAGCAGCGGTTTATGCAGCACTCGCGACCACCGACCGACGCGCTGGATTATAGCGCGTGCTGCCGGCAGGTGCACGCACTGGGCGGTGACTTCTACGATTTTGTGCCGCTCGCAAATGACCGTCTGGCAATCGCTGTCGGAGATACCTCTGGCAAAGGTTTGGCCGCGGCGCTGATGATCTCAAACGTCCAGTCGTCCCTTCGAACCGCCTCTCTATTCGCGGGCAATAATGCGCCCGCGGCACTCGATGCAGTGAATCGTCAGGTGTTCGGATCGTCGCTGGCGGATCGGTACGCCACCTTATTCTATGGCGTCTTCGACGGTGGAAAGCGCACGCTCCGGTATGTGAATGCGGGCCACCAACGCCCAATGGTCATTCGACGAGACAAGTCGATTCTTTGGCTTGAAACTGGGGCGCCCCAGTCGGAATGTTTCCGGATTGGAACTATGAAGAAGGCGCTATTGAACTTCAACCGGGCGATATGGTCCTCGCCTGCACCGATGGGGTGACCGAAGCGATGAATCCGGACGGCGGGGAATGGGGAATAGAGCGGCTCCGAAAGGCAGCCGCCGAATGCGACGCAGAATGCGCAGACGACATAGTCCAGGCGATCCTTGCAGCTATGGACGAATTCACGCATGGATTCCAGAGGGACGATGCGACTGTCGTAGCTTTGCAGGTGCATTGAGCCTTTAACAAGACGTAGGACCTAAGTGCCGCCGTTCTTCCCGTTTTGATATACTCGCAGCCGCTGAGTCGCGGCCTTCAGGGGGCACATCTTGAAACGAACGTTCGCTTTCCGCTTCCTTTTATTGCAGTGTGCATTTCTAGTGGGGAGCACACTTCCCGCCGGTGCTCAAGTACCGTCCGGCGATGTTCGGATCCATTATCATCGCCCGGATGGCAACTACTCCGGATGGGCTCTCTACACCTGGAACGCCTCTACGGAAAACAACTCTTGGTGCCAAAGCGAGGTCGCAACCACAGGCACCGACAGTTTCGGCGCCTACTTCGATGTCTCCGTGAACCCGACACAAGGTACGCCCGCGGGTCAACTCGGATTCATCATTAACAACTGCGCGAACAACCAGCTGAAAGATCCGGGTCCCAATCAGTATCTGCAGGTCACGCAGTACAACCAGGGCTGGGTGATCTCGGGCAACCCAACCGTGTTCACAACGCAGCCCGTCATTGGTACCGCTTCAATTCCATCCGGCGACGTCCGAATCCACTACTACCGTCCCGATGACAACTACACCGGATGGGCTCTCTACACCTGGAACGCCTCTACGGAAAACAACTCGTGGTGCCAAAGCGAGGTCGCGATCACCGGCGTCGATAGTTACGGCGTCTATTTCGACGTCTCCGTGAATCCGACGGAGGGCTCGCCGGCAGGCCAACTCGGATTCATCATTAACAACTGCGCCGACGGTGGGACCAAAGACCCGGGCCCCAACCAGTATCTGCAGGTCACGCAGTACAAACAGGGCTGGGTGATCTCGGGCGACATAACCGTATACACAACCCAGCCCAACACAGGCGGAATTCCCCCCGGCGACGTCCGAATCCACTACTACCGTCCTGACGGCAATTACTCCGGATGGGCTCTCTACACCTGGAACGCCTCTACGGAAAACAACTCGTGGTGCCAAAGCGAGGTCGCGACCGGCGGCACCGACAGCTACGGCATCTACTTCGATGTCTCCGTCAACCCCACGCAAGGCACGCCTCCAGGCCAACTCGGATTCATCATTAACAACTGCAACGACGGCGGAATCAAAGACCCGGGTCCAAACCAGTATCTGCAGGTCACGCAATACACCCAGGCTTGGGTGATCTCAGGCGATGCAACTGTGTTCACAACGCAGCCCACACCAGGGCAGATTGCCGGCGCAGGCCTTTACCAGCACCAGGCATTCTGGGTCGATCGGACCACCATCGCAATTCCCGTCAGTGGCTGGCAATCTGGGTCAACCTACTCGCTCGTTTACTCGCTCAGCGCAAGCTTAACTGTCACAACTGCCGGCGCTCTGTCCGGCGGCATAGCGATTTCACTGACACACATAGCCGGTGGATTCACTTCGGCCGAGGCCGTCCAGTACCCGCAGCTCGCCGGCTATGCAGTGTTTCATCTCTCAAGCACCGCTCCACTCAACACACTCAAGCAGGCGCTAACGGGACAAATTGTCGTCATGGGAAAAAACTCCAGCGGTATCTTGACGTACTTAAGTGGCGTGCAAGACGCGGGCGTTCTAGACGATCTCTTCTATTAGACGCCAACGGTGGAAGTTACGGGATCTATAATCACGTCGTCGTTGTGTTTAACGCCACGCTCAATACGATTAACTTCCAAAATGATGAGCTAAAGGGCTTGGGACTGCAACTTCATCCCTTGGAGGCGCTGTCCCCCGATGAGCAGACACGGGCTTCCTCCGTGAACAACGCGACGGGTACCACCACCGTCAATGGACTAACAACGGCTGTATTTGTTGCGCAGTAACGACACTTCTCTTGGAGACAATCATGCACAATAAGATTTCCACGCTATTACCGCTTGCGATCCTGTTGTCTGTTTCCGTCCTGCCGGGTGCCACTCTGGTCGGCACTTCCGTGAATGGATCACTGACATTTGCTGGAGATCCATCCAACTACTTCGATCCTGGCTATGGCTTCGTACCGGCGACAGGTTACCTCAATATTTCCGGAACAACGGTAGAGGTGTCAGATAGCGCTGTCGAATTTGGCTTTGATGACGGTTCGAGCCTGATCTCCGCCAACTTCTCCGACAATCGTCTAATTGTCAACGACCTGATTGAAATGTCGGGGCCGACCAACAGCTTCCAGATGATCTTCACGGACGCCGCCTTTGCTGGGCAATACCTGACTTTGGCTTCCGACAGCTTTCCTATTCACGACCACTCCGTAGTTGGCGATGTGATCACACTGGACTACGCTGGCGGCAATCCAACCATGGGACAAACGCTGAGTGCTAGTTTTATTGTCGCTCCCGTCCCTGAACCCTCTACTTTCGGCTTGCTTTCTATTTCGGTGCTGGCCGCTCTAATGTTTTTCGCTCAGAGCTTCCGGTCTAAGTCGTTAGAAAGCTAAATTTAGTTACAAATTCCGATCGGTGCAATCGCAGTTTGCTGTAGGCGGATTTGAGAGCTTTTCCATGCTGAAAAAAGCGATAAAGCGCGGCCTCGTCTGCTCGCAAGCCTATTCGACGAATTGACGATGTTACGCGGCTCAGACGGCTGGCGGAAGAGAGGTGCAAGCGAGGGATTCAAACATACCTGAGAGGGTGACGCCCTGCACTTCCCAGTCTTTACATCCAGCGTAGCGCGCGGCGGCGGAGTCAAGTACAATTCGATCACGTCGGCAGCCTTGGTCTCGACGTCCGGATCGTCACTAACCATATAGCGTTCCAACCGGTGTGATCGCAACATCGGCTCGCGCCAGAATCCGTTGAATGGTGTCTTTGCCGGCGCGAAAACGGGCCGCCGGTCTTCGACACGACCCGTGCGGTTTGCTGATCACGTTGACGGGAATTCTTGAAATCGCCGGAACGATCGCGCTGCAGATTCCGAGGCTCGACACTTTCGCCGCGACAGGCCTCTTCCTGATGCTGACCGCTATCTTTCCCGCGAACGTCTTTGCCGCCAGGTACCGGTTACAAATTGGCGGACGGCCTGTGCCAGCACTGCTCCCGCGAACGCTGATTCAAATCGCGTTCCTGGCTGCTCTCTGGGCACGCCGTAGTATGAAAGGTTCGTGGATCCAACCGTTCTCAAGAGCCTGCTGAACGATGTAATCGAGTTCACCGGCGAGCATATCGAGATTGTGGCGATTTCGTCGGGTTTAGCGATTGCGATCGGCGTGGGCCTCGGAATCGCCGGTACGCGGCACGCGGCGTTGCGCCAGGTTTCGGTCACCGTGGCGAGCGTGCTCCAAACCATTCCAAGCCTCGCTCTGTTCGGCTTTCTCCTCCCCGTGCCTCTAATAGGCGGAATTGGCAAGCATACTGCGATCATTAGTTTGGTTCTGTATTCGCTGCTGCCGATTTTGCGAAACACCATCGTCGGAATCACTACCGTGGATGCCCCGGTGCGGGAGGCTGCAGTCGCTATGGGAATGACCGATGGCCAATTGCTGCGGCTGGTGGAATTGCCGCTTGCGGCTCCGGCCATCATCGCTGGAATCCGGATCGCGGTGGTGACCAACATCGGGACCGCCGTAATCGCGGCGGTGATTGGCGGGGGCGGACTCGGCGTACTGATCTTCCGGGGAGTGGCGTCGGTAGATACGCTGCAGATTCTTGCGGGAGCGATACCGGCGGCCGCTCTGGCGCTGATTGCGGATGGCCTAATGGGAATGGTGGAGCGGAGAATCGCAAGAAGATGAAGCGCGGTCTGGTTATTCTGGTCTGCGCCGCCTGTCTGTGGTCTTGCTCTCATAGGGCGGCCATCGTGGTGGGATCGAAGAATTTCACCGAGCAGCTTGTGCTTGGGGAGATTGCTGCGCAGCAGTTGGAGCGCAAGCTGCACATCCGTGTCGAGCGCAAGCTGGATCTCGGAGGGACGCTCCTCGCTCACGAGGCGATCGTCGATGGCGGAATCGATCTTTATCCGGAATATACGGGAACGGCCAGCAGCGTGGTTTTGAAAGAGCAAATTCCGGAAGATCCGGTACGCGCCTATATTGCCGTCAAGGATGCCTATCTGCAGCGCTTTCACCTGGTCTGGCTCCCGCCGTTGGGCTTTAACGACACATTCGCGATGGTGGTGCGCGCGGAGGATGGCAAGCGCCTTCACGCGCCAGAATTATCCGCCGCGGATTCGCGATCCTGGCGGTTGGGCGTCGGTTACGAGTTTTTGACGCGCCCCGACGGCCTGCGCAAGCTGAACGAAGCCTATAAGCTACGTTGGGACGGGACTCCGAAGAGCATGGATCTGGGACTTCTTTATCAAGCGCTTCAGCAGAAGCAGGTCGATATGGCGGCGGGTAATTCCACCGATGGGCAATTGGCGGACCCGCGCTTTATGGTCCTAAAGGACGATAAGCAAGCTTTTCCGCCTTACACCGCCTGCTATGTGGTTCGCGAGGATGTGATCCAGCGGCAACCCGAAGTGAAATGGGCGTTAACCATGCTCCAAAACCGCTTCAGCGAGCAGACTATGCGCGAGCTGAACCGGCGTGTTGAGAAGGAGCACGAGCCAGTTGTGAAAGTCGCGAAAGATTTTCTCGCGAATCAGCCATGAGAACGATTGGATGAGGCCGCGTTCCTCAGCGAGCCGAAGACTCAAGAAATGATCAACAAACTGGTTTGGGAGAACTTGAAAGATCACTGGGTGCGCACACTGCTCAGCGCCATTGTGGTGGGCGTCCAAGTGATGTCGATTCTCACTTTGATCGGCCTCAGCCGGGGATTGCTGCAGGATGCGGCCGACCGCGCGAAAGGCAGCGGCGCGAATATCTTTCTGAAGCCGGATACGCAGGCGACGTTTTCATTTTCCCTCGGGCAAATCAATGAGAAATTTATTCCTTTGATTGAGAAGCAACCCCACGTGCGACAGGCGCTCGGAGTGTTGATTACGCCGGTTGAGCTGATCACAACCATGAACGGCGTTGACATTCCGCAATTTGAAAAGATGAGCGGCGGCTTCCGGTTTCTGCACGGAGGTCCTCCGCAGGCAGCGGACGATTTGATTGTCGACCAATATTATGCGCGGCAGAACAAGCTGCACGTCGGGCAAACTTGGAAGCTGCTAAATCACGACTGGCATATCTGCGGGATTGTGCAAGGGGGAAATTTGGGGCACCTCATCGTGCAACTGAAAACTCTTCAAGAGCTTACGGCAAACACAAATCCCGCGCGCGTCTCACAAATTCTAGTGAAGCTGGATAATCCCGCGCTTACAAATCAGGCAGTAAGCCAGTTGAACGGTCTTTTGAAGGGCGATTTGAAAGCGATTTCCGTCGAAGATCTGGAATCTCAGTTCAGCATCAACAATCTTCCGCAGCTCAGGGCGTTCATCGGCGTGATTACCGGCATTGCCGTTGTGGTCGGGTTCTTGGTCGTATTTCTCTCCATGTATACGGCGGTGGTGGAACGAACTCGGGAGATTGGGATTCTGAAAGCGCTGGGAGCGAAACCGCTGAAGATCCTCGATATTCTGGTGCGGGAGGCGGTGCTGCTCGCGGTGTTCGGCTGCGTGATAGGAATACTGCTCTCGTTTGGAGCCAAGGCCGTGATTATGACCCTGATGCCCGCGTCTCTCACGATTGTGAATACACCGGATTGGTGGCCGATCGCCGGCGCCATTGCTCTGGCGGGCGCATTGTTGGGCGCGATTTATCCAGGATTGAAAGCGGCGCGCCAAGACACCATTGAGGCGCTGGTCTATGAGTAATGCAACGCCAATGCCCGGGGACGCACGCCAGGCGCAAATTATTCGCGTGCGCGGGTTGCGCAAAACCTATCACTCGGGCGAGGTCGACGTGCAGGCGCTGCGCGGCATGGACCTGGATGTGAACCGTGGAGAGTTTCTCGCGATTATCGGGCCGTCGGGCTCCGGCAAATCGACGCTGTTTCACATTCTCGGCGGCCTTGCGCCTCCGACGGCGGGCGAAGTTTTGATCGACGGCGTCGATCTCCGGAAACTCACTGAATCGCAGCGCACGGAAATGCGGCAGAAGAAGGTTGGCTTCGTCTTTCAGAAATACAATTTGCTGCCGACGCTAACGGCGAGAGACAACATCGCAATCGCCCAAGCACTCGGAGGCGTGACCTCGCAGCCGCCTGGATTCGATGAAATTCTTCAACTTTTGGGAATCAAACAGCGGCTCGACCACAAGCCCCGAGCGTTATCCGGCGGCGAGCAGCAACGCGTTGCCATCGCCCGGGCGCTGGTCAACCAGCCCGCCATTCTACTTGCCGATGAACCTACCGGTAATCTCGATACAGCCAATTCAATCGCCGTGCTGGATATTTTGCGCGATCTGAATAAGCGGACGGGCCAGACTATTCTAATGATTACCCACAATCCCGAAGCGGCGGCCTATGCCGATCGAATCGTGACGATGCGGGACGGGCAGATTGTAGCAGCGTAGGCCGGGCGGCCGGATTCGCTCGAATGAGGACCAACCCTAGGGCTTCCTATTACTTCTAGTACCCGTGGGATAGAGAGGAACAGTCGTTTTTGGATCGGAGAGCAATTCAAATTACAGATCCGTATTCTATTTCGTGATAATCTAGGCTTCGCCGAACATTAAACCTGATCTTTGTGAGGGGAAATTCGGATCTTCATCGCTTATAGGGAAGAAGGAGTACTATGAACAAACCATCGACTGCGGAGCGTCATTTTTTGCGACTCGTTTTGGCCGCTGCTAGCGGCCTGCTATTGGCATCTTCCAGCTTGCTGGCCGCCGATTACAGCTACCAGAGGCTGGACAACAATAACGATCCGACTTTCAACCAGTTGCTCAGCATCAACAGCACTGGACAGATAGCCGGCTACTTCGGGAATGGGGCCACAGCGCCCAATAAAGGATACACATTGGTTCCCCCATACGGGCAAGCCAACTATACCAACGAGAATTTTCCCGGCTCTGTCCAGACTCAGGTCACCGGCATCAACAATAGCGGCTTGACGGTTGGTTTCTGGGCGAACGCTCTTGCGGGTCCAAACAACTTCGGATTTGTCGATAACGGCGGGTTCATCGCGAGCGTAATCGATCCGTTTACGCCGACCACAGGCACGAAGACCAACCAGCTACTCGGGGTGAACAACAGCAATCAGGCGGCGGGATTCTACGTCGATAGTGGCGGCATCTCTCACGGATACATCTACAACTTCACACCGAAAACGTTTACCGCGGTTGCCGGCCCGGCGGTAGCGGGCCAGCCGAATGTGACGGCCACCGGTATCAACGACCACGGCTGGATTTCCGGATTCACAGAAGACACCGGATTGACAGCGGCCACTGGATTCCTGGACGTCGGCGGCGTCAATAAAACCTATGAATTCACGCAGGGCGCGTTTAAATCCACCTTTACCCAGTTCTTCGGATTGAACAATTACGGCTTAGCCGTGGGAGATTACGTCAATTCCACGGGGGGAACGGAAGGATTCGTATTCAACTACTTCGCAAACACCTGGACGTCGATCGACGCCAGCTTCCAAGCAAATTTGAACGCCACTGCCGGAACCACAATCATCAACGGCATAAACGACCAGGGCGATCTGGTTGGCTTCTATACCGGTAACGACGACAATGTACATGGATTGCTGGTTTCCACTCCGGAGCCTGCCTCTCTGGGCTTTATGATGCTGGCCGGCCTGGGAGCGGGACTTGGTTTCTTCCGCCGCCGTAAGGCAGCCTAAGGGCTTCTTAAAAACCGAATAATACGCGGCCGCTACGCTCTACGAGACGTGGCGGCTTTCGTTTTTTTGAGACCATGAGGCATGGCTCACAAATTTTCAGTTTCGTTCCTCGAGGACTCACTCTCGCTATTTCGCCATTACAAGAAGTTGGGAGAAGGCGCTATGGCGCAGGTGAACGACGAGCAGCTCTTCGCGGTAGAAGACGAGGAGATGAACTCGATCGCAATTCTGGTCAAGCATCTGGCCGGGAATATGCGATCGCGCTGGACTGGCTTTCTCACGAGCGATGGGGAGAAACCGGATCGGAACCGCGACACTGAGTTTATCGACCCTCCCGAAACCCGCGAGGCTTTGATGAAGATTTGGGAGGAAGGTTGGAACAGCGTCTTCTCGGCGCTCGAGCCGTTATCGGACGAAGACCTGTCCCGCGAAGTTACGATTCGGGGCGAGCCGCATTCCGTGATGCAGGCCATCAACCGCCAGATGACCCATTACGCCAGCCATGTCGGGCAGATCATTCTATTGGCCAAGCACTTCCGGCACAGTCAATGGAAATCGCTCAGCGTCCCTCGGAATAAATCGGCTGAGTTCAACCGGAAAGTGGCTGCCGGAGAGGCGAGCCAGCGCTAGCGACTGTTGCATTAGGCCGGGCGTACTACTGGGACAACCCAGATTTGGTCAGCCAGCTTTTGGCTCAGGCGGACAGCTCGCGAGTTTCTGCCGATTTGGACGAGCATCGATGAATTACGGGTGCCTGCCTGAACTACAATTGCCGTTCCCGGCTGGAGTCCAAGGCGTTGCATGTCGCGAAGTCCGGACGGATCGCGATCGGATACGCTGCTAATCAGGGCGGGAACACCACAGGCCCATTGCACCAGACGCACTTCCTCCCGGGCGGTTATGACGCCATTCCTTTCCGGGATGGGACGTCCGTGAGGATCGGTTTCGGGATCTCCCAGTTTTGCCGCTATGCGATCTTCCAGCTTTTCTGAGATGAAGTGTTCGAGGCGCTCGGCTTCCTCGTGGACCTCATCCCAGCCATAATTGAGAAAATCGTGAAGGAAACGTTCGAGCAGCCGATGGTGACGAATGATTTCCAAGGCGCGTTTTTGACCGGCCGCGGTCAACCGCGCGCCATGATGCTTTTCGTACTTGACGAATGCCGGCTGGGCGCCTGCTAGCTTCTGCAGCATTCCGGTTATCGACGCGGCGCGGACGCCGAGGCGCTCTGCTAGCGCGTTGCTGGTAACCTTGCCATTTCCAATGCCGCCCAGCTCAAGAATTGCTTTCAGGTAATCGTCGACTGATTCAGTATTGCCGGATGAGCGCGTTTTCGGCATTCCGAACAGACTAGTGTAGCGAGCAGGCGGTGATGGTTGGGAATGCCGGCTGTTGGGGATCAATGGATCTACGGATGCGTTTCACCTCGCACAACTTAGGATCTCTCTAAAATAGACTCAAGATTCCCTGTAAAACGATCCCGAGAAGGTGAAGCGATTCTCTGGCGAGACAATAGGGACGGCGGGGCTACCATTTCACAGTTTGTTCAGATCGGATCACGGCCAACAGCGACGTGTGCAAGCACACGCAAGCCATTTAGTCGTCCGGTCGCTGTCTTATGGCTTCAGGGAATCACGCTGATATGGATGCTGGTGGAGTGTGGTGTAGCAGCGTTCGCGGCAGCAGCGGCCCATAGCCCAGCCATGTTGGCGTTTGGCTCTGACAGCTTGGTCGAATTGATTTCGGCAACAGTGGTCCTGTTGCAATTCCTGCCGCACTTCACGATTTCAAAAGAACGTGCAAGCCGTGCCGCCAGTGTGTTGCTATTTGGCCTTGCGACTGTTGTTGCTGTGATCGCCATCCTCGCTCTCGCACTGCACTTACGCCCTGAGACAAGCGCCCTCGGCATTGGCGTCACCGTAGCGGCTTTGGTGGCCATGCCGGTCCTAGCTTGGCTGAAACGGCGCGAAGCACGTCGAAGCGACAATCCTGCCCTAGCTGCGGATGCCGTGCAATCGGCTACTTGCGCGTATCTGGCCGTTATTACATTGGTGGGCCTGGCGCTCAACGCGATTTCCCATATTGCTTGGTTCGATTCCGCCGCCGCTCTCGCGGCTTTGCCACTGCTGCTTAGGGAAGCGCATGGGGCTTGGCGCGGTGACAGTTGCAATTGCTGCTGAACCGGCCTAACCCCGTTTTTCGTTCCATTGGTCCCACACCCAAACACCGGATGTGGCGATGCTAACCGCGCATGGCGGATAGTGTATCGTAAATTTAGGCATGCCTAAACCTTACGCTCTAATACTGATTGCCACGCTTGCCGTCTTCGGGATGCTTCCGAGCCTGGCGCGCTCGCAAGGGGAAACCACGAGCGCTATATCGGGACGCGTAAGCGATCGGACCGGCAGCCCTGTCACAAAAGCGAGCGTCAGTCTTGCCGGAACTGAGAACGGCGTAAAGCGCACCTCCGAAACAGATAGCGGCGGTAGCGGCGGGTATTTCAGCTTTCCTCAGCTCAAGCCGGGCCTCTATACGGTTCAGGTATCCGCGCTGGGCTTCGACGAACAGCGCAGTCGCCCTGTATCGGCTGCTCTGGGCCGTACGCAAGCTGTCGACTTCGTACTCGATATCCGGGCTATGAAGCAGAACGTGACCGTGACCGGAGAAGCGCCGTTGCTGAATACCGAAAATCCGAATACTTCCAGCACACTCTCCGCGCACGCCCTCGAAAATCTTCCAAACCCTGGAGGCGATTTGACCTATCCTCTCCAATTCGCAGCCGGTGCTCTTATCAATACAGCGGGTAGCGGGAACGACTTCGTAGGCAGCTCCAACGGATACGGGAATGTGGAATTCAATGGGCTTCCGGCGCTTGCGAACGGGTACATCGTAGATGGCCTCGAAACTAACGATCCACTGACAAACCTGAACAGTGGACTTTCTACGAATCTCGTATTGGGTCTGAACTCAATCGCGGAAGTCACCGTAAACACGTTGTCCTATGCCGTCGATGAAGGCCGCTATGGCGCTTCCCAGGTAAATTACGTTACTAAGTCCGGAACCAATCAGCTTCACGGTAACCTATACGAACTCTGGAACGGTTCTCGATTCAACGCGGCTGACTTTTTCACCAACGCGACGGCCGGGAATCGGAAGCCACGGTCAACGGTCAACCATTTCGGAGGCAGCATTGGAGGTCCCATCCTTCGGGACAAGCTCTTTTACTTCTTCGATTCCGAGTGGGTCCGAATCGCTCTTCCCATCGTCACCCCCACCACAGTGCCGACACCCGCGTTTGAAAGCTACGTACTGCAGCAGCTTCTGGCCGGAGGCCGGGATGTCCTCACTGGGGCCGTATATCCCGCGGAACCGCAACTGGTACCGTTTTACCGTCGTATGTTCGCGCTTTACGGCAATACTGCCGGAACTCCACTGGCGGTACTCGGTTGCCCTTTCAATAGCAATGGGAGCGCTGCGACAGGCGCCACTCCGAACGGCGACGGATGTGCGAACCGGCAGAGCATTTCTCATTCGAGCAGCGATCACGAGCAGGTTCAAACGGCAAGGGTGGACTACAACATCGACGAAAAGAACATCACCTGGTACCGGTTTCAATACGACGGCGGACTACAGGCAGCTTACACCGATCCCGTCAATCCGCTTTTCGATGCCATTTCCCCTCAACCGCTCTACTCTTTCGCGGCTGGATTCACCCACTTGGTTTCGCCCAATTTGGTCAACTACTTCAATCCTGCATTTTCGTGGTACGAAAGCCTCTTCGGTCCGGCGGATATCGAAAAAACTCTAGCGGCATTCCCCATCGTTCTTCAGGGAAACGGGGCGAGCGCGCCTTTCACGAAATTGGGCGGTCTCGATAATACGTGGATCCAGGGCCGGCGGGCAACGAGGTTCTTCATTAACGATAATCTGGCTTGGAGCGTTGGAGCGCACGAATTACGGTTCGGCACCAACACGCGCATCTTTCGCTTGAACGATTATGACTTTGGCGAGGGCAGCGTCCCAACCGTTACCTACACAGACCTTCCGCAATTCATCTATGGCGTCGCATCCACCGCCACCGAGACCTATCCGATGGCCGATTCGCAGCCTTTCCGTTTTCTCAACGTGGACCTTTATGCGCAAGACACGTGGAAGATAACGCACACGCTGACCTGGACGTTCGGCATGCGGTCCACAACTAATTCGAATCCGCTCAACCCACATGATGCGATCGCACGCCTGCCAGGCGCTTTCGATGCAATCTCACACGACGTCAATCAACCACTAAGCTCGATCGTCCAAACACATCTCGGCAATATCTTTCAATCCACGCCGCTTGCGATTCTGCAACCGCGCACCGCCATCGCCTGGCAATTCATGCCACATACGGTGATTCGCGCGGGGTTTGGACTCTTCAGCGATCTTCTGCCGGGAAGCGTCGCGGATACCGTCGGCAGCAACCCGCCGTATGTGAACACTTTTCAAGGAGGGCTCTTAGGAACGGTGGGCGGGCTCGCGATTGCGCCTGGAGTTCCGAACAGCGCGGTCGATGCGACGGCGGCGGCGAATCGGACATTCCAGTCCGGATTCCAGCAAGGTGTGCTTTCCTGTGCGTCGCCCCTCGCGAATTCCGCCGATTGTTTGCAACCCATTTCGATAACCGCCGTTCCTGCGGGCAAGCTGCATGCGCCCTACTTTATGCAATGGAGTTTTGCCCTCGAACATCAACTCGGCACAACTACGAGCCTAAGAGCGCAATATGTCGGCACGCGCGCGGTGAACCAGCCGTACACGACCCAGGTGAACGGATTTCAGACAGTTTGCGCCGGCTGCTTTTCTCCTTTCCCGTATGGCCAGCCTCTCGATCCTCGTTTCGGCGCCGTGACTCAACTCAGCACGGGCGCCAACAGTCATTACAACGGATTGCAGCTCACGGCCGAAAAGCGCCTCAGCCATGGCTTGCAGGCTCAAGTGAACTACACCTGGAGCCACTGTATCGATACTGTCTCAAACGGCGGCTTCCTGCAATTCTCCGCGGGCGGTATCCTGTCTCCTCTTCCTAGCGATCTCGGGCGGGACCGCGGGCCGTGCGACTATGACATTCGCGACGATCTGACCGGCAACTACGTGTATCAACTACCTGTAAAGATTCGAAATCGAATTCTCGGATATACGCTAAACGGTTGGCAAGTCTCAGGCACGGCATTCTGGCATAGCGGCGTTCCGTTTTCGGTGCTTAGTGCTTCTTACGACGCCGATGGAAATGGAATCGTCAACGGCAGCGGTCCCCAATTCGCCAGCGTAGTTTTGGGCGTTCCCTTGTATGAACACGACCCCATTTCGGGCGTTACACAACCAGGCTCCATCCAATGGCTGAACCCGGACGCCTTTGTATCCGCCGTCGATCCGAGTACCGGAGCTTGCATCGGCGGAGATAACGCGCGTTCCTGCCAATTTGGAAATCTGGGGCGGAACGCACTCCGAGGTCCGGATTTTCTATCGAGCGACTTCTACTTAACGAAATGGTTTCCGTTGAGCGAACGACTGAAGCTTCGGATTGACGCCCAGTTCTTCAACGTGTTCAACCACCCGAACTTCGCTCTCCCGACGAATGTGATTGCCGGTATTCCTGGAAACCCTTCCACCCAGACTGGTTTCGGAGCGCTCACCTACACGACCTCCCCTCCCACCGGTCTGCTTGGCGTCGGACTCGGCGGCGACAGTTCGCCCCGGATGATCGCTTTCCAGGCACGGCTTGAATTTTGAGAATTACGACGGATCTTTAGCGTGGCCTAAAAGTGGAAGCCCACGGTTGCCGTCACAGTGCGCGGCGTAACGTAGTGAGTTCCGCTGAAAGTGGAGAGGAAATTGTAAAGCACGTATGCATTCGCTAGATTAATGACTTCCAACCGGGCACTCCACTTGCGCTTATCGCCATGGAACAGGTTGTCGTCTCCCAAAGCGATATCGAAGAGATTGCGGGGTGCAATGCGGGGTGGGTTGTGGTCGTCGTTCTCGGCGCCAGCCGCTGGAATCGTTAATAGCGTTGAGCCGTACTGCGAAGCAGGGCAGAAGCCGGTTGGACTGATTGGAGTGGTTGGGGTCGCATGCACACTTCCGCAAAAGAGCCCTGCCTCGAACTGTTGATCCGGCGTAATGCCGGATACATCCACTACTGAGTCGCTTCCACCCGGCCCGTTTACGCAATTGCCTCCCGCACAGGGCACGGGGCCGGCGACGAGACCGCTGTCGTATCGCCAGTTGAATCCGAGCCACGGTCCATTCTTCCAAGGCTGGTATTGCAGGTGAGTGGTCTGATTAAAATTCTCATCGTGGTCTATGCGGAAGACTTCGTTCCCGCCCTTACCACTTGGCGTGACTCCAATACCGCTGACCTGCGGCTCGAAAAAGCGTGCCGCCACGCTGGAAAAAACGACAAAGGCGCTGAGCCCATGGAAGTTGGGCATGCTTCCACGGACTGCGTAGCCGGGAATTTTGGAGCTCGCCCATTCGATCGGATAGGTGATGGGCGTATTGCCGAAAACACTGAAATCATAGGCCAAGTGGGTGTACTTCCAAATGTATTCGGCATCCACGACAAAATATCTTCCAAATGCTTGCTCCAGGCCTACGTGGAATTCATTGCGCCAACCCGGAACTACCGGATTTGTGATGCAAGGATACCCTTGTATGGCGGATTGAAGCGCGTTCACTACTGCGTTGTTGCATCCAGTGCTGGAAAGCACCAGGTTTTCGTTAAATGGGGTTTCGAGAGTGCGAGCATAGGAAACCCGCAGGACAGTGTTGGTTGGTTTGAAATTGTAAGCGATACCGACGCGAGGCTCCGCTTGCGTTGCCTTGGTGATGCCGTCGTAAATGTCGCCGCGAATTCCGAGATTGAACGTCCAGTTCTTCACCGTTATCGTATCTTGAATATATAGAGCAGGTTCCCTGATGTCGGCGTGGCCGAGATACGTGTACGGAGCGACGCCGGGGCCGGGCCGGGTTAAATCGTACGAGGCGAGAAGAGATACATATCCCGGATTTGGCATTAGCTGACCGGTGCATTGCGCCGGAGACGTCACAGCCGGGTTCGTGTCAGCACTTCCGTCCGCGTTCAAGCATAAGGCATTCAATGTCGGATCGACGATTCCGAACGTATCTTTTTCCGTAAGAATTGTGTCCTGATATGTAATTCCGGCTTTCACGTTGTGAATTCCCTTCACGTAAGAAATATCTCCGCGGAGACCGAGATTTGTCAGCGTGCGATTCTGGCCGATGCTTGTTCTTTGAAGATCGGGTATTAAGTCGGCGAAAGGGTCGCCGCTGGGATAGTAGTTGTATTGATCTTGCCGGGCGAAGCCACCGACTGTAAGTACCGTGTTCGGATTGAGAATATGCGTCCAGGTCGGCGCAATGTTAAAAGTCCTAATTTGTGATCGCTGATCTGTGGAACCGACCGGCAGGCCATTGGGGCCGAGACCTCCGTCGTCGACTATAACTCCGGACCAAGCCGTAGCGTTTTGCGCGTCGTATGAATTTGGCGTCTGAAACCACGAGCGCGTATACTGTAGGTTCAAGTTGATCGTGTCCGCATTAGAGGGCTTGATGTCTACACGGTCGAAGAGATTCTCCTCATTGCCATGGTCATGCATGACGGCGAACTCCGGACCGTCCAGAAAGCGGCCAGTATTCATCCCGTTGGCGGAAATGAAGTTGCCCCATGTCTGGCCGCCATAGGCAAGATCAAATCCTGCATTTGAAGTCCCAAACGTACCGTATGATGCCGTTACATCGCCGTGCGGCTGAGTAACACCAAGGCCGGAGCGCGTGGTCGCCACAATGACTAAGCTGGTTTTGTCTCCATATTCGGCGGGAGGCGCACCCTCGATCACCTGCATCGACTGAATGGCATCGATTGGAAGTTGGTTGGAGAAAACCTTGCTCTGCTGGTCGGTAATCGGTTGGCCATCGATTGAAAATGAATTTGAGGCGTGATCGCCCAATCCGTGAAAGAGGCCGTTAGAGTCAGCAGAAACTCCCGGCGACGCCAGCGTCACGAGTGAGCTAAGCGACGACGATTGACTTTCGAGAGGCAGTTTGTTGAAAAGCGCCCGATCCACGTCCGTGTGGGTCGTGGGATCGGCTTCCACCAAGTCCCCGGCCTCCGTCACTGTCACGCTGGTCGTCGAGGTCCCGATTTTCAAGCTGATCTTCAATTCAACCGACACCGCCGAGCGGACGCTCAGATCCTTTTCGGCGGATTGAAATCCGGGCGCAACGGCACTAGCGTGATAGTTGTTGTAAGGAACGTTCTCGAATCTGAAATTTCCCTGGCTGTTGGTCTGGGTGCTCCGAGTGTATTGGGAGACAGGATTCTGAATTTCGACAGTGGCGTTCGCGATAGCAGCGCCTGAGGGATCGATCACGGAGCCTTCAATCGTACCTGCGTTGCCCAGCGATTGTGCGTACAACTCTCCTAGCGGGCATAGGAGTACAAGTGCAAAAAACGAACGGGCAAAACTGCCCAGGAATCTGTTCACAATATCTCCTGAAATAAAACAGCTAAGGTCAAAAATGAGTTAAACTACACCCGATCTTCAATCAAAACCGAAATTCAGAAAAGACTCGATGAGATTCGAATGACGGGCACTGAACTGGTCACGAGCGGGCTGAAAACGCCGGCAAGTGGAAAGTTCGCAAAACTGTGAGTCACCAGTTCAGCACATCCCGGACATTTTTCGCTTGACGCTTGCTGACAATAAATTCTTGGCCGTTATTGAGGGTGATCAGCCACCGTTGGCTGGTGATCATGCTCATCTTCCGAATCTGTTCCACGTTTACAAGGGCGTTTCGATGGATCCTTCGAAAAGAGCTATTCTGTAAACGCTTCTCCATCGTCCGGAGATTCTGTGTAGCCGCATAGCGTTGCTTCGACGTGACGATCCAAGTCACGTCTCCTTCCGCTTGGAATGCCAGTACCTCGTGGAGGCTCAGAAGAAAATATTCTTCGCCGACTTTCCCGACTATTTTGCGAAGTCTCGGCAGCACAGCAGTTGCCGGTGGCGCAAGTTCCTGTAACTGGGCAATGTTTTCTGCCACCTGAACCGGGTTCCGAAAGATCCGCTGTGCGCGTTCGATGGCTTGCGCGAGACGTTGCCGATTGATGGGTTTGAGCAGGTAATCCACCGCGCCCGCTTCAAACGCCCGGATTGCATGTTGATCGTAGGCCGTCACCATAATTACGACAGGCATATGTCCCCGATTCAGGCGGTCAAGGAGCTCAAAGCCGCCCATGACAGGCATTTGAATATCCAAAAAAACGACATCCGGCTTAAGCGACGAGATTTTCAGGAGGGCAGTCTCGCCGTTATCCGCCTCGCCAATAACATTGATGGAATCGACAAATTCCAGTTCTTCCCGAAGAACTTTCCGGGCTACGGGCTCGTCGTCCACAATGAGGGCGCGCATTCTGGGCAGCATGCTATGTTTACCGCACTCACCTATGAAAGCGATACTGTTTCCGACACGCGGGCTTCCAATCCGGCACGAGCGGGCTCCATTGGGCGATTAGCGGACTACGCTTCTACCTCGATCTGTGCCGGTATTTCCGCGATCCGAGGCGGATCGGGAACTAGAAACGTCACGGCCGATCCGGCGGGGGTCGAATGAATTTGCAGATCGGCAGCCGGTCCATAACACAGTGCTAAACGGCGCCGAACGTTCTCGAGGCCGACTCCGGCTCCGCTTTGCGGATTCCTTCGGCTTAGCTCGAAGCCCACGCCTGTATCCTCCACCCCTATGCGCAGGCCGAGAGCGGTCTTATCCGCTCTCACACACACCCGGCCGCGTCCCTGTTTTGCTGCAATTCCATGCTTCACCGCATTTTCAACAAGCGGCTGAATGGAAAGAATCGGAATCAACGCGGACCGAGCCGATTCGCTAACAATCAGCTCCGTCTCCAAACGGTCTCCGAGCCGTAGCTTCTCAATATCAAGGTAAGCTTCTACAATCCTGAGCTCTTCCGACAGCGCTATGACTGTCCGATCACCCTGAAGAAAGTAACGAAATATGTCGGCGAGGTTCAGGACCATGCGACGCGCATCGTGTGAACGGCGGTCAATTGTTCCGTAAAGAGTATTCAGCGCGTTGAACAGAAAATGCGGATTGATCTGAGCTTGCAAGGCTCGCAATTCCGCTTGGCTAACGAGCCGTTTCAATTCTTCGGCCCGGAAACGCTCGACCTGCTCGACAACCGCCGCACCCAGCCGCCGCATGTCGTCGAGATCTTCACTGAGGTATCGCCTGCCCCCGCGCCGTACTCCTATCACTAGAAAACGAGCGTCACCGCTAGAGAATCGCAGCGGAATCTGCGCTTCGGCGTGGAAATGCTCTTTCGGAAATTCGTCTACATTACGCTCGCGGAGCAAGACCGAAGGGTGTTCTCTGTCCTCCCGGTCCGTTAGCTCTGCCACGACCGCACATCGGCCCGTTCGCAGATGGCGCGCCACTTGTTGAGCTGAGCGCGCGAGCAATTCGTCTTCCGAGCTTGCCGACGATGCCAGCTTTGCAATCGTCTTTATGCAATCGTCTACGCTCTGTCGCCGGAAGACAACGCGGCTCACCCAGGCCTGCGCGGCATTTCTGAGATAGGCAAACAAGATCAGCGACAGGCAGAGAGCGACGAGAGCGATTCCCGTCAAGAACATGCTGTGGCGAGCCGAATCCCAGAGTCGAAATCTTTGATTCAGCACCAGCACCGCAGTAACATAAAGCGCTGCTAATCCGGCGTTCACCAGAAAACGAATAAACGTATCCAACAACAAGAACCGGTAATCCTGTAGTAGGACGATTAAGGCGACAGGAATTCCGATATGGTGCCAGGCAATTTCAGCCGTCCATGGCGAGGTGACATGCTGATAACCAAAATGAAGAAAGGAGGTCGTAAACAGCGCGAGACATCCAAGGGAAATCCATTCCGATCTTTGCGTCAGCTTGTCCGGGCGAAGCCGATACCGAAGGAAGAATGCGGCAACGGTAAGAACGCCAAAGCCAATGACAATTAAGAACAGGGCCGCCTGGTGCAGGCGAATGCGGGGATAGAACAGTTCACTGAAGTGCAACGCAATCGCACCGGCGCTGACAATATAGCCCGCTGCCACGATCAAACGTTGTTGCCCCTTGAGAGCAACTTGAAAGAGAACGGCCGGAAGCAAACTCAGCACTGAAAAACTCGCCGTTATGACGATTCCGATCAGAAGCGGGCTTAGATCGGGCAGCGCCAAAGCAATGAGAGAACCGACATTCCATCCCAATGCGAGCACTGCGGCAATGAGCGAGAGTTTTGTCTGGCGTATCCCATGAATGCGCCAATCGCGGATCAATAGAACGATGATGAGGCCAAATAAAAGCACACCGGCGGTATGCCCGATGGTGTTAATCAGGACAGGGTCGCGCAAGCTACCATGTACGAGCATGCTCTCTGGAGTTCTATCCCACAATACTTCAGATTCGCGGCCCTCTCTAACCTACGTGACCACTCTCTTCGATCTGCGGGTACCTGCTTGTCCCGCCTGTTTTGCAGCTATTTCCCGCTCTTCTTCCTGAATCTCTTTCATGCTGTCGGGCTGTTGCCGCCAGGCATCCCACAAATTCGACATTCTTCGAATGAAGTCGCGCGGCTTCTCCTCGTAAATGCGTTCTCCGAGAGACATCGCTTTTTCGCACAGTTCTTTTTGATACCGATCGGCCAGCGTGGTAAACAGTTGGATCGCGTTTTCCTCGCCGAATTTCTCAGGCGGCCGCTCCAGTTTTTCATGGAGGACCACCAGATTATGATCGTCGCCCAGCCAGGTTTCGAGCTCCTTCAGACTTGCTTCGTGAGCCCGCATTATGTCAGTCCATAGGGTCTCGAGCAGCCGGACGTGGTACCAGTGATCCTTCACGCGCTTGCGCCACTCGTGATAGTTTTCCGGCTTGCTCTCTTTTCGCGCGGCGGACATGGCTCTTCTGCCTCGCCGGTAGGTTTCTTCCAGGCCCGCGGCGATCGCTTGAAAGCCATCGCTTTCGAGCGGCCATTGACTCACGCGTCCGCGTACGCCCCGGAGCGTTGCCTTCGCCCCGCGCACGGCATGTTCCACATTCGTCCCCTGCTCAATTTCGCACTTGCTTTTCTCGAGACCCTGCCGGATGGAAGCAAGCGCCTCGCTTCGCAGATGGTCTTTATACTTATCAACCACGCTGTCGAACACTTCAATGATGGCTTGAGCATCGCGAATTTCGGAGAGCCGACGCCCTGTATCGCGCAGCCGGGTGTTCTCGTCACGATAGACCCGGCCGAGCCCAGGCCGGATCAGGCGCAACACACCTCGAATTTTCTTGATGCTCTTGCGCGCTTCGTGGATCGCCTCGTCGCGCCGGCCGACGCCGCGACGGCTGAGTTGTTTAATCCCGAAGTCGATCTCCTCGAGGACCACTCGTCTGACGCCATCCGAAATCGATTCGCCGGCCTTCAGACGATATGCCATTTACGCGCCCCCAGTTGCGCCCAGTCTGACGCAATGCCGCCGTGTTTTGCTTTCGGTTACGAGTGCCCTTCCTGCGGAGACGTGGGCGCAACATTCGTGGTATCGCCCCCGAATTCGCGGTCCGCTTCGGCATTGCGGCCCAGTAAGCGCAAGGCAGCCGACGTGACATGCTCCGAGGTGAAGCCGAAATGCTTCATAATTTCATCGCCGGGAGCGGAAGCTCCATAGTGATCGATCGCAATGATCGTTCCTTCGTCGCCAGCCCACCGCGCCCAGCCATAACTTGCGCCGGCTTCAACGGTCACGCGCTTTTTGACGCTCTTGGGCAGGACGCTCCCCCGATAGCCTTCGTCCTGGGCTTCAAAAAGATTCCAACTGGGCATACTAACCACGCGCGCTTTTACTCCATAGCCCTTCAGCTTCTCCTGCGCCTTCATGCAAAGGGAAACTTCCGAACCGGTGCCGATCAGGATCGCCTCCGGCGTCCCACCTTCACATTCGGAAAGGATGTAGGCGCCTTTTGAAACATCCGCATTCTTGGCCCTGCTTCGGTCGAGATGCGGAACGTTCTGGCGAGTGAGCGCGAACAGAGTTGGCCCATTATGCTGAATGGCAACCGCCCAACACTCGGAAGTCTCCGTCGCGTCGGCGGGCCGCATGACGTTGAGGCCGGGAATCGCGCGCAGGCCGGCGATCTGCTCAACCGGCTCGTGCGTGGGACCGTCTTCGCCTACGCCAACGCTGTCGTGTGTGAAAACGTAAAAGCACTTCAGCTTGCTTAAAGCTCCCAGGCGAATGGCTGGCTTCATGTAGTCCGAGAACACCAGGAAAGTAGCGCTGAAGGGAAGCACCGCGCCGTGGGCCGCCATGCCGTTCACCGCCGCTCCCATGGCGTGCTCGCGAACACCGAACGCGACATTACGGCCACCATAGCCCCATTCGACGCCCACCGCGCCCTGTGTCGCCGGCCCCGCGAATTCAGTAGGCTGAAAATCCCCCATGCCTTTCAAGGCAGTATTGGTCGAAGGATTCAGGTCCGCCGAGCCGCCGATGATGTTGGGTATGTGTTTGGCCAGCGCATTCAGCGCCTGACCGCCGGCGGCGCGCGTTGCCAGCGGCTTGTCTTCCGGTTTCCATTTGGGCAGGTCCGCGCCCCAGTTATCGGGAAGCTTCCCGCTCACCATCAGGTCGAGCTCAGCAGCTTCCTTCGGAAACTCCTTCTTGTATGCGTCGAATTTCTTCTGCCACTCCTGCTGCGCTTTGGCGCCTTTGCCGGTCGCCTGCCGGAAATAGTTCACAGCGTCTTCGGGCAGATAGAACTTGTCCATCGAGGCCCATCCCAGCGCCTTCTTCGCGGCCTGCAATTCCTCCTCGCCGAGAGGATTCCCATGTGCCTCGAACGTATCCTGCTTTTTCGGACTCCCGTAGCCAATGTGCGTATGCACCAGGATCAAGGATGGACGGCGCTGCTCGGCTTGCGCCTCTTCAATCGCGCGCGCGACTTCCTCCGTATCATTGCCTTCTTCCACGTGCCGCGTATGCCAGCCATAGGCTTCGAAGCGCTTGGCCACGTCTTCGGTAAAGCATAAATTCGTAGCGCCGGCGAGCGAGATGTGGTTCTGATCGTACAAGTAGATCAGTTTCCCGAGCCGCAGATGGCCGGCGAGCGAAGCCGCTTCCTGGGTGACGCCTTCCATCAGGTCACCATCGCCGCAGATGGCATAGGTGTAGTGATCGACGATGTTATGTCCGGGCCGGTTATAACGCGCCGCGAGCCAAGCTTCGGCGATCGCCATGCCGACTCCATTTCCGAAGCCTTGCCCTAGCGGACCAGTGGCTACTTCGACACCCACCGTGTGCCCGCGCTCGGGATGCCCGGGCGTCTTGCTGCCCCATTGACGGAACCGTTTCAGCTCATCGAGCGGCAGGTCGTAACCCGTCAGATAGAGCAAGCTGTAGAGCAGCATGGAGCCATGACCGGCCGAGAGCACGAAGCGATCGCGATCGAACCAACTCGGATCTTTCGGATTGAATTTTAGATATCTAGTCCATAGCGTATAGGCCATCGCCGCAGCGCCCATGGGGAGCCCCGGATGGCCGGAGTTCGCGTTTTGTACGGCGTCGGCCGAAAGGAAGCGAATGGTGTTGATGCACAAGTCCTCTAACGTTTGAGTGTCTATGGTTGGCACACTTACAGGTTAGTATGGTGACAGAGACAATGGTCTTGCGCATCGCAAGTCTGGCGTTCCTGGCCGTAATTCTGCTCCAGGCGCAAGACACTCCTCCATCGTCCGATCCTGACCAGTCGAATCCAGCGGCGGCGGTTCCAGAAGCTCCTCCGATTGCGAGCTGCCCTGCCGGCGCGCCGCTTGGATCTGTCGATCTTGAAGTACATCCGCCGGACGACAAAGAACCGCTGCCTTTCCGCAACATCAATCATCTGACTGAAGGCCAAACGCTGCTGTATTCGCCGATCCTGCGTGGGCGTGAAAAGCGTCCGGGAGAAATTGCGCTGGTGATGGTGCCGCTCAAACGGGATACCGATCGGGACGCAGACAAGGATCTGGTGATTGTGACCGACCCAAAATCCGCAAACAAGCCGCAGGAATGGGAAATACCGCAGACGGTTTCGCTCGCCGGATTCGTATACGGACCGGCGGGCTTGAGCAGAAAAAAAGTAAGGAGCTTCTTATCGCAGGACAACGTTTTGATTGCGCAGCTTGCCGATTATGCGGAGAAGACGTCGCAAACCGAGGCTCTGGTTCAGGCGTTATCGAATAGCGAGAGCTCCTCGGCCAGCGTGAACGCGGCCCTGACGGGCTTCGCCTCGCAGTACGGTTTTGCGGTGCAGATCGATCGCACAGCGCCTCCGGCCGTACAGGCGGAAACTTTATTTGCGACGATGAATCCGCAATTGGCGACTTACAATCCGCTGGCGCCGTCTACCGCCGCGAATGTGGGACAAACCGCCAGCCTCGCCACAGCCGCCGCCACGCTGTTCTTCGGCAGCCCTGTGGGACTGGCCGCGGGCGGAACGGCGATGCTGCTGGATTTGCGAGCGATTGCCTTTCCCGACACGCAATTCCGATCTTCGTTTGCCGAACCGCTGCCGCCGACGATGCCTCACGCCGGAGTCAATTTGTGCGGCCAGCAAGGTCCCGCTCCGCTCCACACGAGAGTGGCCTATATCTGGGCGACCCGGATCCCGAATACACCCGCTCCTTCCATCCATATTGGAAAATCAGATTTCATACCGGTCACGCAGAAATCGCCCGTGCCGGTAGAGGTTCCCGAGCCCGAATGGAAATATCTGCAGCGCGCCCGCGCATGGGCCATGGAAAACGACAAGAACCAGAAGACTTCGATAAGAGTGCTGAAGCTTGGAAATCAGAAGGCGCTCGAATTGGATCTCACGAAAGCCAAGTTGCCGCCCGGCGATTATCACCTGTCCGGATATTGGGATTGGACGCGCTTTGAAGCTGAAGGAACGGTACACGTGCTTCCGCTCGGCGATTTCAAGCAGGCGAAGCTCGAGCCAGCATCTCAGGACCGGCTTTTGGCCAAATCCGGTAAGATTCCGGTCACCGTCGCGGGGAATGATTTCGAATTTACGACGAAAGTCGAGATGAAGAAAGTGGGCGATGAGTTCGCTACCGCCCAGCCGCTGCGATTTATTCTGCCGGAAGGCCTGCGCGACGGGCCGCAGGAGCATATGGATGTGCAGATCGACACGGGCGATCTCGATCCGGGCAATTACCAGCTACTTGTTTACCAACAGGATGGGAAAAGTCATCCAGTGGATTTCAAAGTCCTGCCGAATCCTCCGAAGATTGCGAACCTGCCGATCATCGTGAACCAAGGCGTAGCCACGCAACATTACGTTTTGAAGGGGGAGCATTTGGACCTTCTGACCAAGCTCGAAGCGCCCGGCGCAACGTTCGATCTGGGGTCGGATGGAGCGAGCGACAACGAAAGAAGCGTGACCGTACAGTTGAAGTCCGATCTTGAGCCGGGCGTCGCATTACCAGTGACGGCCTATCTGGAGGACCGTAGCGCGCCATTGCAGCTTCCCGGCGCTCTTCAGATCACCGGACCGCTGCCGGTAATCGCCAGTTCAAAATTATCGCTGCCCTCCGGCATGGCCGTTGCGGTTCTCGGCGACGAGCTTCCCGCCGGTTATACGCTCAACGCGATGCTGGACGTCAAGAATGTGGAGCACGCGAGCGTCTTGCGGCTCAGTTGCGCGGGCGATACTGCTTCGCGGGCGACTTTGCAGATCGGAGAGCAAACCGCATCGTCCAGTCTGCAGCAGCTGTCGCAGGACCAGCTATTCCTGTCGTTCGATACCACTCCGTTGCCGGCTGGATGCGCGCTCCAAGCGGTAATCGATAACGGCCGCGACGGACATTCGCAACCCGCCTCCCTGGCGCACGTTGTGCGATTGCCGCAAATCGATTCCTTCGAGCTTGGCGATCAACCGGCTACCAACGGCTCGCGCACGTATCTTCTCACAGGCCACGATCTCGAAATGATCTCGAAAGTTGGATGGGACAAGAACAATGGCGTCGATGTACCCAGCCTTCCGGCACCGATTCCCGGCGAAGGCCAGAAGCAATCCTTAAGCATCAGCCTGCCGGATCCGCCGAGCGCGCAAGCCACTCTCTACATCTGGCTGCGCGGAGAAAAAGAAGGCCGCGCGACCACCATCCAAGCTCCGCCGCTGCCCGCTCCCGCTCCTACGCCAGCGGCACCGCCGAATTCCGGGCCTGCTACGCCGTCGGTTCCTACAGCGCCAGCCACGACGACTCCACCGCAATCTCCCGTTCCCGCGCCGACTCCTCCCTCGAAATAAAAAGGCGTATCTCCCGCAGTTTGCCAAGACACCGTCTCGTCATAGCATTTTCTTTAAATGTTCTATATTTGATTACAATTGACGAATTTGCCCAATCTGCTGACGCTGGTGCGGATCTTCCTGATACCGTTGCTGGTGGCCGCGCTGGTGCAGCAGAACTTTCGTCTTCACTGGGGCGACCGGATATTGCTAGGGAACGGTGTTTTCGCTCTTACGGTATTTCTTGCCGCCGCCTTGACCGATCTCCTGGATGGTTATCTGGCCCGACGCTGGAAGCAGGTGACCACTGTGGGAACGCTGCTCGATCCTGTTGCCGATAAACTGCTGATTTCGGCGGCTCTCATCTCGCTAGTCGAGATCCGGCTGCTGCCTGGTTGGATGGTGATTTTGATTATCAGCCGCGAGTTTGCGGTTTCCGGTCTCCGCAGCATCGCCTCCGCAGAGGGATACACGATCAAAGCGGGCGAACTGGGGAAATCCAAAATGACGTTTCAAGTTTTGGGTGTCACGCTGGTCATGCTTTCTGTTCGTTGGCCGGGCTTGCGCCCGTACGCACTGGCGGCGATGTGGGCCGTGGTGGTGTTTGGATTGGCTTCGGCGGTGAGCTACTTCCGCAAGTTCTGGCGCAAGGTAGACACCAGCATTAAACTGCGCCGCCGGCGTGAATTGATTCTTCTGGAACGCCAAAAGCGCCGCTCGCAACGCGCCGCGCGGAACGCGGAAGCCGGTTCCGGGGAGCACGAAACGGCCGCTATTCGGCGTTCATGCTGAAGCCCGTCAAGGCAATGTGCGCCGGCGGTTCGATTACTTCGTAAGTGTTTCTGGTGAACAATACGGTTCGGACCTGCCCGCGCTCGCCGAGGGTGCCGAGCGCTTTCCCGTTGAAGACCACATTGACGCCCCCGGCATTCCCGGTGCGGACACGAGCGCTATCGTGTCCTTCGAGCACTTTCGTTTCACTCGGCTCGAGGATGCCGCTAAAGGTCAGCTTGCCATCCGCCATGATCGACAACCAAGTTCTCTCGAGCGCGGAGAGTTCAATATGGAATGCCTCGGATTCAGTTGCGGGGGTCTGAGCAACCGGCGGCTCGGCCACGTCGTTTAGCGGCGGCTCGGCCACGTTCATCCGCGGCTCCTCGGCAGATGCCGAAGCCGTCTGAACCGATTTCGCGGTACTGCGCGTTGTCGCCGCAACCGGCCCGCTTCTCGTTGGAATTTCGCGCTCGACCGGGTGCTCCTCGCGCACAGCTTGGGTGAGAGCTTTGACGAAGCTCGCCGCGGATGCCTGCAGATTCGATCTCGAACTTTCCCACGTGCCGTATAATCCCGAGCACAGAACCAGCATGATAAATAACGAGGCAACCGACTTGAGCCAGCGCATTTCCTTCGAGCGGGGCGTTCCCAGCGGGGGAACCTTGGGCGCGGAATCCTGCCTCTGTCCCGGCATCAGCGGCTCGGGTATCACGTTGGCTGTGCTTTGGACTGCGGACTCTAAGCCACCATATTCGACCTGAAGCTGCTCCGCGAACTGCCGCACAAAGCTTTTGTAAAGGAAGGCCGAGCCGATTCGCAATGGCTCGTCGGTCTCGATCGCTTGCAGGCTCTTGACCGGAATCCGCGTCTTTGCGCTGACTTCTTCAAGCGAAAGTACAAGCCGCAATCGGGCTTGCCGGAGTTTCTGTCCAACTGACTCCATAATCCTCGGGGGCGATGCAAAGCTATAATACAACAGTCCTTCACCAGTCGTTTGCCGTGGGCAGCGTTGCCGGGCTCGGATATTCAACCGATGCGGAGATCCAGTGACATCCTTCTACAAACCTAATCGGCTCAGTTTATTTCAAACTTTATCTAAGGTCTCGCTTTTATTGCTTTTTTTCGGAGCATATTACCCTGCATATCTAGTGGCCTACGCGCCAACTCCCTCTCCCACATCTTTCCGGGGAAGTGCGGCTCTCGCCGACACCCGGCGCGCGGTGTCATTCGGCGAACGTCCCTCGGGATCGGAAGCTATCGCCCACCTGCGGGATTGGATCGTTCTACAACTGAAACCCTTGGGAGGCCAGCTCTCTCTCGACTCCTTCACCGGCCAGACTCCCACGGGTCCGGTGCCCATGGTCAATCTGATTCTGAAGTTTCCGGGCGTTTCCGGCAAAGCTGTGGCAATTACGGGCCACTACGATACGAAGCGGATTCCGATGGTTCATTTTGTGGGTGCGAATGACGGCGGATCATCCACCGGATTTTTGATCGAATTTGCGCGCGCGGTCTCGGCCATGAAGCATCCGGACGATATCTATATCGTTTTTTTCGATGGGGAGGAGGCGGTCGTGAATTGGACCGAGACCGATAGTTGCTACGGCAGCCGTCATCTGGTGGCAAAGTGGGCCGCCGATGTCACTTTGCCCCGCCTCAAGGCGTTGATCAACATCGACATGATCGGCGACAAGAATCTGGATATCTCGAACGACCAGAATTCTTCCCAATCCTTGCGGTCGAGCGTGCAGCGGATCGCCGAGAGGCTCGGCGACAGCCAGTATTTCCGGCGGGATGCTGGCGCGGTCGATGACGATCACAAGCCGTTTGTGGATTCCGGAGTGAACGCCATCGACATCATCGATCTCGACTACGGACCAGCCTCGGGGGCCGCTCAGCTAGGGGCCTATTGGCATACGGCGAGCGACACCATGGATAAGGTCGGCGCCCGCAGCTTTCAGGTTGTCGGGGATGTTGTTTTTGAGCTGGTGAAAGAATTAGAGCGGCAGAGTTAATGCTCGTGAGAATGCCCTTTGGACCGATAAAGCTCATAGAACTTGCGAGTTTCTTCGATGAGCGACATTCCTATCACAGCCTCCAGCATCATGGTCGTGGATGACCACGAACCGAGCCTCCGTTTCCTGAAATTCATTCTCGATTCAGCCGGATACCGGGACGTGCGCTGTATTACTGACGCGCAGCGCGTACTTCCCGCCTGCCTCGAGCGCCGCCCGGATCTGGTCCTGCTCGATATCAACGCGCCGCACCTCGGTGGGCTTACTTTGATGAAGCGCATCCTGGAGCAGGCATCGGACGATCTGTATTTTCCGGTTCTGGTCGCCACGGCCGATCTGGCCTCGGACGCCAAGTTGAAAGCCCTCCTAATTGGAGCAAAGGATTTCGTAGCCAAGCCGCTGGATGCCGCCGAACTGCTTCTGCGGGTGAACACGCTGCTGCAGACTCGCGCTCTTTACAAGCGGATAGAAACCGATAATCGCGCTCTGGAAGGAAAAGTCGATGAGCGGACCCGGGAACTGGCCGACGCCCAGGTGGAAATCCTGCACCGGCTCGCAGTCGCCGCCGAATATCGCGATGACGAAAGCGGGCAGCACGCCGAGCGGGTCGGAATCCTTTCGGCGATGCTGGCGCAAGCCATAGGCCAGCCGTCGTGCGAGGTAGATCTGATGCGCGTAGCGGCTCCGCTGCACGATGTCGGCAAGATCGGCGTTCCCGATCACATTCTGACAAAGACGGGAACGCTGACCGAACACGAATTCGCCATCATGAAGTCGCATACCGTCATTGGCGGCGAGATTCTCGGCGGCAGCCGGTTCGCGGTTCTGGAATTAGCGAGTCAGATCGCGCTCTCGCATCACGAATGGTGGGATGGATCCGGCTATCCGCAAGGGCTGACGCGCGAGCTGATCCCCTTGCCAGGCAGGATTACCGCTCTCGCGGATGTCTTCGATGCGCTTACCCATCCTCGCCCCTATCGGGAGATGTGGGGTTTGGAGCGGGTAATCGAGACCATTGAGGAGGAATGCGGAAGGCACTTCGATCCCGATCTTGTGCCCGCGTTTCTCGGGCTGCTAAGGACTGATGGGGTGCGGCAACTCGCCGCCAGGCTGGATGAAGAAAGCCGCTTGCCGAACCATATCGACAGCAGCGTTCTGGGCTTGGTGAGCTGAAACGCGCCCGGATTTTCTAGCGCTTGACCGAAGCCGTCTGATTCACCGGAGCGTGTTTCAACTCGGCTTCGAGCAATGGCCTCAGAGAAGCCAGAGCGATCGGCCCGTTGTAGCGTTGCCCATTCAGGAAAATGGTCGGCGTGCCTTCCACCCCCGCCCGATTGCCATCCTGCTCGTCCCTGATCACGGTTTCGTGGACTTCGGTCGAGTCCAGGTCCGCCTCGAACCGTTTCATATCCAAGCCATTCTGCTTGGCTAAGGCGAGTATGTTCTCGCGCGAGAGATTGTCATGATTCGCGTACATAGCGTCGTGCATCGCCCAGAATTTGCCCTGTTTGTGCGCGGCAACGGCCGCGGCGGCGGCAAGAGCGGCTTGGGAATGGATCTCAAGCGGGAATTGTTTGTAGACCAGCTTCACCTGCGTGGGATAAGCCTTCAGGATCGCCTTGATCTCGGGGATCGCGGCCACGCAGTAGGGACATTGGAAATCGGAAAACTCGATCAGCGTCAGCGGTGCATTCGCGGGTCCCAAATACGGCGCGCCGGCAGTGGGAATAGATACCGGATCGTCCAATACCTTTGCCGGCTGGACGCTCGCCCACCGCGATGCCTTGGCGGCCGCAAGCGCGTCAGACTCGCTCTTCCCTTCGCGGATCGCGTCGGTAATGGCCGCGGCCAAGCCATTGCTGTAAGCGCAGTTCGGATCGACTATGCGGCATTGGGCGACTTTCATCCCGCATCCGCAAGGGCAATCCTGCTGCCGCAAAAGCTTGAGAGCGGTCGCCTTCTGAGCGGCAGTCAACTTGCTGAAATCGACGCCCGGCAAAGAACTTGCGCTCTTCCAGGCGCTATTGTCCTGCGCGAACAATACGCAGACAGCTAAGAAGCACAGTGCCGCAACTCTGCGAACCCGCGGGACAAAATAATTCATTATCCTATTGTAAGTGGTATCTCCTGTAGAAGAAGGGACGGCGTGAGCACTCACTCATGAGTTTATCGGCGGAAGTGCCGCTGGAGGATGTTCTCCTATTGGACGCTATTGCAAGACGCCCCTCCCGGCTGCCCGATCTTGCGTCGGAAAACCAGGGACTGCATCGGCTGGCGCGGCAATTGCCCGATGAGCCGCAACGGATGCTTGACACTCTGGTGACACTCACTATGGAGTCGTGCGGCGCCGGTTCAGCCGGGGTCAGCCTTCTGCAAAAAAAGGACGACGGCCGGGACATTTTCCGGTGGGTGGCGCTTGCCGGGAAGGCAGCCGCTTATCCAGGCGGCACTACGCCGTTTGATTGGAGCCCTTGCGGCGTTTGCCTCGCCAGGGGATCGGCGACTCTCTTTTTTCACCCCGAGCGGCATTTTACCTATTTCCGGGACGAAGGCATCACCATTGTGGAGGGCCTGGTTGTACCGCTTCGCGCTCTAGGCCGCGACATTGGCACGCTCTGGGTGATGCACCATGAGGATTCCAGGCAGTTCGATGCGGAAGATGTGCGGATACTGGAGAGCCTGGCCAACTTTACGACGGCGGCGCTCGAGTTGCAACGCGCCAGAGAGCGGGCGGAAAGCGAACGGCGTCAACGGGAACAACTTGTCCGGGAACTCCGCCGCTCGAATGAGGAGCTTGCACATTTCTCCTCCGTGGCGAGCCACGACCTGCAAGCGCCTCTGCGCGCCGTGTGCGTATTTACCGAACTTCTGCAGCGCCGATTGAAAGATCGGCTTGACGAGAAGTCCTCGGAATTTATGGCACAAATCACGAACGGCGCGCGCCAAATGGAGCAGCTCATCCGAGCGCTGTTGCGGTATGCCCAGGTCGGGGCGGAAGCCGTGCGTCTCGGCACGGTCGATTTGAAAAAAGCCGTTCAAGCCACTCTGGAAACACTTCATTCGACGGTCGAGGAGGCAGGCGCCGAAGTCACATGCGGGGAACTGCCGCCGGTCACGGCCGACCCCATGCAGGTCTTCCAACTCTTGCAGAACCTGGTCGGCAATGCCATCAAATATCGCCGGGCTGGGGTTGCGCCACGTGTCCACATAGACGCGACTGCAAACCGCGAGGAGTGGCGCGTCTCGGTGTCGGACAACGGAGAAGGCATCGCCGAAAGCGAACAAGAACGCATCTTCGCGCCGCTGAAGCGGCTTCACGGCAGCGATATCTCCGGCAGCGGCATCGGACTGGCGATTTGCAAAAAGATCGTCGAGCGCCACGGCGGCCGCATCTGGGCTGAGAGCCAGCAAGGGATTGGTTCGACTTTTTACTTTACGCTTCCGGTTGGCCGGGAGGTGGAGCTACCGATCTCGTTAGAAATTCCTCGCGCGGAAAAAACTGCTGTGGAAGGAATTGATTAAGAATTCGCCGCTTTGCTTCGTGCAGCCGCCTTACGCGCGGGGCTACGAGTCTCTTCTTCTGTCTCCGATCCGGATTCCCGGCTCGCTTCATCCAATATTGGCGCGGATAGCTGGGTCAGAAGCTTATCGGCCTTTTCCTCTTCAGCGAGCGTATCGCCGAGCAACTTCGCCACCTTGTTGTGGCCCAGCTTTTCCCCCACCG
>Ga0208220_1000021_pt1 | contig 58457 bp, 46 predicted proteins | sample NGESurdeep092012_9_FD_184484 | JGI IMG/M metagenome (GOLD analysis project Ga0208220, IMG submission 184484) | Arctic peat soil microbial communities from Barrow, Alaska - NGEE Surface sample F53-1 deep-092012 (SPAdes) | ecosystem: Environmental > Terrestrial > Soil > Wetlands > Peat ...
TTCAATGGCTCGAATCCAGCGGCTCGCCTGAATTCAAACTCGAGTACACAGTGTTCCGAACGCAGCAAGGGTTCCGAGTGGTCGGAAAGATCGACCAGGATCTCGACACATTCCGGATGCCGGTCGATTTGAGAATTGAGACCGAAGGAAATCCCGAAGACAAGCAAATTGAAGTGACGGGCACATCTTCGGAGTTCAGCGTGGATACGTTCGGCAAGCCGCGCAAGCTCATCCTCGATCCAAATCATGTTTTGCTACGCCTCGATCCGAGCATGCAAATTGCGGTGGCGATCCGGCGCGGTGAAGAATACCGCGAGATAAACGATTACGCTAATGCGCTCAAGGAGTACCAAAAAGCGCTTGAGGTGAACCGCAACAGCTCACTGGCGCACTATCGGATCGGCGAGCTCTTCTTTCTGCAGAACAATTTTCAATCGGCGGCTAACGAATTCCGGGCGGCCATTAACGGCGATCTCGATCCTAAGTGGACAGAAGTCTGGTCTCACGTGAATCTGGGAAAGATCTTCGATGTGACCGGGCAGCGCGATCGGGCAGTGAACGAGTACAAACAGGCAATCCGCACGCACGACAACACAGCGGGCGCGCAAGAAGAAGCCGCAAGGTACTCGACGAAGCCGTATGAGCAGAAGAGCTCAGAGACCTGACCTGACCTTCAAGGGCGTGAAGGCGCAATCGGCCGAAGATGCGGCTGCCAGCCTAGCAAATCTCCGTGGAAAGAGTAAATCCTATTGCTTCCGGCATCAAATAGTTGGAACGAGTTGACGATCAATACCCACTAGTACTTGTGGGCCTGATTTGTTACTGGGTACCATGCCGGGCCGCGGTCTCCCAAGTAATCGCCCGGCAACGCACTGCGCGGCGGCTTGGCAAGGATGAAGGAGATTGTTGACCAAGCACCGCTTGGCTGCCAGGCTAGAAAGCAGAATTGGATGATAACCTTAAGATGCCCGCGAAGGGGGAGATTTTGGACGAAAAATTGAAGGAGCTGATGCAGGATCTGGGCAATGCAATCAACGAATCGCTCTCAGACTCCGACCGCATCGCGGGTGCAATCGGCGAGATTAAGCGGGCCGGGTACGATGTCTTTCTGGTTCTGGAAGCCACGATCGGCTTCAACAAGCGCGAAGAAGGCGCTGAGGATTCCGAGGGAGAAAGCCAGGAACAGGGAGACGAACATGAACATCCCCTGCACTTTGAATCGACGGGCAAGATCAGGCTGACCTCGCAAGATCAAAAGTTTCTGCGCGCTCTGAAGATTTCCGTCGAAGAAGACCACAAGCGGTAGGTTTCAAGCTAGCAACTCCTTATAAATTGAGTATGTTGCGCGAACAGCCTGGTCCCAGGTGTAGAGTTGCGCGCGCGTCCGGCCGGCTTCGGAAAGCCTGGCTCTGAGCTGGTTGTCTTGGATGAGGCGGTTGAGCGCCATTACCAGTTCCTCTGTTTCGCAAGGATTCACCAGCAGCGCGGCATCCCCCGCCACTTCCCGAAGAGCGCCCCGATTCGAGGTAATTACGGGTACTCCGTAGGACATGGCCTCTAATACCGGCAGACCGAATCCTTCATCGAGCGAGGGAAAGGCGAAGATGGACGATCGCGAATAGAGAATTTCGAGTTCGCGCCTGGACAGATGGCCGGCCACTTCGATGCGATTGCATTGAGGGCTTCTTTGGATTCGCTCGACGATTCGAGCGGCTTGAAACCCTGCCGGCGCGCCGGCGAGGACCAGCCTCCAATCGCCGGATATTCGCTCGAAGGCTTCCACGAGACGCTCCACATTTTTTCGGACCTGCAGGACTCCTACAAACAGAATGATGTTTTCCCGTTCCGGTGCGATCCCCGCGGAGGGTGGGCGGACTCCATGAGGGATCACGCGGATGCGCGAGCGCTCGACTCCGAGGAGATTAACCACCTGGGAAGCGGTGAATTCCGACACGGCAACGATGAGATCGGAATTTTGCGCCGCGCGCCGGGCCTGCTCCGTGAATCGGGATCTGAACGCGGGCGACGAGTATTCGCCGGTCATGACGAACAAGTCATGAAATGTGGAAACGACTTTTTTAGCGGGCCGGCGGTCCACTCGCTGGTTCAACGCATGAAAGAGATCGGCGTAGAAAGTAGGCAAAGGCGGCAAGAGAAAACGGCGACGGACGTTTGGGAACGCAGCTCGCGGAGCTTGTTTGAAACGCTTCGCGCGATAGCAGAAGAGAAACTCATCGTCCGAATAAGTTTGCGCGAGGCCGGACAAAAGCTGGTTTGAATAGACGGCGATGCCCGATGGATGCCGTTCTACGCTGTAGGTGGCATCGAGCGCGATCCGCACGATCCCAATCTTACAGCCCGTATTCCTTTAACTTGCGATAGAGAGTGGTTCTGCCGATACCGAGCATCGCGGCGGCGACCGTACGATCTCCCCGCGTGTATTCAATTGCGACCAGTATGGCGCGCTTTTCCACTTCCGCGAGGGGCAAGACGTTCTGTCCGGCAACGGGCACGGAAAGTTCAGGATCGCCTTTGGCGGAATACACTCCATTCAGGCTGGCGTCGATCTGCCGATCGGAAGAACGGTTCACGACCGCTGAGGGAAGATCGGCGGGCGTGAGCCACGGTCCCGAGTTCATGGCCACCATCTGCTGAATGGCATGCTCAAGCTCCCGAACATTTCCAGGCCAATCGTATTCTGTCAAGGCCGCCATCACACAGTCGTCCACGTTGTGGCCGTTGCCGTAGCGCTGCAGGAAATGCGCAACCAAGGTGGGAATGTCGTCTCTACGCTCACGCAAAGGTGGGAGGCGCAGGCGCATCACATTCAAGCGGTAATAAAGATCCTGCCGGAACCGTTTCGCTTCTACGTCGGCGGCAAGATCGCGATTGGTCGCGGCAACGACGCGGAAATTGGAAGCGCGCTGGGACAGACCGCCGACGGCTCTGAACTCCTTTTCCTGGAGTACGCGCAGCAGCTTCATCTGCAGCTCGGGCGCGAGTTCGCCAATCTCATCAAAAAACGCAGTGCCGCCATTCGCGGCATCTAGCAGCCCTAATTTCTGGTTGTTGGCCCCGGTGAAAGCGCCCTTCGCGTATCCGAAGATCTCGCTTTCCATGAGCGGTCCGACCAGGGAGGAGCAATCGACCACCACGAACTGCCCGCGCGGGTCCACATTGTGAATCGCCCGGGCGACAATTTCTTTTCCGGTACCGGTTTCGCCGAGGATCAGCACCGGGAAGCGCGATTTGCCCATACGGGTGACGCGCCGATGCACCTGCCGCATAGGCGGCGAGTTCCCGATCAGGGTGGCGAGCGGCGAAACATCCAAAGCGGTCTGCGGTGTCACGGAAAAAAGAAGCGAGTAAAGCCGGAACTTCCTCGTGAATTTAGTGCCCGGCCGAAGGGGAAAGTCTCGATTCCCGAATCGAGGCCCGGATCAGCGCGGAGGAGCGCTTGGCTCGGCCTCGGGAGAAGGAGTGGAGGGCGTATCTTGCGCGGGCGGCGCAGTTCGATCGGGAACAGCATGCCGGCTCGGATTAGCCGAGTTTGACACGGCTGGGTCGAGACGAACGACGAACACGTCTCTATTTTGGGCGCTCAAGGTATCCGCCAATTGCCGCGCCTTCTGAATGGAGGGTTCTCTTCCGACGAGCACGCGCCAGAGTGGAATTGTTCCTTGCTTCAGAGCGAGTTGAGATCCGCCGAACTGTTCCGCATAACGCTCGCGAGCGCGTTCCGCGTTCGCATAAACCGAGAACGCGCCGATTTGCACGGCATAGAAATCGTCCGCGGGATTATCGATCGGCGCGGAGATGACTTCCAACCGGACTTGTCCAATGCCCGGTCCGAGAAGATCGATCCGCCGCGCGGCCGCCTTGGAAAGATCGAGGATGCGGCCTTCGACGAACGGTCCGCGATCAATTACCCGGACATCGACAGTCTTGCCGTTCGCAAGATTCGTCACCTTCAACCATGTATTGAACGGCAGCAGACGATGAGCGGCTACCAATGTTTCCATGTTGTAGATCTCGCCGTCGGCGGCGGGCCGGCCGTGATAGGGAATGCCGTACCAGCTGGCGACGCCCTGCTCCGAGTAGCCTATCGAAACAGCCAACGGCTTGGCTGAAGGCGATCCAGAGGTTGACCGCGGCGCTCCAGCGGGTTGCGGCGCATTCGGAGTTCGCGCTACGCGGTGCTTTTTTCGGCAGGCCGGCGAGAAGATCAAGCAAAGCACGACCGCGACTGTGGCGATCAGGGTGAATTTGCTTCGCTTCATCGCCACGATCATAAACGCACTGAGTGAAGAGACGCAAGCATCGGCCCGAATGAGTAAAACAAATTCCGAAATTACGTTTTGGGGGTCCCATGAGAGCGGGCGAATACTCCCTAAGCCCCCGGATGTCATTTTTTTCTTGACTTCTCCTACGAACAACCTTATATATGAATCACACTGCGATCTGTATAAGATTGCAAATTTACGTTAGGGAGAATCGCTCGATGAAGAACGCAACTAAAAAGGCTGTAAAAAAAGCTGCAAAGAAATCACCAGCCAAGAAAAAGAAGTAGTCGGAGTACCCGCGATAGCGGGAACTTAAATCATTAACCATCGCCCCCGGGTTTCCGGGGGCGTTTTTATTTGGTGCGTAGCCCTCACGGGCTAGAAGAGATCCCGGAAATAAAGCCGCGCAAACAAAAAGAGCACCGCCGAAAGCCAGCGCTCTTTGAGTTTTGCTTTTTGTCCGAGCTTAGGGAAGCGTGTATCGCAAGTCGATCCAGTACATGTCGGTGTGAGTGGCCTTTGGCAATCCCAACGCTACGTACCAGGGGTTGCGCGACAGATACGAGTACTGAGTGATGAGCGACAGCGCCCCGTAATTCGGATTCTTCCAGAAGGTTTGAACGATTCCGATGGTCGGCTCCTGGATGGTGCGATTGTCACTATTCGACGATCCGGTGAACCCATATCCAATTAGTTTCCCGTTCGCGTCACTGGCAACATCCCGCCCGATGTAAACTCCGCCATAGTAGGCGTAGAGCAAAGTGTTCTTGGCAATTTGGGCTTCAAAGCCATCGACGGTGGAGTAGGCGTGAACCGGTGAAAGCGCGCCGTCGGCCCGAACGATGACGTCCGGCGCCAATCCGAAAATGTATCGTCCGTTGCCGGAACCGAAGAAGGTATTGGCAATTAAGTGGAAACCTTTCGCCACTTCGAGATTCGCATTCACCTCGCCGCTCGCCGCAGTCACTGTGTCGCTGTGGAAACTCGCGGGGGTTCCAAAGGGAAAGGCATCTTTGAAGCTGCGGACGATAGCTCCGGCTTCCACATGCATGATCCGACCATCGCCGATATGCCCGTCGTAAGCCGCTTTGAAGACGATGTCAGGATGCAGGTTAGCGGCGCTATAGGTGTTGGCTCCGTTGTTGAGTTGGGTACCCGCGAGTCCGGAGAGCGCGGAAGCGGCGGGCAGCGATACCGCTGTCGCGCTGAGGCCACCCGATCCGCCGATGTATTGCTGCGGATTCTCAAGCGAAACGCCGAATGCGAGGTTATCGCTGGGATGCGCCACGAAGCGGAATTGCGTCTGGCGCGACCAGACCAGGCCCGCCTGGTAGTTGGTGTCCATATTCTGTGTATAGAAGATGTCGCTCGGCAGGGGCGACAATCCTTTTCGGTTCGGAGTCGCCAGGCTCCAATCCTGTCCGGCCAATATCTCGAATCCGTGCTTCTCTACGTCCACGAAGACGTTGCGCATGCGGAAGGTGTCGGCGTTGCTGGTGATGAAGACGCTGCTCGCCGCATTGCCGAGGAAGTCAGCCTCAAAATACCCAAGCACCTTCGCGCCCAACACATTGGAATCGACTCTGAAACCAATACGCGAGTTCTGCGTGCTGAAGTTCGCTTCCGAAATGTGGTCGGTCACTGAGTTGTTGAAGGGAATGCCGCCGAAGTTGGCGCCGATGCCGCTGCCTACATTTGTAGAGCGTCCGTAGAACGTGGCATCGACAAAACCGAGGGGCGAGAACGTCGTATCGCCGATGCGTATGGAAAGCGGCGAAGTCGGCTCAGTTTCAGGATGCTGCAGGGCCAGCCCGCGTGGATGGATGACATTCACGGCCGGAACTATCTGGACCGGCGCGGCGGCAGTGTCGGCGACATTTACCGCGCTGACGGATGCCGGCGCAGCCATGGAATTCTGAACCGCCTTTTCCAATATGAGCCGCTGCCGCTCCAAGGATTGCTGGAGGCGCTGGATCTCTTCTTCCTGTTTTGCAATCTGTTCCCGCAACTGCTTCAAATCGCCGGAACCGGGCGCGGAAGAGGCGGAGACCTTTGCTTCTGAAGGGGCGGGAGCGGCCGGCGTGGGTGTTTCGGCCCCCCGAATCTGCAAGACCATCAAAGGCACGCAAAGTAAAGAGAGACTATATTTTTTGGTCATGATCTCTCTGAAATTAGCTGAGCACTGTTACACCGGCATTAACATCCGATGACTTTGGAGAGACTTGTAGTGTGTTTGTACCGGCTTTTTTGGTTCCCGAATGTTGGAATATCAACAAGATGCACACGAGAGGGCGAGCATGTTCCCACGGCTCGTTAAACTAGAACTGATCCCGCATGTCTGAGCGCCCCTTCGTTCATCTCCATTGCCACACCGACTACTCCTTGCTGGATGGCGCTTGCGATATCAAGAAGCTGATGGCGGTGGCGAAGCGGCAAGAGATGCCGGCGATTGCCATGACGGACCATGGCAACCTGTTTGGGGCGGTCGAGTTCTACAACGAGGCGGCGGACCAGGGTATTCATCCGGTTATCGGCTGCGAAGTCTACGTCTCGCAGCAGGGTCATAAGACACGCTCCGATTCGGATCGCTATAACCACTTGGTCCTGCTGAGCGAAACGCAGGAGGGGTATAAGAATCTGATCCAGTTGGTCTCAACGGGTTACCTGGATGGGTTCTACTATAAGCCGCGTATCGACAAGGATTTGCTGGCGAGGCATTCGAAGGGGCTGATCGCACTATCCGCGTGTTTGCGCGGCGATATCAATGAAACGATTTTGGCGGATCGATATGAAAACGCCACTCGGCTCGCAAACGAGTATGCCGATCTTTTCGGGAAAGGCAATTTTTTTCTCGAGATGCAGGATCACGGGCTCGAACAGGACAAAATCGTCATGCCACAAATCCGGCGGATGGCTGCGGAAACCGGCATTCCTCTGGTGGTGACGAACGACGCGCACTATCTGGGCCGGGACGATGTCCGGGCGCACGAGATTCTGCTGTGCATCCAAACCGGCAAGACGATGTCGGACCCGAACCGCATGCGCTTCACCACGCCGGATTTCTATGTGAAATCGCGGGCCGAGATGATGGCGCTGTTCGGCGAGTTGGAAGACGCGCTCGACCGGACCTGGGATATTGCGCAACGGTGCCACGTAAAACTCGAAAAGGTGAAAGATCCGTTTCCGCGTTTTGACGTGCCCGAGGGCCATACGGCCGATACGTATTTCGCGCACGTGGCTCGTGAAGGCTTTGAGACGCGCCGCCCGCGCCTCGAAGCTCAGCGGAAGGAAGGCAGGCTGAAGCACGATCTTCCCGAGTACCTGGAGCGGCTCGAGCGAGAGATCCAGATGATCCAGCAGATGAAGTTCTCGGGCTATTTCCTGATCGTTTGGGATTTCATCCGCTTCGCCAAGCTGAAGGGCATTCCGGTGGGACCGGGCCGCGGCTCGGCTGCCGGGAGTTTGGTGGGGTACGCCATGGGAATCACCGGAATCGATCCATTGGAATACGGCCTGATTTTCGAGCGCTTCCTGAATCCGGAGCGCATCAGCATGCCGGATATCGATATCGATTTCTGCACGAAAGGCCGCGGAGAGGTCATTCAATACGTTACGGAGCGGTACGGCCGCGAGCAGGTTGCGCAAATCATCACTTTCGGCACGCTTGCCACGAAAGCCGCCATAAAGGATGTGGGGCGGGTTCTGGATATGAGCTTCGCGGAGGTGGACCGGATTTCAAAACTGGTACCGCGCCAGTTGAACATCCGGCTGGAGCAAGCCATTGAAGATCCGGAACTGAAGGCGGCCGCAGCGAGAGAGCCGCGTGTCAGAGAAGTTCTCGATATCAGTTTAAAGCTCGAAGGCGTGTGCCGGAATGCGGGGATGCACGCGGCGGGAGTGGTCATCTCTTCGGTTCCGCTTCGCGAATTGGTGCCGCTGTATGTCACAAACAAGACCGAAATTGTAACGCAATACGACATGGTAGGGCTGGAGAAGCTGGGGCTCCTGAAAATGGATTTCCTGGGCCTTACCACGCTGACGATTATCGAAGAAGCGATCAAGCTGATCGAGAAGCACCGCGGCGAAAAAATCGTTATGGAGGATCTGCCGCTCGACGATGCGGCCACTTACGAGAAGATATTCAGCACCGGCTTCACCAGTGGAGTTTTCCAGTTTGAATCCTCCGGGATGCAAGACATCCTGCGGCGCTACCAGCCGAATCGAATCGGCGACTTATGCGCGCTGAACGCGCTGTACCGGCCGGGGCCGATCCAGGGCGGGATGATTCCCGACTTCATCGATCGCAAGCATGGCCGGAAGCCGATCGTCTACGATCTGCCGGAGCTCAAGGAAATTTTGGAGGAGACCTACGGCGTCATCGTTTACCAGGAGCAGGTGATGCAGATCTCCCACAAGCTGGCCGGCTACTCGCTGGGCGACGCGGATATCCTGCGCAAGGCAATGGGCAAGAAGAAAGCCGATGAAATGGCGCAGCAGCGCGAACGTTTCATCGCGGGCGCGGCCCAGCGCGGATTTCCCGCCAAGAAAGTCGCCAAGATTTTCGATTTGATGGAGCAGTTCGCCGCTTATGGATTTCCGAAAGCGCATTCGGCAGCCTACGCCTATCTCGCTTATGTGACCGCATACCTGAAAACGCATTATTCGGTCGAGTTTATGTCCGCCCTGCTGACGGCGGAAGCGGGCAACACGGATAAGATCGTAAAATACATCAACGAGTGCCGTGAAATGGGGGTGCGAGTGCTTCCGCCGGACGTGAATCACAGCGATCTGAACTTCACTCCGGCCGCCGATTCGATTCGCTTCGGCCTGGGCGCGGTGAAGAACGCCGGTCAAGGCGCAGTGGAAGGGATTGTCGCCGCACGGCAAGAAGGCGGTCTGTTCTCAAGTATTTACAAATTCTGCGAGCGGGTGAATCCGGGCCACCTGAACCGGCGGGTGGTCGAGAGCCTGATCAAGGCGGGTGCTCTCGATTCTACGGGTGCTAATCGGGCACAGTTGACCGAAGCGCTCGATCGGGCCCTTGAATCCGGGATGCGGGCCGCGCGGGACCGAGCCATGGGACAACATGGCCTGTTCGGGTCCTTCGCGGAGGATCATCAGGCCGAATATCCGATGGCCAAGCTGCCCGACTGGACGATGGAGCAGAAATTGGCCGGCGAAAAAGAGATGCTTGGCATTTACGTCTCCGGCCATCCGCTGGATCGTTTCGGCGATAAAGTCGCCGACCTGGCGACGCATTCAACCGACCGGCTGGAAGATCTGGAACGGAACACGCCCGTGGCCCTGTGCGGCGTTTTGACGAACATTGTGCGCAAGACAAATCGCGAAGGCAAATATTGGGCAACCGTGAAGATCGACGACCGCCGGGGGACGGTTGAAGGCATGGTTTTCGCCAATCGATATGAAGAGATGCTTCCGGCTCTGAAGGAGGACGCCGCCGTGTTTATCCGAGCCACGGCGTTGCCCGAAGAGAGCGGTCCTCCGAAACTTTCTATTCAGGAAATGGTCAAGTTGGAAGATGCGCGAGTGGATCTGCCATCGCTGATCTCGATTCGCATATGGCTGAAAGAAGAGGGCTCGACCGAGAAGGCAACGGCTTTGAATGAACTATTTGTTCGAAAATGCGGGACAACTGAAGTGCGTCTTCGGCTGGAAAAGCCGCGCGACTTTTCGGTGATCATGGATCTGACGATGAAAGTGCGGCCGGATCGTGAATTCCGGGCGGAGATCGAGAAGATTTGCGGTCCGGAATCGATGGAGATTTTGGCGAGCTGATTTATGGCTGAAGACGAATCGCCGGCTGAAATCGAAGGGGACGCCGAAGGCGACGCGGAAAACAGCGAGCCGGTAGCTACGAATCCGAGCTGGCAGCGCGTCCAGCTTGCGCGGCACCCTAAGCGCCCTCATTCGAGCGACTACATTCAGGGCCTCATCACTGGATTTGAAGAACTGCATGGCGACAGATTTTTCGGCGACGATCAATCGATCGTAGCGGGCATGGGATCTTTCGAGGGGAAACCGGTAATGGTGATCGGCCAGCAGAAGGGCCGCGACACGAAAGAAAAACTGTTGCGGAATTTCGGGATGCCGAAGCCGGAGGGTTACCGGAAGGCTTTACGGGTGATGCGACTCGCGGCGAAGTTTAACCGTCCGATCATCACTCTAGTGGACACGCCCGGCGCGTACCCCGGCATCGACGCGGAGGAGCGCGGGCAGGCGGAGGCGATTGCTTATAATCTGCGCGAGATGGCGCGTCTCGCGAGTCCTGTGATCACGGTCATCATTGGCGAAGGCGGAAGCGGCGGAGCTCTGGCGATGGGCGTGGGCAACCGCGTCTACATGTTCGAGAATGCCTATTACAGCGTGATCGCGCCGGAAAGCTGCGCTGCGATTATCTGGCGCGATTCAGGAAAGGCGCCACTCGCGGCGGCGGCGCTGCGCATGACGGCGAGCGATCTTCTCGAAATGAAATTGATCGACGGCATCATTCCCGAGCCTCCGGGCGGCGCTCATCTGGATGCCGAAGCCGCCATACAATCTCTTCGCCGGACACTGAAGCAAGCTCTCGACGAACTATCGAACCTTCCGCCTGAACAAATCATGGAAGAGCGCTACACGAAATTCCGGCAGATGGGTAATTTCTTCAGCGAGGCATCCCTCTGAACAAGGTCGGGACGATCGTCACGATTTTTGTGGTCGCGTTCCTCGCTCTGGTTGCCTACTCGACACTGCACGGTCCACGCTACCGGGTAGAAGTCTGCATGAGCTATCAAGGCCGCTCGGCCTGCAGAACGGTTTCAGCCAAGAGCGAGCAGGCGGCGCTGCGCGCGGGAGCCGAAAATGCTTGTGCCGATATCGTCTCCGGGGTGATAGACACGATGCGGTGCGAACAAGCTCAACCACGGAGCACGCGCTGGTTACATCGACCGGGACAATAGCGACGTAGCTGAGCTAAAGTTGTATTTTTAGTAGTTGATTGGGAAAGCTAATTTCAGGAGCATCGCGCATTCCGCATGGTGCTCCTTTGTCGTCTGCGCCAGTGTCATTTGTTTTTCGGGAACCGCATACTGTTGGCAGAATTTGCGAACTTTGCTCGTGGAGGGATCGCAAGCCCTGCAGAGCGGGGACAACGCCGGAGCGGAGAAGGACTTCCGCAGCGCATTAGCGGCCCAACCGGATTCCATCGAGATTCTGAACGATCTAGCGATTGCCCTGGCCCGTCAAGGAAAGGAAACCGAGGCGATTGCGGTTTACGATCACGCCCTTAAATTAAAGCCCGACGATCCCATCACCGGCAGAAATTTGGGAATCGCTTATTTCCGCGCGAAGCGATATGGAGATGCGCTGCCGCTGCTGAAATCGTTTGCAAAATCCGCGCCTGGATTTCAATCCTTCGATCTGGCCGGGCTGACTTTATTCGCCCTGGACCGGTATCCGGAGGCAGCCGAATACCTGGAGCGTGCCAATCAGGCTCAGCCCACTGATTTGCAGACTCTGAACATGTTGGGGAATGCCTATTTACGAGCGAAGAACTACAAAGGGGCAGCCGATGCCTTCGCGCGCATCATGGCGACTAATCCGAACTCACCGGAGGCTCACGTGATGATGGGGATGGCCTATGACAAGATGTCCCGCGACAGTGACGCGCAGGCGGAATATGAAGCAGCCGAGAAAGTCGACCCAAGCTTTATGGGCGTTCACTCGGGTCTGGGGCTGATCTATTGGAAGCAGGGTAAGATACCGCAGGCCGCCACCGAGTTTCGGGAAGAGCTCAGCAAGTATCCGAACGATCCGGTCTCCAATTGTTTGTTGGGTGAGATTCTACGCAAAGAAAATAAGCCGCGCGAGGCCATGCAATATCTCCGGACGGCGATTGCCGGTAATCCGAAGTATAAAGAAGCGCTGTTTGAGCTGGGCAAATCGGAAGTCATGCTGGGTGAGCCCAAAGAGGCGATCGAGCCGCTGCGCAAGGCGATCGCGCTCGATCCGAATTACTATGAAGCCCACTATGTTCTGGGGACGGCGCTGCGCAGGCTGGGTCGAACAGCGGAGGGAGCGCGCGAGTTGGCGATGTCTGAGCAGATTCAGGCGCAGAAGCGGGCGGAGCTAATTAAAGATCTGGAGCCGAGCCGGCACAATCAATAGAGGGTTTTGGCTCGCTGTGAAACAATTGAAATGTCGGCGCGACGTGCTTTCATGCGAACTTCCGGCTGCATCCTATTCTTCGCGATTGCTTCGGCCGCGCGCTCGCAGAGCCCGGCGGTTGACCCATCCCCAATGCAGAAGTACGAAGCGCATGCGACGGTGGTCACCGGGCAAGTTTCCCGGATCCGCAATGCGCCGGCGGTCCTCAGCGAAGTGAAGATTGAAAACCGCGAGGAGCCCTGGGCGGTCAGCAGCGGAGAGCGCGTGGCGGTTCAGCAAGTGATTACGACGGGCGGCGACGGCTACGCGCGATTTGAAGTGGCTGGCGGAAGCAGCTTCGATCTGTTCAGTAACTCTCGCGTGGTCTTTCGGCAAAACGCCGTAAGCGCCGGCGACTTGCTGGATGTGCTTGCAGGCCGGGTAAGAATTCACCTGCAGCCGTCCCTCGGACAACCTCAACAACGTGTTTTCACGCCAGTGGCAATCATTACCGCGCGTCAACCTGCGACTATCGCGGTGGCGATCGATGAGGACGACATGGTTCGCATCGACGTAATTGAAGGCGAGATTCGCGTTCAGCACACGCTACTGCCTCGGAGCGAGCCGACCGTGGTAAGGGCGATCGACGCGATCTTAGTCCAGAAAGATCTGCCGATCTCCCGCCGGGTAGATCGCGGCTCACTCTACCGGTACAGGGTGAAAGTGTGGTCTGCCATCACGCTCGGACACTCCGGCAACCATGCCGGCGATCCGATTGAAGGCAACAAGTTTTTAGCCGAAGCGCGACCGCTTATCGCCATGCGGACTTCCGGCAGGTAGGAGCGCATTTCTTCGCCGGTAAAATGAAGGCGGATGACCAGTATTCGCGGGAGACTCGCGCCGGCTGCGAAGCTAGCCGTTTTAGTTTGTGTTGGCACGGCGGTGTATGGCTTTCAGCAATCATCTCAACCGGCGCAGAGAGTGAACCAGCAGCAAGCCGCCGAGAGCGGATTAGAAACGCCCTGGGACGTGCGTAAAATTCTAGCCGATCTCGATCGGGACAATGAGCAGCTTAAACCTCTGTTAAGCACCATGAATCCGCAGCAGTGGTATGACAAGAAAGGCGCTCCGAGCACCTACATCATTCAATGGCAGACCGCGCAGCGGCAACTCAACGACGTGATGATCACCACCCGACAGTTGTCACAAAAAACGGAAGACCTGCCACTGGCGCTGGATACCTATTTCCGGCTCGAAGCACTGGAAGTAACGGCCCGCTCCCTTGAGGAGGGCGCTCAAAGATATGCGGACCGCGGCACGGCCGATAGACTCAGCGCGCTGATCGCGCATAACTTTAACAGCAGGGAGCGATTCCGGGATTACCTGCGGGATCTGGCCACGAGCGATGAGCAGAACTTCAAGATTGCCGACGGAGAGGCTCAGCGTTGCCGCGCTATCAGCAGCAAGGAACCCGCGCCCAGGAAGCCTAAGAAGTATTGATGGAAGCAAACACTTTCACTTGTTCAATCTGCGGTGAGGCATCGCGCGATATCTGCGTCTTCTGCACCAAAGACGCCTGCGGCAACCATTTATGCGAACGCTGCCGCCGGTGCAGCGATTGCTGCGAGTGTGAGACGCGCATTGGAGAGCACGGCCACAACGGTTACGTTCATCCGGCGGAAGCAACACCACCGGCGCGGTTCAAGGTCGAAATGGAATGAGCAGCGCAGTCCTCGACTTTTCGCGGCGCGGCTTTTTCGGATGCAATGCCTCTTGCAGCACCGGTTCGCGATCACCGCTCAACCAGGCAGTCTGAATTTCCTTTTCATCTAAACCGGCGAGCCTTCCGGCAAGTATGAAGGCGGGGAGAGCGTGCTCGAGATCGTGCCACCGCGCCATTTCGACGACCGAATTCAGGGCGCTCTCGCGAATCAGCGCAAGCGTATCCGGATCTCGGTTGTCGGTTAAATTAACGAGGGCCAAACTGGCATTACGACGGTCCGACCAGACTACTGAGTTCATCAGCTGGACAAACCAGGTTGGCTCGATGTGAATCTCCTGCTCGGAGTGAAGCCGCGCTCCGGCTGCGATGGCCTTGAGGGACCTCATGGCATTCTCGCGAACCATGTCCTCCTGGTCTTGGAGAGCATATTGCAAACTATCGACGATGAATTTCGATGTGCGTGGACCGCGCGGACCATATTGCAGAACGTAGGCGGCAATGGCCCGCTGCTCGGCATCCGACGATTCCCGCACGACGCGGTCGAGCAGGGCCAGATCGCGGGCGGCGAAAGCAATGAAGCTCTGCTGCAGTTGACGGCAATCCGGGTCGGCCATCAGCGAATAACCGTTGGTAAGGTCCTCATCGGCATTGTGCGCGCGAAGACTGGCGGCGACCTGATCCAGAAAAGTGTGATAGTTGCCGACGAGTTCCACCGGCAGCGCTACATCGCCCGTGGGGGTCGAGTGAAACTCAAAATGCGGCGCATTCCTCTCTTCCACGCCCACATAAAGAATCGTGCTCTCGCCATCGCAACAGGCAGCCTCTACACGGGAAGCAAGAATTCCGGAGATCTTGTCAATACGGTCCTCCACGTCTTCCCGCGAGGGCAGCGGGTCGCCCTGCTTCGCGCGGATCGCCGATCTGATTTTTTGAACCGTGACCTTACGCGCGCCGTAGATCTCAACGATTCCGACGCGCGGAGTTATATCTTCGGCGCTCGCGGCAAAACAAAGCGCGAGAGCCAAAAAACAGCAATGTCTCACCACTCCAGTATGAGACGTGAGGCGCGAGGTTGCGTTTACGCTTGCTTTTCGGCAAGTTCGCCGATAACCGGGAGCTTCACCTTCTTGTTGTTGTAAGCCGTGTACATCATGTAAAGCCAGAGCAGGAAGCAGGCGAGCCCGAACAGCGGAGCGATCAGGAGGCCGAAACCATGGGTAATGATGAGGAGCAAGATCCAGATGATAATGATCCCCACGTGCATAAAGATGGATTGGAAAGCGTGAAACCGGATGGTCTTATTTTGGTTGTAGGGAGCAAGCACCAGGAAAATGATGCCAGTGACCAATCCGAGGAGGTAGCACAGAGCGCTAGCTGTATTCTCGGTTAGGCCCGCTGCTTGGATCGGCGGTGAAGGCGGCGGGACATAGGTCGAGCCAGCGGTAGGACCCGCGCTAGCGGTAGGCCCCGCACCAGCGGTAGGCCCCGCGCCGGGACTTCCGACCGAGGTTCCACAGTTGGGACAAAAATTACCGGGAACTTGGGCGCCGCAATTTGGACAAAATGCCATAAAACCCTCCTGGCTAAGAGCCAACGGTTCTTACGAGTCTATTCCAGATCTAATGCAAATGCTATACCACTACGGTGCGGCGCAGCATGGGTCGAAGTACCAAGTTCACCAGTACCATTAACAAGGAGAAGATTGGTATCAGCATGAGACCCCGCCGGTAATTGCTGCCTACCGCCAAGGCTCCGATAATCTTAGAACTCACCGCAAGCCCTATCCAACCGCACGTAATCACAACACCCAGCGCAGTTGCCGCCGCGCGGTGGAAGGTATCGCCGGTGATTGCCAGAGTGGTTGGGAAAACGGGCGCCATGGCTAAACCAGCACAAAAAACCGCTATGGTGATCGCAGCTCGCGTGTGGAACTGCAACATGGCGTACGTGGTAATCACCATCAGGATCGAAGCCACTAAGGTAACGGTTAGAGCGCGAACGCGGATTAACACTTTGGATACCACCACCCTGCCGACCAGGATTCCAAAGGCAAACCCGTAACTGACGATACCACCGGCGGTTTTGTCGTCGAAGCCGGCCGATAGCAAGTACCTCTTCAGCCAATTCCAGACACCCACCTCGCACGCCACGTAAAGAAAGAGAAAGAAACACAAGAGCAGGAGAGCGGCGTTCGAAAACAGTACCGGCACATCCGCCGGCTTAAAGCTGGACGCGCCAGCGGCGCCAGGCATCTTCGTCACCGCATTTATCACAAGGGTAATAGCGGTGAGAACAGCGATGGAATAGCAAAGCACAAGCGGCGTGAACAGGTAGCTGGCCGCATAGGTCGTCAGTATTCCGCCCAATCCGAAGAAGAGATTTAGAAAGTTGAGCGCCGAACCTCGCCTGCCGGGCTCGATTGCGCCGACCAGGGAATTGGAGCCGGTGACCACGATGCCGCCGCCGACTCCGAGGACGAAATAGACGGCCAGCAACAAGGGGTAGCTAGAGGCGTTAGGCGCGGCAAACAGCGACGCCACAATTAAGGCAAGACCGACAATCAGCGCCGGTTTGTTGCCTTTAAGGTCGATAAACGGTCCAGCGGATAGAGACGCAACAATCAGTCCTAAAGCCTGACTGGTTCCGAGAGACCCCTCTTGGATCTGGGTGAGATGATATGTCGGCAGCAGCGCGCCAAGCATCGGCGCAATTAAACCGTACACAAAGATGGCTAGTATGGCGGCGAGTATGAGCACCGAAAGATGGTATCAGAGTTGTGGTTGAATCTTGGCCACTTCCGCGAGAACATCGATGGCGCGCCGGCAGGCCTCACGGTCCACATCCAGATGGGTGACCATGCGCATATGCGTAATATTGATGCCGTTGGCGAGGACGCCACGCGATTTCAGCTCCCGACTGAACTCCGCAGTGGATACGCTCAAGTCGGAAATGTCGAAGATGACGATGTTCGTGCTTACGCTTGAAGCGTCGATTTCGATTCCCGGCAATTCGGCGAGGCACGCGGCGAGATAACGGGCATTCTTGTGATCTTCCTGTAGCCGATCAGGCGATTCCTGAAGCGCGATCAGTCCGGCGGCGGCGAGCACGCCCGCCTGGCGCATTCCTCCGCCTAGCCGCTTGCGATACAGCCGCGCTCGATCGATTGCTTCCGCGGTGCTCACGAGAAGGGAACCAACGGGCGCGCCGAGTCCTTTTGAAAGACAGAACATCACCGAATCGAGATCGCGGGCAATGCGTGCTACCGGCGTACCCGTGGCTATCGAAGCATTGAAGACGCGCGCGCCGTCTAAATGCACCTTCAGCCCGCGCCGATGCGCTTCGGCGCATATCTCATCGATGGTTTCGAGCGGATAAATTGTTCCGCCCCACATATTGTGGGTGTTTTCGAGTGCAATCAGAGATGTAGGCGCATTGTGGGGGCCCGCGGGACGGAGTGCGCGCTCAATTTGCCTCCAACTCATCACGCCATCTTCGGTGGAAACTGTCCGCGCGAGGCAGCCCGAAAACCAAGCCATCATGGATAGTTCCCAATCGACGAGATGGGAGCGGGCTTCGCAGACGACTTCTTCGCCATGCCGAGTGTGCAGCTTTACCGCAATGGTGTTGCCCATAGTGCCTGTGGGCACAAACAAAGCGGCTTCCTTGCCGAAAATCTCAGCAGCCCGCTGTTCCAGGCGATTGACGGTTGGATCTTCGCCATAAACGTCGTCCCCCACTTCCGCGCTTGCCATTGCAGCGCGCATCTTCACGCCCGGCTTGGTAACAGTGTCGCTGCGAAGATCGATAACACCGCCTGCTTCAGACACCGATGAACTCCTGGAATATTTCATTCGAAAGCAAGACTCCGCGGCTGGACAGCCTTAAACGGGAGCCTTCGCGCTCCAGCATACCCGCGCGGAGCCATTTGTCGATCGGCTCGGCAAAGCGCGACCACTCCTCGCGAGCGGGCTCGATGCCATTTGTCAAACGAAGGCCGACGAAGAAGTGCTCTTCGGAGAGATCGCTTTCTAAGGCGTCAGCGGCGGGCACCCCGGCGAGATAGCTATCGAGTGTGTCGGGGTTGCTCCAGCGCTGCGTTCCGTTGAAGGAATGAGCGTCCAGCCCGAATCCAATATAGGGTTCAAGCCGCCAATATTTCAGATTGTGCCGCGACTCCCAGCCAACGCGCGCGAAATTTGAGATCTCATAGCGAGCCAGGCCGAGATTCGCGAGCCGATCTACAGCCATTTCATAAAATTCAGCGGTAAGGTCATCGCTGGGAAGGCGATGGGCGCCATAACGCGCGCCGCCGGTCAGCACTTCTTTTCCCAGGCGGCTGTCTTCGTCAACTTCAAAAATGTAAATCGAGACGTGCGGCGGCTGGAGACGTTCGATCCAGTCCAAGGAAGATTGCCAGGACGCAGCGGTCTGTCCGGGCATCCCCGCGATGAGGTCGATATTGATGTCTTCAATGCCGGCTTCCCGTAACAATTCAAGATCGCGCTCAACCGTTTCGGCAGCGTGGCGGCGACCCGTAAGGCGCAGTTCGGAGGCAACGAACGACTGAACGCCAAGGCTGACGCGATTGATACCGCAAGCTTTCCAAGCTTTCGCGGAGTTGGGAGCAATCGTACCGGGAGCGCACTCTAGAGTTGCCTCGGTGACACTCTCGCCCGGAATGACGCTCATTAGATTGCGCATGAAATCGATGGGCATGAGGCTGGGCGTGCCGCCGCCCAAATAGATCGTTTCCGGCAGCCAGTCCCACCGATGCGCCGTTATTTCGTCGATTAAAACCCGCGTGTAACGCGCTGTCAGTTCCGGCGAAGACACGCCCGAAGCGAAGTTGCAGAAGGTACACTTCTGCGTGCAAAACGGATAAGAAATGTAAACGCCCGCCATAGGATTAGAGGTCGCCTTACCATTGTCTTCCCTCCGAATCTATAAACTTTGGTAACTTTAGCGGTCGGGGTGTCATCTGGTAACTGCGTATCGACCTATGGAGTGGGCGTGTGTCCGGCAAACTGTCATCCCCAGCACCACCAAGCTGTTCGCCGACTATCTCTATAATTTCGATCGGGTAAGCAGCTTCTATTCTTCCCACTTTTCAGACCCCGAAGCGCTATCCAACGCCGCGGCACGGATGGACTATCCCGAATCGCGGCGCGCGAGCATTGTTTCCGCCTTACGCGAGCAGAACGGGGATTCAGCGGGGCTGGAACGGCTGGCTCAACCCGGCACTGTAGCCGTTGTTACCGGCCAGCAGGTTGGCCTTTTCTCAGGACCGGCATACACCGTCTTTAAGGCACTGACCGCGGTCAAACTGGCTGCTCATCTGAATGAGCAGGGGATTCCGGCCGTGCCTATATTTTGGCTCGCCACGGAAGATCACGATCTCGAGGAAGTCGATCACGCCTGGGTGTTCAACCACGAAATGACGCCGGCGAAGATTGCGATAGACAATTCGATTGTCAACGGAGGTCCGGTTGGAGATGTGAAACTCGGGGACCTGCCGCTGGGCGAACTACGCGAGGCCCTGGGAGGTCTGCCGTTCGCCGACAACGTGGTGAACCAAATCGAGAACGCGTATCGCAGCGGTGCTACCTTCGGCTCGAGTTTTCGAACATTTCTGCAGGATCTTTTGAAAGACTTCGGCTTGCTGTATCTGGATCCCTTAGTCCCCGCCATTCGCGATATAGCCGCTCCTTTTCTGAGCCAGGCGATTCACCAGGTTCCCGAGCTACTCGCGGCATTGCGGCAACGGAATCAGGATCTCATCGCGGCCGGGTATCACGCGCAGGTACACGTTGAAGAGGACACCTCACTGCTTTTTTTGATCGCGGGAGGCAAACGGCTGGCGGTCCGGTGGAAAGAGGGCCATTTTGTAACCAGGGACCGTTCTTATTCGATCGCCGAGATGGAAGGCCGCGCGGCCGCCCTGTCGCCAAACGCCCTGCTACGGCCAGTGATGCAGGATTATCTGCTGCCGACCGTAAGCTACGTGGGCGGTCCGTCCGAGGTTGCTTACATGGCCCAGGGGCAGGTGCTATACGAAAAGCTGCTCGGACGAATGCCGGTGATTTTTCCTCGAAACAGCTTCACGCTTCTAGACGCCCGGGCAACGAAATTATTGCAGCGGTACGATCTGTATGTTCCCGATCTTTTCGACCACCATAGCAAGGTGGATGCCCACATCGCCACCCGCCTGGTGCCGGCAAATCTAACCGGCGAATTTCATTCCTTGCGAACCGCACTCTGTTCGTCACTTGCGAATGTGCAAGCGGAGTTGCTTCAATTCGATCCTACGCTTGAATCCGCTGCGAAGAAAAGCGCGAGCAAGATTCTCTATCAAGTCGACAAACTTTCGCAAAAAACCGCGCGAGAAACGATGCGCCGGAATGAGCGCGCCACAAAAGCCTCGATTTACCTGACGAATCTCATCTATCCGCATCGTCATCTGCAGGAAAGGTTCTACTCCATCATTCCTTTTCTCGCGAAATTCGGGCCGGATCTGCCTGGACGCTTACTAGCCCAAACGCAACTCGTCTGCCCGGATCACATGGTGCGAACGTTCTGAGCCGCTTTTGCGGAATCGCCCTGACGTGCGGCGAAGATCTGGTATAAGACGTTCAAAGCCCAGTTTTTAATGCGCAATCTCCTCAGGCGCTTCATCGGCGCCGTCGCTAGCCTCGCGTTACTGCTCACTCTGGTTGCTTTGCCGGCGCTCGGATTGGATAGAGACAGAGAACTTACTTCCTACGGCCGCCAAACCTGGCAGACGGAAAGCGGATTGCCTCAGAACACCATCCATGCGATTTTGCAGACTCACGATGGTTACATCTGGCTCGCAACCGAAGGCGGGTTGGTTCGTTTCGATGGTTTGAAATTTCTGGTGTACGACTCGCAGAACACTCCCAGTTTGCGGAGTAATAACATTCGCAGCCTTCTTGAAGATCGCGAACACGCGCTCTGGATCGGCACAGCGGACGGGCTCACCAGATTCAACGGCTCTGAATTTTCCACGTTCACGACGGAGCAAGGTCTTCCGGACAACAGCATCTGGTCGGTCTATCAGGACCGCTCGGGAAGGCTCTGGATTATCACCGCGGGCGGGTTGTCGGAATACCGGGGCAATCGCTTCAAAGCCTATGCCGCCGCGGAACGTTCTTCAAACAGCATTGGCGCGATTGCCGAAGACAACCACGGTTCCTTGTGGATCGGTACGCAGGACGGATTGAAGCTATTCACCGGCGACCGGTTTGAGGATTTGCCGACGCGCGAATTACCGCCGAATACGAACATCGGGGCACTGCTTGCGGACCGCGCCGGGCGGATCTGGATTGGCACGCCAAGCGGCTTGGCCGTTTATCAAGCAGGCAGGATGAAAACTTACACCGTCAAGGATGGCTTGCCGAGCAACCGGATTGCTTCTATCTACGAGGACAAAGAAGGAAGTATATGGGTGGGAACCGACGCCGGCCTCGCACGAATCACAAACGGCAAAATCGAGCGATTACCTCTAAACGATCCTTTGTCCGCAAGTATCGTCCTCTCGATCTACGAAGATCGCGAAGGCGGCCTGTGGTTGGGGACCGACTCAGGAGGCCTGACCGTACTTCACGACGAGAAGTTCACGACTTATACAACCCGGGATGGGCTTTCCGACGATTTAGTCCGATGTGTTTTCCCAGATCGAAACGGCGTCATTTGGGCGGGTACAAACGGCGGATTAAGCCGGTTCGAGAATGGCCGCTTCTCACAGATCACGACGAAAGATGGCTTATCGAGTAACGTGATCCTCGCATTGGCCGAAGACAAAAGCGGCAATCTGGTGGTGGGCACTCCCGATGGATTGAACCTGCTCCGGAATGGGCGAATAACGACTCTCACGTCCGCGGACGGTCTCGCGGACGACTTCGTCCGGTCGGTTTACAGCGATGCCGATGGATCTCTCTGGATCGGCACTCGCCGGGGGCTTTCCCATTGGAAAAACGGCCGATTCATAACCTACACGCAAGCTGACGGGCTGGGCAGCGACTTCGTAGGAGCCGTGCTCCGCGACGCTCACCAGGACTTATGGGTTGGAACGTTGCACGGTTTGACTCGCCTGAGCAATGGCGCATTCAGGACCTACACAATCGCGGACGGCCTTTCCAGCAATGTCATTACGGCGCTTTACGTAGATCGCGAAGGCACTCTCTGGATCGGCACGCAGGACGGAGGGCTGAACCGCTTCGCATCGGGAAAGATCTTCCGCTATCCGTCTTCCCTCGGCATTCCCAACATCGTTTACGGCCTGTTGGAAGACGCGAATCAAAATCTGTGGATCACCGCGAAGACGGGTATCTTCCGGGCCGGCAAACGGGACTTGAACGCTTTCGCGGAAGGGCGCGCGGGCAGCATCGCGCTGGCCTCGTATGGGACAGCGGACGGGCTGAGGATCGGGGAATGCAGCGGGGGAGGCCATCCCGCGGCCTGCAAGAGCCGGGACGGCTCCTTGTGGTTCTCCACCATAAAAGGGCTCGCGACTCTCGACCCGCGGCACGCGGAACTGAATCGCCTGCCTCCGCCAGTGGTGCTGGAATCCATATCGATCGACGATAAGATATTCGACCCCAGGCAGGCGAGAGATATCGCGCCGGGCCACACGAGGTTCTCCTTTGAATACGCCGGCCTGAGTTTCATCGCTCCGCATCGGGTGAGATTTAAATACAAGTTGGAGGGTTTCGATCGGGATTGGATTGACGCGGGAACGCGCCGGATCGCCTACTACACCAACCTTCCGCCGCGGCGTTACCGGTTTAGAGTAATGGCTCGCAATAACGACGGTGTTTGGAATCCGACGGAAGCTTCGTTCGCGTTTCGATTGGAGCCGCGCTTCTATCAGACATACTGGTTTGATGCGCTGCTGTTAGCGGCGTTCGGCTTATTGGGATACGAGATCTATCGCTGGCGCGTGAAACAAGTAGAAGCGCAATTCAATGCCGTGCTCGCGGAGCGCAATCGCATCGCCCGCGAAATTCACGACACTCTCGCGCAGGGCTTCGTTGCGGTTTCCGTGCAGTTGGAAGTGGTAGCGCGTATGTTGTCTATATCGAGTGAGTCCGCCCAGGAATTGCTCGCGCGCGTTCGAGGGCTGGTTCGGGACAGCATCTCCGAAGCGCGGCGTTCGATATGGGAGCTTCGATCTCAGGACGCGGGGAACGAGGATTTGGCGTCGAGACTTTCGAAGATGGCCGCGCAGGTGACCTCAACCACCCCGGTCAAGATGCAGTTTCAGGTCTTGGGGACGTACCGGGCCTTGCCGCGCAAGATCGAAAATGAATTATTGAGGATCGGGCAGGAGGCAGTCACGAATGTGGTCCGTCACGCCGAAGCGAAGCACGTCAGAATCGCCTTGAATTTCGACGTAAAGAAATTGCGAATGACCATTGCGGACGATGGCCGCGGTTTCACTGGCGAAGCGAACTCCTCAGGCCCCGACGGCCATTTCGGCTTAAAAGGAATGCGGGAAAGAGCGGAACAGATTGACGCCGAACTCACGGTGAACAGCAATCCCGGTGAAGGCACCAGCATATCTGTAGAAACGGTGATTAATTGACTGAACGAATTCGAATCATGGTAGTGGAGGATCATCAGGTTGTGCGGCAAGGCCTGGTCGCCCTGCTCGCCACCGTGCCGGACATGACGGTGATTGCCGAAACCGGCGACGGTAAGCAGGCCGTCGATCTTTTCCGCGAGCATCAGCCCGATGTCACCCTGATGGATCTGCGGTTGCCAACCATCGGCGGTGTCGAAGCAGTCACCCGGATACGGCGGGATTCGCCCGCGGCTCGAATTATTGTCCTGACCACTTTCGACGGCGATGAAGATATCTATCGAGCCCTGCAAGCGGGAGCGCGGGCTTACCTTCTGAAAGGAATGTCGGGAGACGAGCTGATGGATGCTATTCGCGCGGTGCATGCCGGAAAATCGCGCATTCCTCCCATAGTTGCGGAGCGCCTAGCCGGACGAATGGGCGGTCCGGCGCTGACCGGCCGCGAACTGGAGGTCCTCAAACTGATTGTTTCAGGCAAGAGCAATAAAGAAATCGGGGCAGAACTGGGCATTTCGGAAGCGACGGTGAAGACTCACATCAACAGCATTCTAAGCAAGCTGGGCGTAAGTGACCGGACGCAGGCGGCAACCACCGCTTTACAGCGCGGTATCGTTCACCTTCAGTAGACGCTCCACTTCCACAGGCGAATTTCATGAGACGTTTTACATTGCCGGTCTTGATCCTAACGGCGGCGCTGGGCATCGCGAGCGAGAAGACTCCACAGTGGAGGGCCGCCACCGAGAGTGAGTTGAAAGATCTGATTCCCGCGCGAGCGCCGGTAGAGAAGGAGCACATTGAAACCGAATTCCGGACGGCATCGGCAATAACCGACGGCAAAGGGGAATACGTTGGGGGCGTGGTCCTGATCACAGCCGGATATGCGGCCGAAGGAAAATACTCGAATTTCTTTATTGCGCAAGTGCCAATCAAGATAGGCGACCTGGCGCTTCAGCCCGGCGAATATGTGTTCGGCTGGCGCCGGAAGAACGACGATGCCTTAGATGTTAAATTCTACACGTCCGCATCCGGGAAGCTTCTGGGCGATGTAGAAGCGCGCCGTCTAAGCCGGGTAGGAAAGATTGAATCCTTCCGGATTTCGCCGCCCAGCGAAAAGGCCGTCATTGAAATCGGCCGGTTTGGGATGAGCTACGAGCTTACCGAATAGCGAACGCGCTACATACCTGCCCGGACGTAAACCTTATCCGGCGCGGCTACGCTCGCGTCTTTTTCGATAATACTCACGCGGATCGGCTGCAAGCCGGATTTTTGTTCGGCCCGCGCGGTAAACGTGAGCATATATTGGTGCTTGAGTTGTTGCAGGATCTGATCGAGAAAGGGCTGAAATGAAACCGGCGGACCGAATCCGATCATGTAAAATTCGCCGCCCGTCTCATCCGACAACTGCGCCAGGAAATTTTGTCCCCACGTATATCGCCAGAAGCTGTGCCCGAAGTGTCCGACGCTCGGGCTATAAATTGCATACACAACCACACCAGTCTTTTGCGCGGCTGAGATACCCGCGTTGACATACGGGTTATCGGGTGTGTAACCGCCTCCCAGACCTTCGATGCCGCTGCTGATCATCACTACTTCTTTGCGCCGGGCTCCCGTGTCCGGCCATTTTTTGATGGCCTCTGTCAGGGAGTCATAAGGGCTCACGTCCGCTCCGCCAGGTCCCATTGCTACGCGAATCGTATTTGCGGCGGCCGCATGATCACGCGTAAAATTCGCGGCTATCTGCGTCGTGCCGTTGCGCATGTATGCAATCGCAACCTCTGTATCGGGAGACAGCGAATTCACGAACTGCTTGAGGGCGCTGATTTCGGTGTCGAAACTCCCTCGGGCGGAGTCGTCGATCAGCAGCATAAGCTGCATACGCCCATTCCGACCCTCCAGAGGCTGAAAGCCGGTCACAGGCCTTTTTTCGCGTCCCTCCTGGACCTTTATGTCCTGCGGCTCAATCGGAGGAATGGTCTTGCCTCGTTTGGCTTCCAGCGTGACCACAATATTGACCGGCACTCCTGGAGTCGATACTCCTTGCCTTGCGAAAAGAGCCGCGCCTACCGCGCCCAGCCATACGGCGGCTGTCGCCGTAAAAATCTTGTTTGTATTCATAGCGCTCTTTGCTACCCGCCTAAATCTTTTGCGGCAGTGGGTGATTGACTCAACCCTTCCGGCAATTTCGAGCCGTGCTCATCCGGCATCTATGGATAGGACGTAACAGACGCGCTATTGTAAACGAGAAGTATTTCTAGACCTGGACGGAAAACGCATAAGACGGCCTACTCGTCCGGTACCGCCGCAGGCAGCGCCTCAAAAGGCGAACCCTGGGCGAATATCCGGCCCGAATCCTATCTCGTCAGGTCAGGGTGGAGAATCGATGATGGATGCGCAGGCGCGAGCGTCCACCGCATCAATCAAACTTTTCGTGAACTTTTTTCGTGAAAGGAAGGCAAGCATGCGCAGCGAGGCCGACATTCCGCAAGAACCGCCGCCCGGCCGGAAAGAGCTTTTCGATCTGCTTCTCTCCAGACTGGACGATTTCGTCTTCGTTTTGGCCGATACGGCGGGAAACTTCATCTCGTGGCATCCCGGCGTACAGTGCCAGTTCGGTTATACGGAGGAAGAATTCATCGGAAAGAACCTCGAAATGCTGTTGCCTCCCGCCGAACGGCTGAGAGGCGCCGCCAAGCAGGAACTGGAACGGGCTGCAAAGACCGGCCGCGCCTCCGATACGCGATGGCTCGTCGACAAGAACGGCCAGTGCGTATTCGTAGAGGGCGTGACGATCGCCCTGCGCGCCCCAAATGGCGCCCTGCTCGCCTTTGGCAAAGTGCTGCGCGACGTGAGCGAGCAGAAAAACGCCAGTGAGAATCAACGGGCGTTAGCGAGCGCGCTGGAGCAGTCCACGGTTATGGTCCAAAGGTTCGATGGCGCTATTGAACATTGGACTGAAGCGTGTGAGCACCTGTACGGTTGGACTGCCCCGGAAGCTGTGGGAAAGATCACGCATGATCTCCTGAAGACAACCTTCCCCAAGCCCCTTGAAAAAATCGAAAGGGAACTTCTGGTTTTCGGAACCTGGCAGGGGGAGCTAGAGCAGATTCGGCGTGATGGCAGGGAAGTTTTCGTTTCCGCTCATTGGGCCTTGTTGCCGGATGCCGATGGGCCTCCCGCCATTATTGCGACACATGCCGATATAACACCGCGCGTCAAAGTTCAGCGCGAGTTGGAGCAGGCGAATGAGCGGCTGAAGAGTATGGCTCTCGAACTCGAGCGCTCGAACCAGGAGCTCGAAGAATTTGCCCGCATCGCCTCCCATGACCTGGGCGCGCCGATTACCAGCACGCGCTGGCTTGTGGATTTGCTATCGAGTCGTCACGCCGACCAGCTTGATAGCGAGGGAAAGAAGCGTCTCAAGCAGATATCTCAGGGTTTGGAAAGGATGGCCGATCTGGTGGAAGGCATCCTGACTCACGCTCAAGTGGGAACGAGCGCCATCGCCTCGTCCACCGCCATCGATGCGGAGCAGGCTTTAGCCGTAGCGGTTGAGAATCTTCGCGGCGACGTCGAGAAATCCGGAGCGGTAATCACGCACGATCCGCTTCCTGAGGTGCGCATCGATTCTCAAACGCTTGCGCAGCTGTTCCAAAATCTGTTATCGAACGCCCTTAAATACAAGCGCCCGGACACTCCGCCCGTCGTCAATGTGACGGCTACGCGAGAGGGCTTGATGTGGTTACTGGCGGTTCGGGACAACGGCATGGGCATAGAACCCGAGTGGCTTGAGCGAGTCTTTCAACCGCTGCAGCGGCGTCACGGAATAGAGATTGCCGGAAGCGGAATTGGGCTTGCGACCTGCAAGAAAATCGTCAGCAGGGCGGGCGGCCGAATCTGGGCTGAGTCTCAAGCCGGCTGCGGCTCTACATTTTTCTTCACGCTTCCCGGGCCGGAATCTCCGCGAGAGGAGCGTGACTCCCCGGCGCACAACGCGTCTAATAGAAGAGATGAACGCACAGCAGACCGTTCCTGAGCCGCCGTCCCGTCGGGCCAAGCTTCTTTTTGCGGACGATCACCACCTCGTGTTGGATGCGCTTGCGTTCATGGCGAATCCCCACTATGACGTGCGAGCGGTTGACAGCCTGGCTGCGTTTGAGCAAGCCCTCGCTCAGTTTGCTCCAGACTTGGCGATCATAGATATCCGTATGCCCGATGGAGATGGATTTGAAGCGGCCCGGCGCGCCCTTGCGAAGCGCCCGGGGTTGAAGCTCATGTTTCTTTCCATGCACACCGAGCCCAAATTTGTGAAACGCGCGATCGAGAGTGGCGCGCGCTCTTATTTGTCCAAGCGTGCTTCCGCCGAAGAACTGCTGCTGGCGATTCGGACGGTGCTGGACGGCGGGAAATATATCGGATCTCGCTTGCGGGCCGACGAAGAGAATGCGCAAGCGACGGAAGATGCCTTGACCGAACGCCAGCAGGAAGTTCTTCGCCTGATTTCACAGGGATGTTCGGCAAAGGAGATTGCGAACCGGTTAAATATCTCGGTTCGTACCGCGGAATTCCATCGGGCCGCGATTATGGAGCGCCTGAAGCTGCGCTCGACTGCCATGATGACCCGCTACGCCGTGGAACACGGCTTGGCTTAAAAGATCTCTCGCCGCCACCGTCTGCTGTTTTCGAAGCGAACCGAGTGACGAGTCCCCGGCCTGCAAAACTGGAGTGATGACTTGGCTCACTTGGGCGCTTCTTTCCGCTGTTTTTGCCGCGGCGACTGCCATTTTGGCAAAGCTCGGCGTGGAAGGAGTTGACGCTAATTTCGCCACAGCCGTTCGCACCAGCGTGGTGGTTGCATTCACGTGGCTAATTGCCTACGTCGCCCGTCAGCCCGGCACGTTTCATGTTCCATCGAATAAAACATGGCTGTTCCTGGCGCTTTCGGGATTCGCAACGGGCCTCTCCTGGCTGTGCTATTTCCGGGCGCTGCAGCTCGGCCCGGCCTCGCGCGTCGCGCCGATCGATAAACTCAGCGTAGCCCTCGTAATCGTCTTCGCCGCGCTGTTCCTGGGAGAGAGCCTCACCTGGAGCAAGGCTCTCGGCGGTGTGCTCATCGTCGCCGGAGCTATTGTAATCGCCCTCGGCTAGCCAAAGGCGCATCCCAACTCTTGGCTCGACGATTTTCAGGTCTCGAGCTGTTGGCCCTATCGAAAATAATTGGCAGAATCACTGAGGAAGGGTACCCTTTCTCGTGAAACACGGTTTGCCGGGCCTTCGTTAGCTTGGTTTCATCCGCGTTCGGCCGCGGCAAGTTTAAGTTGCGGTCGAAACGGGGGAAATTGCTGCTCGATACCTCCAACCGTATTCGGTGGCCTCGCGGAAAGACGTAACTTGTCACTCCGGCATCGATACTGATTTGATAAGCCGTGCTCCGTTTGACAAACACGGCTTTTTCGAGCGAAAGCCGGTATCGCAATCGCTGGATGCCGTCCGTTACCAAGAGCGGCCGTCCATCCGGCTCGACGTCCACGAGTTTCGCGGTGAAATCCGTATCGTTGCCGGAGGTGGCGACGTATAGCACCACACGCACCGGGCCGGTGACCTCGATGTCGCCGGAGAGCATAGCGGAAGTATAGACGAGCACGTCCGAGCGCATCTCGACAGGCGTTTGATCGAGCGGCCCGGGCGGTAGAATTTTCGCCTCGCAGCAAATCGCTCCCCCGACGGTCGGCGTCGGGTTCTTCGGATCGTAGGCGAACGTGTCGGCTTGCGCCTTTCGAACCGGGTCCCAATGCAACGCTCCGTCGCCTGAGATCGAGTTCGCATGGCCGTTGCTGTTCAAATACAGCGGTGTATAGCGTGTACGCGCCAACGGCCATTCGTGCTCCTCGCGCCAGACGTTAGGCCCCATGACGAAAATGTGCAGCAAGGATTCTGAAGCCTCTCTCGCCGCATCGGGATTCTTCTTCAGCCACCGGTCAAGCCACTCCGCCTGCATCGCTCGTATAGGAACGCTCGCCTGTGGACCAAAGTTCTTGGTTGCGAATCGCAATGCGGGGCTGTGCGCCCAGGGTCCGATCCAAGTCTCGATCGATTGATGCCGGCGCGAGAGCCGCGAGAACGCATCCAGATCGCTTTCCGCATAGTTATCGAACCAGCCGCCAAGGGATAGAACCGGAATCGTCACCCGCTTCATGTGCTGCCGAATGCTGAAGCCCTTCCAGTATTCGTCGTACGAGGGATGATCGAGCGCCGTTCTCCACAATGGCAATGGAACGCCCGTAGCCGCCAAATCCGCGGTACGCAGCGGTAAATGCCCAATATAAGAATTAAAGGGCGGCCGCACATGCGACGGCGGAGTAAGATTCTCGGCAAGCCACAACAAGCGATGCCCCACCTGAAGCGCTCCGCCTGTCGAATAGAACCGGTCCAGATATTCGTCATCTCCCGAATTCATCGGAGAGATGGCCAGCAAGTGGGGGTTATCTTCGATAGCCGCCCACCACGCGGCCATTCCTAAATAGGAACCCCCCACCATTGCCACCCGGCCATTCGACCAATTCTGTCCCGCAATCCAGTTGATCGTGTCGTAGCCGTCCGGCCCCTCCTGTTCGGTAGGTCCAAAAGTTCCTTGCGAGGCGTATCGTCCGCGAACGTCTTCAATCACCACGGCATAGCCCCGCCGGACAAAGAAGTGGTAACTTCTCATCGCCGGCGCTTTCCGGTTGTATGGCGTTCGCACCAGCACCGTGGGCCATCGCGCGCCATCGCCCGGCAGGAAAAGATCGGCTGCGAGACGAATGCCATCGCGCATAGGGACGGCAAGGCCAAGCTGTTGCACGCTCCGCTGCCCGGAGCTTCTTGTCATTATCTGCGGAAGACCTTCGGCCGAAATCGCGAGAGCAAGCGCTAGACTGCTCACCAGGCCGACTTTCATGAAGCGAGCGGCGCCTGCGTCTCTTCCGGTTTGGGCCTTCGGCCAAACAGCGCCGTGCCCACCCGGATAATGGTCGCGCCCTCCTGAATGGCGACCTCGAAATCTCCCGACATGCCCATCGAAAGCTGGGGCAGCTTATATTGGCGCGCCAGCTTCGCGAGTTGCTGGAAGTAGGGCCTGGAGCGCTCCGGGTCGTCCGACCATGGCGGCATCGTCATCAATCCCGAGACTTTAAGGCGCGTGCAACCTTTGGCGGCATCCAACATTTCAGGCAACTCTTCCGGTTTCACGCCCGCTTTGGCTTCTTCGCCGGAAAGTTTCAGCTCGATCAGCACTTCCATCGTCTTGTTTCCTTCGGCGGCCGCTGCATCGAGCCGCTGCAGAAGCTTGGCCGAATCCGCCGTTTGGACCACATCGAACAAGTCGCAAGCCAATTTTGCTTTGTTCGATTGCAGGTGTCCGATGAAATGAAACCGCGCACCGCTCAATCCGCTTAAGGCCGCCCGCTTCGCGGCAAACTCCTGGATATAGTTCTCGCCAAACTCGCGAAGGCCCGCCTCATACGCCTCCCGAATTCGCTGAGCAGAAAATTTCTTCGAAACTGCCACTAACATTATTTCCGAGCGCTCGCGGCCGCTCTGTTGCACAGCGCGCAGGATACGGCTTTCCACGGCTTGCAGCCGGCTTAGCATACTGGATTCATTAAGTGGCAAAACTCCATCATAAAAGCACTCCCTATCCTCTCGAGGCGGCCGAACCGGAAATTCTGCTCGCCGCCATAGAAACATTCCTAAACACTTGCCGAAACCCCGCTGTTCTCGAATTCGGCGAAGACATCGTCATTCTGACACCGGGGCAGTACGCGCTTGACATCCATTCCGGCCGGCTTTGGATTGAGGTCTGGAGCGGCACGCGCAGCGTCTCCCGGCGAATTATCGCGATCGAACATCATGCTACGGGTGTACTCGATTGCAAAATTCAGCGCTTTGGCGGTAATCCCGGCAAGCTTAGCTTTCTCGATTTAGACCGTCCGCAGACCGCTCACAAGTCTCTCTGCGGCGTCCGTCAAAGCTTCGCCGGGCAATTCCGCCGGATGCTCTCTCGCCAGTTTCCCGGTTGGGAGATCTCCACGCTATCCAGCGGCATGGATCTTCAGCGTTCTTTCTCGCCGATCTTCCCGCGAGCCCGCCTCAGCCGTGGAAATCAACAGATAGCAGCTATGGCTTGCCCCGCTGTTCACGATGAAGCCGCGCTGCTCACATTTGCGTTGATCTGGTTCGATCATCTTCGCGCGCATACTCCACCGCCCGCTCACATCTCTCTTTCTTTGTTTCTCCCGGATACCGCGGGCAATCTGTCTTCGCACCGCTTGCGCTGGTTGCGCGGAGAGACTATCGATATCCGGCTCTTCCGCTTTAACGGGCACGGCTCCGCGGGAGAAGTGGACGCTCGCGATTTGGGCAATCTCGACACGCGCTTGCGCTCCGGCCCCCGCCGCGTTGATAGTCGGGAAAAGTTCTCGCCGCTTGGCTCCGAGCGTTGCCTCGAATCTTCCGTCCGAGCGAATATCCCGCGCATCGATCCGTGCCTCTTGCCCGCTCCTGTGCATGGCCAGGTCCTTACGTTTGCCGCGGGCGACCGTGATCTCATCGATCTTCTCGCGGTATCCGCTTCGGGCCGTCTCTGCGTTCTTGAATTGAAAGTATCGGAAGATCTGCATTTACCCATGCAGGCGCTAGACTACTGGATGCGGGTCGCCTGGCACGCCGACCGCTCTGAGCTTCAGCATTTGTTCCCGGCTATTCCGCTCGAAAGAAGGCCGCCTAAGCTCTTACTCGTTGCCCCCGCTATGTCCTTTCACTCGTCCAACTCCACGATTCTTCGTTACTTCTCGCCGGAGATCGAAGTCGAACGGATTGGGGTCAATTCGGACTGGCAGCGTCATTTTAAAGTAGTTTTGCGTCTGGATGGCGCGGACGCGCCTATCTCTCACGGGAGTTCTCAATGAGTATGCAAGGTTTCGTCAATATCAGAAAAGCGCTCAACACGTTAAACCCTAAGCAGATTCGTGAAATGAGCGAGAGACCTGTACACGTCGCGCTTTATGCGGGTAGTCAGGAATCCTACCAGCGGATGGAGAACTTTTTTCTGCGTGACTTAAGCCCCGCGCGCCGCCGCCAATCGGCCGTATTGCTGACCCGAGCTCCCATGCCGGTATTAGCCCAACAATTCGACATCGCCGTGTACGACGAAGGTATCGCGGCGCCTCCCGGCGTTCTTATCTTCCAGGCGGAGCGGCCGCACCAGTTGGTACGCAAGGCGCTCGCCCAGCATCCCGCTTTAGGCGTCCCTCTGGCCAAAGCGTTTCTCCCTTTCCGCCGTACCTTTGTCGAGCGGGTGATTGCCAAAACCTGCCGGGAAAATACTCTGTTCTCAGTTACCACGGCCCTTCCGGATATTATTCCGAGCGTCATCGAATTGCCGTGGGCAGTTGCGGAATTTGCTTCCGACACAGCCTTCCTGACCATGAATCAAGTGCGAATGGCGTTCTTGATCGCGGCCGCGAGCGATCGCGAGATCGGATACCTGGAGCAGAAATCGGAGATTGCCACCGTCATCGGCAGCGCGTTCGGCTGGCGCGCTTTGGCCCGACAGCTTGTCGGCAAGATTCCGTTCGGCGGCGGATTAATCGCGAAAGCCGCTGTCGCCTATGCCGGCACAAAGGTGTTGGGCCTCTCGCTCGAACGCCTCTATAGCATCGGCTTCACCTACACGCGCGAGGAGCGCGATCAATTGTATGCCGAAGCATTCCGCCACGGGAAGAAGGTCGCCGTACGCATTCTGAGTTATTTCCGCCCCGATCTTTCCGCCAAATATGCCGATCGAGACGCACAGCGCACTCCCGTCCGTCGTACGCGAAACCCCACGCTCCCAAACACGTCTTTCTCTTAGAATGGACGTGAGCGATGCTCTTCCGCAAATAACTCCGGGATCATGATGACCAAACGTATACTTCTTTCATTCTTTCTATTCACGGCCATTCTGAGCGCGGACACGTTGATCATGCGAAATGGTTCTAGCATTGACGGAAGTTTTGTGGGCGGCGATAACGGCTCCATTCGCTTCGCGGTCGGCAATCAGGTGAATACCTATTATCTGAGCGATGTCGAATCGATCCGCTTCGGTGGTGCATCGCCGCAGGCCTATGCGCCTCCCCCGAATCCACCTGATAATTCGAGCCCTCCTCCGAATCCCGTCTCTTCTCAAGCCGGGAATTATCCCCCGCCTCAAAGCCGTCCGCCCGACAACTACCCTGCTCCCGTGAACGCGCCGCCTAACAATCTTCCTCTCGGAATCGAGGTCCCGGCTGGGACGCAGATCGTGGTCCGCCTGATCGATCCGGTGAATTCAGATCGGGACAGCCTGGGCCAAACATACCGCGCCAGCGTGGATCAGCCCGTCATCGTGAATGGCCAGACCGTTATCCCGCGCGGCGTCGACGTGGTCGCCGCTCTCATCGACACGCAGAAGTCCGGCAAGATCGAAGGACGGACCGTTCTTACCCTCGATTTGAAGAGCGTAACAGTCAACGGCCGCGCTTACGACATTGTCACGACCGGTGTTCCGGAATCCAGCAGTTCTCGCGGTGAACGCTCTGCCAAAGTCATCGGCGGGACCGCCGCGCTGGGAGCCGTCATCGGAGCAATTGCGGGTGGCGGAAGAGGCGCGGCGATTGGAGCGGGCTCGGGCGCCGCCGCCGGAACGGCCGCCCAGGTAATTACTTCGGGTCAGAAAGTCAAAGTACCCGCTGAAACCCGCCTCACGTTTACGCTTCAAAATCCAATCGATCTTTGATAAGCTAAGTCCGCAGTCGATTGAAACCGGGAGAGAGCCGGTCCTGGTTACTCCGAGACTTGAACCGGCTCTCCTGGCTCCTTCCTCGTGCACAAACCCGTTGCTCTGATTACCGGTGGAAGCCGCGGCATAGGCCGTGCCATTGTGGAGCAGCTCGCCGGCACCCACCAGGTCGTTGCCACTTACAACACCAATCGTGAAGCGGCCCAATCGGTTGCCGAGGCAACTGGCGCGACGATCCTGCCGTGTCAGCTCGGCGATTCTGAATCGCTTCAGCAGCTCATGGCGTATCTCCACGATCGTTTTCCCGCCGTCGATTTGCTGGTGAACAACGCCGGAATAGCACCGCGCGAGCGCCGCGACCTTCTGGAAGCTACCCCCCAGAGCTTCGATGAGCTGTTCGCCACAAATCTCAAAGGCCCGTACTTTCTCACTCAGCAGATTGCCCGCTGGATGCTCTCAAAAGAACGAGGCCGTATCGTTTTCGTGGGCTCCATCTCCAGCTTCACCGCCTCCGTCAATCGCGGCGATTATTGCCTGACCAAGGCCGCCATCGGCATGGCTGTTAAGCTTTTTGCGGCGCGCCTCGCTCCTCACCATATTCCTGTGTTCGAGATCGATCCGGGCATCATTCGCACCGATATGATCGCGCCGGTCGCCGCCGAGTATGAGCGCCGCATCGCCGAAGGCTTGATACCAGAGGGCCGCATGGGCGAGCCGGTGGATGTTGCGCGCGTGGTCCGAGCCATTGCGGATGGCCTTCTCGATTACTGCACTGGCCAGGTGATCCACGCCGATGGCGGCTTCCATCTACGCATTCTTTAAAGGCCTGCCGTAAAGTCGTAGCTGTATGGAACAGCTCGACCCCGCTGAGGTGCGCGCGCTCGGCGCGCTACTCGAAAAAGAAGCAACCACGCCCGAGTACTACCCTCTCTCGCTGAACGCGTTGATCAATGCTTGCAACCAGAAATCGAATCGCGATCCCGTCGTCGAATACGGTGAAGACGCGGTGTACGGCGCCGTCAACCGTCTCCGGGAGAAAAAGCTGGCCCTGACTATCACCGGCAGCGGCCGCGTAAACAAATATGCCCAACGCATTTCGGAGACGCTGAATCTCGGACGGCGCGAGCTCGCCGTGCTCTGCCCGCTGCTGTTGCGAGGTCCACAGACTCTCGGAGAAATCAAAGATCGAAGCGAGCGCATGTTCGTATTTGCCGACTTCGCCGAAATCGAAACCGTGCTCGAGAAACTCGCCAATTTCGAGAGCGGTGGCTTAGTCGCGAAGCTTCCTCGCCACCCCGGTCAAAAGGAAGCGCGCTATGCGCATCTGCTTTCGGGCGAGCCGGAGGCGCAATCGACCGAACCTCTTGCGAGTCCCCCGACCCGCATCGCGCAGATCGAAACCGAGCTGCAGCAGCTGAGATCGGAATTCGACGATCTGAAGCAACGCTTCGCCGATCTCGAAGCGCAGTTGCGCTAACGCTGCCTTGTCTATCCTTGGACTGCGCCGCTGATCAGGCCGTATAACAACACGGCTAGCACGATTGCCGTAACCGCGACGTAAGTCCGGTCCCGCTCCATTGCAAAGCCAACCAGCGAAAATGCCACCCGCGCAATGGGCGTCGCGATCAGCAGCAAAATACCTAACTGGATAATGGATCGGGCCCGCAGCCCAATCGCTCCTTTGACGATTTCACCCACCACCCGGTCGATGCGCGGCTGCCCGTGAAATGCGTGGTAATCCACAACTTCCGCGCCATGCCTCGCGAGATAATACATTCCGCCGACGAGCACCACGCCGGCTGAGATCAATACACCCGCTCGAAGCACCACGCTCACCATGTGCTCGATGTTTACATCTGTAATTCGAGGCAGCTTCATATCCTCCCTAGAATTCCACTCACGATCATTTCAATCGCGATGGCCCCCACAACCACGGCGAAGACCCTGCGTAAAAGCACAACCGGCAGACGCGCCAGAAAGCGTGCTCCAATCATCGACCCCGCCAGCACGCCAAGCATCACCGGCATGGCCAGAGACGGATTTACGTATCCCCGGCTCAAATAAACGCTCACGCTCGCGGCAGCGGTCACGCCGATCATGAAGTTACTCGTCGCAGTCGAAACCTTGAACGGAATCTGCATAGCCTGGTCCATCGCGATTACTTTTAGCGAACCCGATCCGATCCCCAACAATCCGGACAACGTGCCTGCGCCGAACATCAGCCCGAAGCCCGCCTTCACCCGACGCACCTGGTAACTCTGCATTTCGCCCCCGGCATTATAGGAGCCATTTAATTTCAGCCGTTCCGACAATGGATCGGCCGGCGCCGGGGCTTTCCTGAATTCATGTCCGCGGCCGCTTTGCCACGCAGCCACCAGCAGAATGACTCCGAATAGGATGCCGAGCGCTCCGGTTGGAATACGCGATCCCAGGAATGCGCCGAATACCGCTCCCACAGTCGTTGCTATCTCGAGAAACATGCCGATCCGTATACTCGAAAAGCCATCGCGCACATACGCGGCTGCCGCGCCGGAGGATGTGGCAATCACCGAAACCAGCGTCGCGCCAATCGCATACCGGATATCGACACCCAGAAATAGGGTCAGAACCGGCGTCACAATCACGCCTCCGCCTAGACCGGTCAGAGCGCCCACAAACCCCGCTAGCAGAGCAGCGACGAGAACTATGGGAGTGAATTCAGCCGCAGTCATCGGCTAACCGGCCTGAGACTGAGATAGCCGATCGGAGCCTGCCCGTGTGCGAGATAAGCTGTTCTTAGTTTCCGTTTCGAGGTTCATCTGAAAAAACTAATCTTTAGCTTCGCAGCCGTCACCCTGAGCTTCGCCCAGCAGGCTCCTCCCATTCAATCGCCGGAGGTCCAGACCGACGCCCGTGTTACCTTCCGTTTCCGCGATCCGAATGCGCAAAAAGTTTCCGTCGCAATTGAAGGCGCCAAGACCCCGCTTCCGATGGAGAAGAATGAGGCAGGCGTTTGGACCGTCACAACGGCCCCCCTCGCGCCGGATCTATATGGCTATTCTTTTGAAGCCGACGGCGTGCATCTATTGGACCCTTCCAACACCGAAATAAAACCCAATCTGCTCGGCCTGAGTAATATCGTCCATGTTCCGGGCGCGACGCCCCTCCCTTGGGAGATGACCGCTATTCCGCACGGCATCGTTCATCACCACTTTTATAAATCGGCCATCGTTGGAGATAACAGGGATTTCTATGTCTACACTCCCCCCGGCTACGATCCGCGCGCCGGCACGCTCTATCCCGCTCTGTACTTGCTGCATGGCTTCAGCGACGACGCGAGCGGCTGGACCGCGGTCGGTAAAGCGAATCTTATTCTCGATTCGCTGATCGCGCAAAACAAGGCTCGGCCCATGATCGTAATCATGCCGTTGGGCTACGGCGCGCCCGAAATCGTTCAGCGAGCTCCCGCGCCCGGCTCGGCCTCGCGCGCCGCGGCTCTTCACGATAGGAATCTCACCAACTTTCGCGACGCTCTGATCGATGAGGTCATCCCCGCCGTCGAAAAAATGTACAAGGTCTCGCTGGATCGCGATTCTCGCGCCATCGCCGGTCTCTCTATGGGAGGGGCTGAATCGCTATTCACCGGGCTCAACCGCCTGGATGAATTTTCCTGGATTGGATCGTTCAGCGCGGGAGGCCTCGGCGACGATCCCGCAACCGTTTTTCCCCAGCTCTCCGCCTCCGCAAACGCGCGGATTCATCTCCTCTGGATCGCCTGCGGAACGGATGACCGCCTCATTACGCGAAATCGCGCGCTCGTCGCTTGGTTAAAGACAAAGGACATTCGCTTGACGCAGGTGGAGACTCCCGGCATGCACGCCTGGATGGTTTGGAGGCGCAACCTCATCGCCTTTGCGCCGCTCCTCTTCCGCAAACCGCAAGCGGAACTCTCCGCGGCCGCTCAATAAAAAAGGGCCGACCGGAAGATTCTCCGTTCGGCCTCTGTGTCTGGGAGCGATGGACTACCGAGCGAAATCAGTTGCTGGCATTGTTCGGCTGCTTGGCGCCGGCATCGGCCGACCCGTTTGCCCCGGCAACCAGTCCTTGATTCACCAACACCTTCACTTCCACTCGCCGGTTCTCTTTTCGGCCTGCCGGCGTGCTATTGTCCTGCGCCGGGTGCGACGTTCCCATTGCCGCTGGCGTTAGAATTCGGCGCGGTTCCAGGTTCCCGTTCTGCTCCAGGTACTCAACCACCGCGTTGGCCCGGTTATCGCTGAGTATTTGATTGCGCGCCGCTTTGCCACTGCTATCGGCGAAGCCCGCCACCTCGACCACATAAGCTTTCTGGTTCAGCGCTTTTTGCGCCAAATCGTCAAGCTCCTTCTTATCGTCGTCGCTTAACGTCGAGCTATTCAGCCGGAAGTAAATCGTGGTCGAGAATTGCTCCTTGTAGTTGTCCAGGTTCGAGACCCGTCCATTCACATCGGTGACGCCCTGATTCGCCTGGTCCGCTTCGGTCTTCACCTGTCCAACTTGTTGCTGGGTTTGTTTCTGCTGATCCGCTAACTGGCCCTGCTTGGTCTCCATCTGTCCGGCCCGAGTTTCCATCTGTCCGGCCCGGCCTTCCAGACTGCCGGTCCGTTCTTCAAGCGGATGAACGCGAGCGTCAATCTGCCTCGAAGCGCGCATCGAGTTCGGATCGAAGATCACCTTATCGGCGACCAACTCGCCTTTCTCATTCCCCTTGCCTTGCGCCTCAATATGAAGCCCCGCCACTAGCGAAGTCGTCTCCATCGGACTCTTCCGCCCGAATATGCCGCGCTTCAGTTGAATCTTGGTTTCTTTGGTCAAATCGATTGTGCCGATCGCGTCGTCATCCCCGCGCAGCGTCAGAATATCGCCGTCTCTGGAAAGGATGACCCCTTGCACCTTAACTTGTTGTCCCGCCGTGAATGTCCGCGTATTGGGCTCGACCGCCTTTGCCAGGCCGCTCAATAACAGCGCTTGGAGGGAAACGAATACCAAACATCGCATCGACCTAAATCGTTTTAGGTGTCTCATATCTGACTTCAATAAAGCCTCCTGTGTCACTCTGATTTATTTGGCGCTTTCATCTGGCGCGATTATCTGCCATAGCTCCTTAGCCAGTTAGACGCCCGCCTTCCCGCCCTGTAACTGTAATTTTAACGAGGTAGCCAAAGGAGCCGCCGATAAAGTACTAAAATTCGCATTCTCAGTGATATAACGAAGTTCGATGGCTCACACTACTCAATCCCCTCCCAGCGCAAAGCGTGGCTTTTATGGCTGGTGGATCGTTGCCACGGCCTTCATAACTTTCGGCATCTCCGTCGGCATCCCGTACTACAATATTCCTTTTTTCTACGACTACTTTCAGAAATCTTTTCATTGGGATCTGAGCCAGATCACTCTGGGCTTTCCCCTGGCGGCCGTATTTACCATCTGGGTGGGACCGGTTCTCATCCCTCGATTTAGCCCGCGCAAACTCATCATCGCCGGCGCCGGCCTCACCGCTCTTGCCTTCTTCGGATTCGGCGCAATGAAAGGCGCGCTGGGTGTTTACTTCATCCTTTATTTTGTTTACACCCTCGGCTACATCTTCTCTGGCCCGATTCCCCACCAAATCCTGGTCTCGTACTGGTTTCAGAAGAAGCGTGGCGCCACAATGGGCATCGTCTACGTCGGGGTCGGCCTGTTTGGCGGCCTCGGATCTTTTTTTGTCCGCTTCATCACCGATCGCTATGGATTCCAAACCGCTCTGGTCACTCTCGGCGCCCTCATGTTTCTGACTTGGCCACTCGCCATCTTCCTCCTCAAAGACAAGCCTTCTGAGATCGGACAATATCCCGATGGCGCAAGCTCTCCTCCCCCCGACCTGAAGCTTGCTCCTCACAGCTTCCTGCATCTTCTCCGCAATGGCTCCTTTTGGCTTCTTCTCGTTGGCAGCATCTGCTCCATCGGCTCCATCGGATCCGTCAACCTGCACATGAAATTTGTCTTTCGAGATTCGGGTTTCACCAATCAGAAAGTGCTCGATGCCACATGGACCACGGCATCTGTGCTGATCTTGTGGTCCAGCATCGTCGGGCGCGTGAGTATTGGTTACTTGGCTGATGTTTTTTCAAAAAAGCTCGTAATGACGGCGACCTACTTCTTCGTTGCCGGATCGATTCTTCTGCTCTTCTGGGTGACTCCGGCGCACCCCGCATGGCTCTATGTTTTCGCCCTCGTGTTTGGCTTTTCCATGGGCGCCGATTATATGCTCATTCCTCTGATGGCCGCGGAACAGTTCGGCGTGAATACGCTCGCTCGCGCCATGGCCGTCATCCTGCCCGTGAATACGGTGGGGCAGACGTGGTTCCCCTATTTTGTTTCGCGCTTGCGCGAACACTATGGCAACTACGTTGCGCCCATGGCCATTGTATTTGCCGTCGCCATGATAGGAGCGCTGGCGATCGCCGTCATTCCGCGTCATGCCCGCCTATTCGAGCCCGATCCGGTTCCGAGCGCCTCCAAGGTTTGACGCGCCGGGTGAGAATAGAAGATGATGACTGAAAAAGCTACTTTTGGAGCAGGATGCTTCTGGGGCGTGGAAACCGCCTTTCGCGAGCTCGATGGAGTAACCGATGCCGCCGTGGGCTATGCCGGCGGTCACACCCTGAATCCGACCTACCAGGAGGTCTGTACCGATCGCACCGGACACGCCGAAGTAGTTCAGGTCGAATACGACCCAACCCGGGTCGGCTATGACCAACTCCTGGAGATTTTTTGGAACGCTCACGATCCGACCCAGGTAAATCGCCAAGGACCCGACGTTGGAACTCAATATCGCAGCGTAATCTTTTTCCATACGCCGGAGCAGGAGCAAGCCGCTGTTGCGTCAAAAGCAAAACTGGAATCGTCCGGCCGCTTCCCACGGCCCATTGCGACACACATCGAACCTGCGGACACGTTTTACCGCGCCGAAGACTATCACCAGCAGTACCTCGCGAAGCGAGGGCTGAAGCAATGCCATATCTAGCGCGTTGAGCTTCTTTTGAAGTATTCAATCGTGATCGTCAAACCCTCGTCTAACGTCACTTTCGGCTCCCATCCTAGAACCCGCTTCGCCTTGCCGATGTCGGGCCGGCGAACCTTCGGATCGTCGGAGGGCAGCGGACGGAAGTCGATTCCAGCCGCGTTTCCAAACCGGCTGCGGATCTGATTGGCGAACTCGAGAATAGACATCTCCGTGGGATTACCCAGGTTCACCGGATACCGCTCGCCGGACTCGCTCAGCAGCAGCAAGCCTTCCACCAGATCCGACACATAGCAAAAGCTCCGCGTCTGCGATCCATCCCCGAACACAGTCAAGTTCGCGCCTCTCATCGCCTGGTCGATAAACGCCGGCACAACTCGTCCATCGTGCAGAGCCATGCGCGGCCCATACGTGTTGAAAATCCGCGCGATGTTCGTCCGCATCGCGTGTACCCGATGATAAGCCATCGTGAGCGCTTCCGCGTAGCGTTTGCTTTCGTCGTAGCAGGATCGCACGCCGACCGGATTCACATTGCCCCAATAGCTTTCCGATTGAGGATGCTCGAGCGGATCGCCATAACATTCCGACGTGGAGGTTAGCAGGAACGGTGCGTCGTTACGGCGCGCCAATTCCAGCATGTTGCGCGTGCCGGTTGACCCGGATTCCAACGTCTCGATTGGATACTTCAAATAGTCGACCGGGCTCGCCAGAGATGCCAGGTGAAAGACCCGATCGACATCTCCTCCAATCTCGATCGGCTGAGTGACATCCTGCTCAATGAGCTTAAATCCCGCCTTGTCGAGCAAGTGCTCGATATTTTCCACATCGCCGGTAATAAAATTGTCGAGCGCTACCACCTCGTGTCCTTCTGCGAGTAGACGCTCGCAGAGGTGTGATCCAATGAAGCCAGCGGCTCCCGAAATGACATATCTCACGCTTTTTCATGCTACTAGAGTGGCCATTCGCGCAGTCTCCGGAGCGTTTCCGTTTTAGCATGCAGACGCATGCTGTTTTGGCTCTCAGGCTGTTGCTTCTCGCGCTCATCGCCGTTTCTATTTGGCTCTTTTGGCGGCGGTTCGGCAGGGTTGTTCATCGTATTTTGGACGCTCGCTGGGATGCCGATTTTAAACTGGCTCCGATCGGGCGTCGAGTTTGGGAGTTTTTTTGGGAAGTGCTGTGTCAGGCCAAGGTCATTCGCGAGCGCCCGTTACCGGGCTTGGCTCACGCGTTCGTTTTCTGGAGCTTCTGCGCGTTCGCTCTCGTCACCCTGAACCACATCGCAGCCGGATTCGGGCTTCGCTTCCTCAGCCGCAATACTTTCTTCGGCGCTTTTTACTTCTGGCTCGCGTTCGTATTCGCCGCGTTCTGCGCCGTCTCGATAGCCGCGCTCGCTTTTCGACGCTTCGTCCTCCGACCCCGCTGGCTTGGGCCGCTCTCCTATGAATCCGGTCTCATTGCGCTGCTGATCTTCATTTTGATGATCACCTATATGCCTGCTTGGTGGGTGAGCGAGACATCGCCTGGCGGACACCTCCTTTGGTGGATTCACACGCTCACCATATTGGCGTTTCTGCCACTCATCCCGCACACCAAGCATCTCCATCTCGTGCTGAGCCCGATTACGATATTCCTCGAGTACGCCGGCTTCAGCCACATCCCACCGCTTTCCGGAGATGAAGATTTCGGCTTGGTTTCCGGCAAAGACATCACGCAAATCACAGCTCTGCAGGCCTATTCCTGCGTGGAATGCGGCCGCTGCACGGAACACTGTCCGGCCAACAATACCGGCAAAGAGTTGAACCCGAAGCTGATCGCGCTCGGTATCCGCGGTTATATGAACGAGTATGGAAACGAGAACGAGACTCCCATTCTCAGCGCCACCATCTCTCAAAAAGCCGTTTTTCAATGCACCACCTGCGGCGCATGTGAATATCAGTGCCCGGTTGGCATCCAGCACCTGCCCATGATTATCGGCCTGCGCCGCGGAGCGGTGAACACCGGCGCATGGGAAGACGACCATGGCACCAAGCTCTTCCTGAATTTGGAGCGCCATGGAAACGCGATGGGCTTCGCCCAAGCCGACCGAGACAAGTTCATTGCCAAACAAGAATTTCCGCTTTTCGATGGCTCTCAGGAGTATTGCTTATGGCTCGGCTGCATGGGCGCCTACGATCCGCGTGGACGGGAGATCGTGAGTTCATTCGCATCGGTAATGCGGAATCTCGGCGCCTCCTTTGGCGTTCTGAAAAAAGAGCGCTGCACCGGCGATCCGGCTCGCCGCTTGGGAAACGATCTGATCTTCGGGCAGCTTGCGGAAACGAATCTCTCGAATCTGCGGCAGGCCGGCGTGAAGAAGATCGTTTCGATCTGTCCCCATTGCGTCCGCACCATTCAGGAGGATTGGCGCGAGTTCGGAGCAAATGTTGAAATTGAGCATCACAGTGAGTTTCTAGCGCGCCATGCGGAGCGGTTGCCGGCGAGCCATAATGGTCAACGCGTCGTGTTTCACGATCCGTGCTATCTCGGCCGTTATCGCGGCATCTACGATGAGCCGCGGCAGGTGATTGCCCGTTCGTCCACCGTCGTCGATCCACCCCGGGCGCGGGAACGATCATTCTGCTGCGGAGCAGGCGGCGGTCTGGTATTTCTCGGTGACGAGGAAGGAAGCCGCGTGAACGAAGCCCGCGTTAAGGAACTCATCGCCACGGGAGCGGAGGTCGTCGCCACGGCTTGTCCCTTCTGCAACAGCATGTTCCGCGATGCGCTGACGGCTGCGTCCGATAACCCGCCGCGCCTGCTCGATATCGCCCAAATCGTAGCCGAAAAGGGAGCCTTGACTAGTGATTTGCACTAAGCTAATTCGCGCCACGCGCCGGACGGTTTTCGCGCTCATTTTCACGACGGTATGTCTCGCCGCGACGGACCTCGTGACCGTTTCCGCGGATCGGATCTCGAATGAACCCCTTCTTCGCCCTGGCGCGAATTGGTCCGATCTCGGACTTTTCAACCCCACCGCCATTCAGGCCGAGGGCAAGACCATATTGCTTTTCCGTGCTCAAGATCGCAACCATACTTCGCGGATCGGCTATGCGGAGAGCAGCGACGGCTTGCACTTCACCGTGAGATCTGAGCCCATGCTCTCTCCCGAGGCTTCCTATGAGAAAAATGGCGGAGTCGAAGATCCCCGCGTTGTCAAAATCAACGGCACTTATTATTTGACCTATACCGGCTACGATACGCATGCCGCTCAGCTATGTCTCGCGACATCGGGCGACCTGATCCATTGGCAGCGTAAAGGCGTCATTCTCCCCGCATATCGTGGCGCTTGGAACACGCAGTGGACCAAGTCCGGCGCAATCGTTCCGGAGCAGATCGGCGGGAAGTGGTGGATGTATTACCTCGGAACCCGAACCGATCCCGACGGCCAGGCGAGGGACTATATGGGACTCGCATCTTCAACCGATTTGCTGCACTGGACCGATGCAACGGACAAACCGGTCCTGGATCGCCGTCCTGGCGCTTTTGATTCCCGCGTGATGGAGCCTGGACCCGCGCCCTTTGTAACCTCTGCCGGCATCCTGCTGCTCTACAATGGCGCGAATGACCATTTAGTCTATGGTCCCGGCTGGGTTCTATTTGACCGGCGCGATCCCCGGCGAGTACTCGCGAGAGCCAACCGGCCGTTTGTACTTCCCTCTCTCCCTTGGGAAAAGATCGGCAACGTTCCGAATGTGATCTTCCTTGAGGGAGCGGTCGTGAAGCGCAATGCGGCACACAGCCTCGAGTTAACCGGCTATTACGGAGCAGCCGACAAGTATATTGGCGGCCTCGACATCAATATCGAGTTGCACGCACCCGCGGAACATTAATTCAATGCGAACTGTTTCACAACGACGTTGTCATCCTCGTCGAAAACGCGAACAGAGATAATCTGCCCGGCTTGGCCATACGCCTGGTACTCCAACATTTTCGAGTCGGTAACTTTGTTGACCGGGTCCATCAGAGTCCAGTCCCCACCGTCAATGGCATATTCGGCCTTGTCGATCCAGCTCAGCGCGTCTTTGGCTGTAAAGCTGATTCGGGAACGAGCACCGTCGTTGCCGATCTTGACGTTGACGATCTCTGGCGGCGTATTGTCGATTGTGAACGAGTCGCTTTCGAGTGAAGAGGTTAGAGCATCGGCGGGCGTGTTGCCAGGCGCGTCGCTCGCCGTCACCCTGATCACGTATTCGCCGTCGGGAAAAGTGGCGCTGTCGAACGCGTAGTAGTGGTCCTGCAGCTTGTCTTTCAGCGTCCGCCAAACCGGATCATTCTTCCCCTTGATCTCGACCTTATAAATCAGAGAGTCGTCATTTGCATCGCTCGCCGTCCAGCGCGCCGTAACGTAGCCTTTGCTGTATTGCAGAGTCGCGCTTGCGCCGTTTTCGAGCCCCGAAGGTACCGAAGGCGATCTCCTTTGGCCTACAGCGGGCAAGCTCAAGGTTGCGGGTGATCCCGAAGGCATCACCGTTCTTTCCAAACTGGAGTTGCTGGGGGCCTGCCGATAGTTAAAAGGAGCGATCTCAATCTCGTGGATTTCCGGAGCGATATTTTTCGGCAAATAGGCGATGTCGATGGTGCTCAATTCAGGCGAAGCATGCCCGGAGGACTCGGTCAGCCTTACGCGGTATTGCAAAAATCGGGCTGGGGGGGATTGTATCTGCCCACCCGCGTCGCTCAAATCCACGTTGCTCCAGCCGCTCCAGTTATTTTGAGGATTATTGAGGTTTCCGCTGCGTGTTTCGAGAGTAATCGTGCCGCCGTGCAACACGGATACCACGTGAGCTTTACCCCAATACGCGAAGTCGTTCGCGTCGAGAACCTCGCTTTCAATGCTGCCGGTATTTTCAAGACCAGGTCCGATTGAGTAGAGATTCCCTACATTGCCGGTTGCGGCGTATACCATTCCGTCTCTGCCTTGCAGAAACGCCGTGACCTGCGTCGGCGGAGCGTTGAGCAATTGGGTGGAAAGATGTTCGGAATCGACGCGATAGACAATTCCTTTGTTGCCGGTTCCCAACAGTGCTCTGCCCGCTGAATCGAACGCAATTGCGTAAACCAGATCCGTGGATGAGGTCCAGATCCGCTCCGCGAATCCATCCTTCTCAATACGATATAAATCTGAGCCGCCCGGCACCGCCGCGCTCAGGGAGCCAACGGCAGGGGGCAGCGAAGGCGGAGCAGTGCCTGAGCGAGGCGCGCCCGTGGACGTCACAGAAGCGGAAGTGGAGGGAAGCAGTGGAGGTGGACCGCTAACCGGGATACTGAACGGCTTGCTCCCAATGACGGTCGCGTAAATAATCCCCTTCCGCTCGGCAATCGCGGTTACTTCGCGCTTGCTCGCCTGGTAAAGCACGAAGCTCTCGCCCTTCGGAGTGATGCGGACGATCAGCCCTCCCGGCTCCGTGCCGGCGATAATGTTGCCATCTTCATCGACGATCATCGAGCGGGCATGTGTTTCTTCGGTATCGAAGAACTTTGACCCTTTTCCATCGGGTGTGACACGATAGATGATTCCGGAATCGCCAGTCGCCACAAACAGGTTGCCCGACCCGTCGAAAGCCATCGCCCAGATGTATTTGCATTTCGGATCGAAAAACAGTTGGGGCGTTCCGGCCTTATCGATGCGATACACCTTGGCATCGGGAAGCACTGCCGCGTATAGTCGATCCTGCGCGTCAACGGCGAGAGCGTGAATTTCGAGTCCTGTAATCTCCGCGAGCACTTTCGGTTTGCCGCCAGGGGCAAGAGCGAATATTTTCGCCGTGGCTCCCGTGGGCGCTCCGCCTGCGTAGTAAAGAGTGCCCTTGGAATCCTGCGCAACCGTCCAAAGATACGGAACATTGGTACTGTCGAGTTCTTTGAACTCGGGAGCGAGCGTCACGTGCCCATCGCTGCGGATCGAGAGGTTCTTTGGAGTTCCCCGTGCGAATTCAGCCTGGTCAGACTGCTCCCAGACGCGCGTATCGACAGCGAGACAGAGGCGAGCCGCTCCGATAAGCAGGAATAAGGCCGCGGCCCGGTAGAGGCCCGAATGATGGTCCATGAGGTGGTTGTGGGTGACCCTTCAGTTCACGTATATCTTCAGCGAGTAGTTACCCGTAACCACCTCGTCGAAGGATACGGACGTCTGCTCGTGCGCGCTCTCCGGTGAGCTGACGAATTGATGGTTCGTGGCCCGTCCGCTTTGCATTACGTTGAGCACGGAGGCAGGCAGGCTCGGCAAAACCTTCTCATCGGAATAGACGGTCGGTTGCGATTCGATCAGCGACACATAAAGCCGATTGTTACTACGCTCCTCGTTCAGCATCGCGACCGTCTGCGGAACGTCCTCAATACGATTCAAAGAACTGGCGATGTTCTGGAATCGGCTAAGCGTCTCGGCATCGCTAAACAGGATCTGGTGCTCGCCGCGGCTCAGGCCGGGAGGTATTTTGACCATCACGGTTCGCTCAACATTATCGCCGCGATACGGCTTCAGAAACACTTTCACCGGCACCTCCGTGCCAGGCGTAACTTTGTTATCCGCAATCCAGGCCGATTCGATTTGCGCGATCCGGCGCTCGGGAAGCAGATCGACCGTCACATTTACAGCATTCAGCTTCGGCATCTTGTCGGAATTCACAAACAGCCGATTGAATTTGTCACCCCACCAACCAGCCAGCAGCATAGGCGTTGGGATGGGAGTTTCGGCGGGGGCCTGCATCGTGGTGAGTTCGATGCGGTGCTGACCTTCGACCTCGAGCTCGCCATGCAGGCGGTACGTCGCCTCTTCCGAGAAATCGTTCAAGTTCGATAACGAGTTAAATAGCGTCGCCATCATGAGGTACGGCGTCCACTTCTGATCGACGAAGACATTGAAGTGGAAATCCCGCGAATTGCGAACGGTGTTATCGAGGTTATAAGACCGGACCTTCATCATAACCGGAATCATCTGAGCGGTCGCGCCCAGTTCGCCTTCAATCGCGCTGTGACGGTCCTGGCGCAGTGCGCCGACCACCTCGGTGGCATTTCCCATCTTGGTCGGTTGATAAGCGGACGCCAGGGTCGTGAGAATTTCGTCCTTCGCTATGGGCATATCCACGGGTCCAAGATTGAACATCGGGTGTCCAAATGCCAGGATGTGTTTGCCGTCGTTGTAGGTAACCGTTCCGCCGCCGGTCATAGTCATATCGCCGGATACCAGGACGGCGGCTATGCTTTCACCGGGTCGCAGGGCGGTTGCCCAATCCGGGGCCGGCTTAGCGGAATCGAGCGCCCCGCCTGCGCCGCCTTGTGAGACCGTCATGCCAAGTTGGCTAAAAATCGGTGAAAACTCCCGAACCGCCGCGTCCGTGAAACCGGACATCGCGATTGGCGTAGCGATGGCCGCGAGCATCGGAGTCTCAGGAAGGCGACCGGTCGATCCGGCCTCCATCACGCGTTTCAGAAGATCGCTCGGAATCGGAACCGCCGCGCCGGCTTGTTGCAATTTGTCGGGAGTGCGGGCATCTATCGGCCGGCCCTTGTCGAACCCGCGCACATCGAGCATCAACTGTATGGGCGTTATTCCACAAATCGCGTCTGGCGAGAACACGCTCATCCGGAGAGAGATTGCCCCTACCAGTTTTCCGTCAATGTAAACCGGGCTGCCGCTCATGCCGCCCGCGACGTTGGTGTGTTCCGCCTTGCCGGTCAGCTTGGCGACTATTATGTCTTCGTGCGGTCCCCACATGTTCTGCCAAATGCCGATGATTTCAACCGGCATGGGCTCGGGCTTGCTTCCTTGGAATACCGTCCAGGCAACGCCCTTCATCCCCGGTTTCAACGAGCTTTCGGGAAACAGATCCACCTTCCCTGCCTTAGGCGGAATGGTCATGTTCGGAATACCGGCCTCCGGAACCGCCGCGCTTGCGCAACAAATGGCTATGAGGGAGCAAAGGAGCGCTCTGAGCATGAAAATACCTTCTTTGGAGATCGGGCAGACCCTATAGTGACACTCGATCTGGATCGGTTACCGGATGATCAACATTATCTCGCAGTTGCCGCGAGGCGTTGTAGACTAAGGATTCTGAGCATCTATCCGACAGGAGATTCTATCCATGTTTCGCCATAAATTCATGATCGCGGGTTCCATCGTTCTTTGTGCAGGGCTTGCCGTAGGAATAGGAGTCGCGGCTAACCAGAAATCCGACAAGGCAGGCGATGCCGCCAAAGGCAAAGAAGCCTTTGACCAATGCGCCGTTTGCCACAACGTGGACACCGACGAAAAGAAAATGGGCCCCTCCCTGAAGGGCTTGTTTAAGCGCAAGACTTTGCAAAGCGGAAAACCGGTGAACGACGAGAATGTTCTGGCGCAGATCAATAATGGCGGCAACGGCATGCCCGCTTACGGCGACATGCTTTCGGCTGACGACAAGGCGAACATCCTGGCCTATTTGCACACGCTGTAGCCGGCACCCCGTTGTCTGCTAAATTGTTAGAGGCTTTACTGTTTTCCCGCAGCGTCCCCATCGTCTAGCCCGGCCTAGGACACCGCCCTTTCACGGCGATAACAGGGGTTCGAATCCCCTTGGGGACGCCAATTCCATGCTTTTGGGTCTCGGGTCCACCTTTAGGCGTATTAAAAAACCCATCTTCAGACTCAAGACAATTCCTTTGGCCGGAGTTAGATTGAATTAACTCCTTGTAGTTCACAACTCCCACAACTTGACTGAAGCTAAAAAGCCCCGCATTGACCCGCGGGGCTTTTTGCCGAGTGACCACCGCGAAAAAGTGGTGCGTTATCATCCATACTTAACGAATGCGCGTAGCAATCATTGGAACCGGCTATGTCGGTCTGACCACGGGAGTCTGCCTTGCGTTTGCCGGTCACTCCGTGACCTGCCTGGACAGTGATGCGAGCAAGATTGAGGCATTGCTGGCCGGTGAAATCCCGATTTTCGAGCCGAATTTGAAGGAATTACTCGAAGAGGCTGGCCCAAATCTACATTTCACGACCAGCTATGCCGAGGCGATTCCGGGCGCCGAGGTGGTATTTATCGCGGTAGGGACTCCGCCGACTCCATCGGGCGCGCCTAATCTCGAGTTCTTATCGCAGGCGGCGCGCAGCATCGGGCAGCACGTGGACGGCCAGTTCACGGTCGTGGTGAACAAGTCGACCGTTCCGATAGGCAGTGGCAATTGGGTTGGCGCGCTGGTGCGCGAAGCCTGCGAGCAGCGCCAGAACGGCGCAAAGGTTGAATTCGCGGTGGCCTCCAATCCGGAGTTCCTCCGGGAAGGGGCGGCGCTGCACGATAGCCTATACCCGGATCGGATCGTGATTGGCGCGGATGAACCCAGGGCGCTCGAGACGCTGTACTCACTCTACCGGCCGATTCTGGACCAGACGTTTAATGCTCCTACTTATCTTCCCCGCCCTGAAGATGTCGGCGCGGTACCCCTTCTCTCGACCGATTTGGCATCGGCGGAGCTCATCAAGTACGCGGCCAATGCCTTTCTAGCTCTAAAAATCAGCTTCATTAACGAGATCGGATTGCTGGCGGAGCGGGTTGGCGCGAACATCTCGGAAGTGGGGCGCGGCATCGGACTGGACTCCCGGATCGGCCCTCGCTTTCTGAGCGCCGGAATCGGTTGGGGCGGCTCCTGCTTTGGAAAGGATACGGCCGCCTTGATTGCAACGGCGGCCGAATACGGCCTACATCTGCCGATTGTGGAAGCCGCGCGGAAGATCAATTCCAGGCAGCGCGACCGTGTCGTAGAGAAGCTCCTTCAGGAATTAAAGATCCTGAAGGGACGAACCATCGGACTTTTGGGGCTGGCCTTCAAACCGAACACGGACGATCTTCGAGAGGCGCCGGCGGTTGAAATTGCGCAAAAGCTGATCGACCGCGGCGCGCGCATAAAGGCGCACGATCCGGTCGCGATGGAGCGGTTCCGGCGAGAGCATAGCTCGCTCCAGGTTCAGCTTTGCGATGGCGTCTTAGAAGTCGCGGAGGGATGCGACGCGTTGGTACTGATGACGGAGTGGAATGAGTACCGTGATCTGGAGTGGGAGCTATTGGCGAACAAGATGCGGACGCCAATCATCCTGGATGGACGGCACGCTTTGGATGAGGAAAAGATCCTCCGGGCCGGCCTACGATACTTGAGTATCAGCTAAACCTTTCTGCCCCTTGGAATTTCCTCTTCGGCCCGCTCCGGGCCGGGAACTTGCCGCTGTATTTCTTCTTTGAGCCAACGGGGAGGACGGCCACGGCGCTTGATTTTGCCTGCCGACAGCCTCTCCAGCGCCTGTATCGCTTCGTCCAGGCGCTCTTTCTCCGTCTGCAATTCGGCGATCATTCTGAGCAGATCCATTAAGGTAAGAGCCGGGCCAATAGTATTTATGATACCTGCTCATAGAACACAAAACCCCGGTTAGTGTTACCACCAACCAGGGGTTCATTGTTTTATCGGGCACAACGGGCACCAAACGCCCTGTGCCCTCGTAGTAATAATCGGGCGACTTCCTACTCTCCCACACACTCGCGCATGCAGTACCATCGGGGCTGGGAGGCTTAACTTCCGTGTTCGGGATGGGAACGGGTGGGACCCTCTCGCTGTGATCACCCGAAAGTCATTGCCGGAGTCTTCGCCCCGCTGAGAAATCGCGGGCTCATCCAGCCGAATTCGAGCTTTTCAAATAGTTATTGACGGGAACTCAAGTTACCTCAAACGCACAGTTAATTTTATGGTCAAGCCAAACGAGCTATTAGTAACGGTCAGCTCAACAGATTACTCTGCTTACACATCCGTCCTATCAACGTGATCGTCTATCACGGCTCTTCAGGGAGATCTCATCTTGAGGAAGGTTTCGTACTTATATGCATTCAGCACTTATCCTGACCGAACTTCGCTACTCAGCTGTGCCACGGGTGTGACAACTGAATCACAAGAGGTTCGTTCACCCCGGTCCTCTCGTACTAAGGGCAAGCCCCCTCAAATCTCCTACGCCCACCACAGATAGGGACCGAACTGTCTCGCGACGTTCTGAACCCAGTTCACGTACCGCTTTAATAGGCGAACAGCCTAACCCTTGGGAGCTTCTACACCCCCAGGATGCGATGAACCGACATCGAGGTGCCAAACCGGAGCGTCGATGTGAACTCTTGACTCCGATCAGCCTGTTATCCCCGGCGTACCTTTTATCCGTTGAGCGATGGCCCTTCCATACAGAACCACCGGATCACTAAGTCCTGGTTTCCCATCTGCTTGACTTGTAGGTCTCGCAGTCAACCTGGTTTATGCCTTTGCACTCGACCGCTGATTTCCAAACAGCGTGAACCAAGCTTCGAGCGCCTCCGTTACAATTTAGGAGGCGACCGCCCCAGTCAAACTACCCGCCTTGCAATGTCCTTCTCCCGGATAACGGGAGTAAGTTAGAACCACAGTACGATCAGGGTGGTATCTCACCGGTGGCTCCCTCAAGCCCAAGAGCCTGAGTTCAAAGCCTCCCACCTATTCTGCGCAGACCGCACCATAGTTCATTGCAAAGGTATAGTAAAGGTGCACGGGGTCTTTCCGTCTAGTGGCGGGCATCCGGCGTCTTCACCGGAACCACAAGTTCGCCGGGCGGAGCGCGCCGACAGTCGTCAGATCGTTACGCCATTCGTGCAGGTCGGAACTTACCCGACAAGGAATTTCGCTACCTTAGGACCGTTATAGTTACGGCCGCCGTTCACCGGGGCTTCAGTTCAAAGCTTCGCCTTGCGGCTAACCTCTCCCTTTAACCTTCCGGCACCGGGCAGGCGTCAGCCCCTATACGTCGTTTTCGACTTTGCAGAGACCTGTGTTTTTGTTAAACAGTCGCCTGACGCGTTTCACTGCGGCCCACCGAAGTGGGCACCCCTTCTCCCGAAGTTACGGGGTTAATTTGCCTAGTTCCTTCGCAACTCCATCACCCGAGCGCCTTAGAATACTCATCTCGTCCACCTGTGTCGGTTTGTGGTACGGGTACGTTTATTCTCCTTAGAGGATTTTCCTGGCACACGACCCGGCGGATTTGCCAATCCGGATCTCACTCAACCCATCTTTGACCCTTATCGCGGATGAGCCTCTGTGGTGCGTCCCCCCATCGGTCTTTATCGAACAAACATAGTCGCGGAATATTAACCGCGTGTCCATCAGCTACGCCTTTCGGCCTCACCTTAGGCCCCGACTAACCCTGAGCGGATTAACCTTTCTCAGGAATCCTTAGACTTACGGCGGCCAGGGTTCTCACCTGGCTTTTCGCTACTTATGCTGGCAGAGTCACTTCCTAGCAATCCAGCACTCCTCTCGGTATACCTTCACTTCACTAGGAACGCTCTCCTACCACTCTATGTTGAACCTTCGCCTCGTGAGAGGCGCGGGCTCATCCATGCCGGCCTTGCGGCCGATCTCTTGAGTCCATAACTTCGGTGACATGCTTGAGCCCCGTTGGATTGTCGGCACCGAATCCCTCGACCAGTGAGCTATTACGCTTTCTTTAAAGGATGGCTGCTTCTAAGCCAACCTCCTGGCTGTCTGAGGAACTCGACTTCCTTTCCCACTTAGCATGTACTTGGGGACCTTAGTTGATGGTCTGGGCTCTTTCCCTTTTGACGATCAAGCTTAGCCCTGACCGTCTGACTCCCGTATTACTCGTTCTTGGCATTCGCAGTTTGGCTGAATTCGGTAACCTGGAAAGGCCCCTAGTTCAATCAGTTCTCTACCACCAAGACGGACCATACGAGGCTAGCCCTAAAGCTATTTCGGAGAGAACGAGCTATCACGGAATTTGATTAGCCTTTCACCCCTACCCTCAGCTCATCCGAGCTGTTTTCAACCAACACCGGTTCGGACCTCCATCCGCTGTTACACGGATTTCATCCTAGCCAAGGGTAGATCATCCCGCTTCGCGTCTAATCCCAGCGACTGAACGCCCTATTCAGACTCGCTTTCGCTACGGCTCGCTTTCGCTTAACCTTGCCACTGAGACTAACTAGCCAGCTCATTATTCAATAGGCACGAGGTCAGACGTTGCCCACGGTTTGACCCGCGGGCCATAGTCCTCCCACTGCTTGTAGGCATGCGGTTTCAGGTACTATTTCACTCCCCTCACAGGGGTTCTTTTCACCTTTCCCTCACGGTACTAGTTCACTATCGGTCGCAAGTGAGTATTTAGCCTTGCCGGATGGTCCCGGCGGATTCCCACAGGGTTTCTCGTGTCCCGCGGTACTTAGGAGCCACTTGAAGCTAAGATGGCATTTTAGGATACAGGGCTATCACCTTCTTTGGCCGATCTTTCCAGATCGTTCTCTTAACGCTCTCTTATAACCTCTTTGAGAATAAGAACCACTTCGAGTTTTCACCCGAACCGGCACTTATTCTTTGTGGTCCTGCAACCCCGCGCTCTCCTTTCGGATCGCACGGTTTAGGCTGTTCCGAGTTCGCTCGCCACTACTATCGGAATCACTATTGTTTTCTCTTCCTAGGGGTACTGAGATGGTTCACTTCCCCCCGTTCGCTCCCATCGACTATGAATTCATCGAAGGGTAAGCCAGTTACCTGGCTTGGGTTTCCCCATTCGGAAATCCCCGGATAATAGATTGCTTGCATCTCCCCGAGGCTTATCGCAGCTAGCCACGTCCTTCATCGCCTACTTGCGCCAAGGCATCCACACGCATGCCCTTAGTAGCTTGACCATAAAATCAACTCTACGTTTGAGTTCTCTACGATGAGACTTCGCCTGGAACCCAGAGGGTACCGCGGCGCGGGCTCATCGTCTCGCCCGACTCTCGGCCAGATCCGTCGTTTTACCGAACGAACCCGGACCGCTTCCTTGCGGTCGCGGCTCAGCCAAGACCCGGGCGGCGCTGCTGTCGAATATTGGCTTCTCGACAGCGTTGCAACTTGTAGTTGCCCGTCAATAACTATTCTTATTTCAAAGACCTTGGATCGCTTTTACCAAACGAACCCAAATTACCATTCGAACTACCGAACGGCAGAAGTCAACGTTTGACAGGATACCAAACGCTCACTTTTGCTTTTCGGCAAATTTGCGAAACGAACCCAAATGCCCCAAATTACCAAACGAACTGGTGGGCCTGGGTAGATTCGAAAACAAAAAACCAAAACCGACCTCACCGGCTCCTTAGAAGCGCTCTGGCCTTGCGGCCAACGCGCGGGGCGCGCTCTTTCGAATGTCTTCCGCCTCATCCAACCAAATTGGTGGAGCTGGTCGGGATCGAACCGGCGACCTCCTGAATGCAAATCAGGCGCTCTCCCAACTGAGCTACAGCCCCTCTTGTCTGGAGCTTTCGGCCTGTTAGTTTTGGTGGGCCTGGGTAGATTCGAACTACCGACCTCACCCTTATCAGGGGTGCGCTCTAACCAACTGAGCTACAGGCCCCCTTGCCTGAGCCTTCGTCTCGGACCCAGAGGGTACCCCAACGCGAACTCATAGCTGAGCAAAAAAAATGAATCGAGGCCGATTGGACGCGACCGCTCATGACCTGCATGAACGGCATGAGGCAATTCGCTTGAGTCTTCGTCTCGCTGAGAAACGCGGACTCATCCCAAACTCTTCAAGTGGAGATACCGGAGCGGAATGGACTGGAAAGACTGCTACCTACTACGAAACGAACCAGACCGCTTGCTTACGCGCACGGCTCAGTTCTCACGTTTCAGTGACTCCAGCCACTGTCTCTCTTAGAAAGGAGGTGATCCAGCCGCAGGTTCTCCTACGGCTACCTTGTTACGACTTCACCCCAATCATGAATCATACCTTGGACCGCTGCCTCCCTTGCGGGTTGGCGTGCAGGCTTCTAGTACAATCCACTTTCGTGATGTGACGGGCGGTGTGTACAAGGCCCGGGAACGTATTCACGGCATCGTTCTGATATGCCATTACTAGCGATTCCAGCTTCATGCAGGCGAGTTGCAGCCTGCAATCCGAACTGAGAACGGTTTTCTGCGATTAGCTCCCTCTTGCGAGTTTGCAGCGCTTTGTACCGTCCATTGTAGCACGTGTGTAGCCCTGGACATAAAGGCCATGATGACTTGACGTCATCCCCACCTTCCTCCAGCTTATCGCTGGCGGTCTCCTGAGAGTGCACCTTTTAAGGGGTTAGCAACACAGGACAAGGGTTGCGCTCGTTGCGGGACTTAACCCAACATCTCACGACACGAGCTGACGACAGCCATGCAGCACCTCGACTACAGTCCCTTGCGGGAAAACCAGTGTTTCCACCGGCGATCAGCAGCCGTTCGAGCCCAGGTAAGGTTCTTCGCGTTGCGTCGAATTAAACCACATGCTCCACCGCTTGTGCGGGCCCCCGTCAATTCCTTTGAGTTTCAGCCTTGCGACCGTACTCCCCAGGCGGCATACTTAACGCGTTAGCTCCGGCACCGACCAACTGAATGGCCGACACCAAGTATGCATCGTTTAGGGCGTGGACTACCAGGGTATCTAATCCTGTTTGCTACCCACGCTTTCGTGTCTCAGCGTCAGCAATGGTCCAGAAAGCCGTCTACACCGCAGGTGTTCCTCCTGATATCTACGCATTTCACCGCTACACCAGGAATTCCGCTTTCCTCTCCCACGCTCGAGCATTCCAGTTTCCGGCGCACCCTCCCAGTTAAGCCGGGAGATTTCACACCGAACTTAGAGCACCGCCTACACACTCTTTACGCCCAGTAATTCCGAACAACGCTCGCTGCCTACGTATTACCGCGGCTGCTGGCACGTAGTTAGCCGCAGCTTCTTCTTCAGGTACCGTCATTATCGTCCCTGCCGAAAGAGCTTTACACCCCGAGGGGCTTCATCGCTCACGCGGCGTCGCTGCATCAGAGTTGCCTCCATTGTGCAAGATTCCCCACTGCTGCCTCCCGTAGGAGTCTGGCCCGTGTTTCAGTGCCAGTGTGGCCGTGTGCCCTCTCAGGCCGGCTACCGATCATCGCCTTGGTGGGCCGTTACCCCACCAACTAGCTAATCGGCCGCGGGCTCCTCTTCCAGCGCGATTGCTCGCTTTCCCTTCACAGGCTTATGCGGTATTAGCCCCGGTTTCCCAGGGTTATCCCCCACTAGAAGGCAGATTACCCACGTGTTACTCACCCGTACGCCGCTGTACTCAGGGATTGCTCCCCTTTCTCGCTCGACTTGCATGTGTTAAGCGCGCCGCCAGCGTTGATTCTGAGCCGGGATCAAACTCTCGTTTGATCTTGTTGATTTGAGTCACGCCCCGCTAAAAAACACGGGACGCTTAATCGCTCCGGCTTTACTCAAAAAGTCTGACGAATTACTTCATTGCGTCCAACCAGATTGTCAAACAACTGCGCAAGCACCCGACGAATACGAATTACTTCGCAAAGTCCGATAGTTGCCGGCCTCGAAAGCCGTTTGAGCCGCGCTGGACTCGATACCGAGCAACGCACCGCTCAGAAACTTCGGGAAAACCCCGTTTGAGTCTTCGTTTCGGATCCCGCAGGTACCCCAAAACGCGAACTCGGCCAAAAAAAATCGGTAGCTTGGGATTACTTCAAAGGACTGCTTGAGAACCGCTATGGAGTCCGAATCAGGCCCGGCCTAACAGCCGAAGCTTGACTACCTACCTAACTTCCCGGCAGGCGACGACACGCCGCCCCTCTGCTAATCTATCAAATCTCTCGCGACTGTGGCAAGCTTTTGAAAAGAATTTCAGCCTACCCTCAATCATTTCGCCCGACACGTGTTCCGCATCGGGCGACTCGTTCAGAATAACAGACCGGCGATCCGGCTGCAAGACTCTTGTAAGCAGTTTGTCGCTAGTATGTGATTTGTCCGGTTCAATAAATACGTGATCTGTCCGCAACAGCGGAGGCGGGTAAGGCTGGGGAGT
>Ga0208220_1000022_pt1 | contig 55104 bp, 49 predicted proteins | sample NGESurdeep092012_9_FD_184484 | JGI IMG/M metagenome (GOLD analysis project Ga0208220, IMG submission 184484) | Arctic peat soil microbial communities from Barrow, Alaska - NGEE Surface sample F53-1 deep-092012 (SPAdes) | ecosystem: Environmental > Terrestrial > Soil > Wetlands > Peat ...
TGCCACAGCCGGGCTGGTGGGAAACAACCAAAAACACGATATGAAAATCAGACAATTATACATCGAAGGTTTTCGCTCACTGAAAAACGTGGTGTGGGAGCCGGGCGACTTGAATGTTTTGATCGGCCCCAACGGCAGCGGTAAATCGAATCTGCTTCGGGCGCTGGAGATGATTTCCATCTCCACGCGCGGCGGACTTGGCAAGCATGTGCAAGATGTGGGTGGCATGCAGTCCCTGGCTTGGGATGGGGAAGCGAAGGAGATTGCCTTCAAGATAAAGACGACGCCAGTCGAACCAGAGCGGAAAGAGGCAACGGACAGCCTGACTTACGATTTTCATTTGAACAGGATCGGGCAAACCTCGGCGTATCGGATTGAGCGGGAGTTGCTTGGAAATTATTACCGTGTGGAAATCAAAGACAAAATAGAGCCGTTCAAATTTCTTGAACGGAAAGGGCAGAATGGAATGGTATTCAGTGAAACACAGCGGGGTTTGGAGGCCGCACCGGAGTTGCTGGCCGAGGAGGAAACGCTGCTCTCCATGATTTCCGGGCCATTCATTGAGAATCGGTTGATCACACTTTTCCAGAAAGAACTATCCGGGTGGTCGGTATATCACGATTTGCGGGTGGACAATCTCGCGCCGGTGCGCCTGCCAGCGGTCACGCGGCCGGAGCGGCGTGTTTCGCCAGATGGCCAGAACCTAATCTCGGTGATGCACACGCTTTACACGGGCGACCGCAAATTCAAGAAAGACATCAACGCGGCGATGAAGGCGGCGTTTGGCGGTGATTTCGAGGAACTGGCGTTCACTCCGGCAGCAGACCAAAAGATTCAGTTGCAAGTCATCTGGAAATCACTGAAGCGTCCGCAATCAGCGGCGGATTTATCGGACGGAACACTACGGTTCCTGTTTTTGCTCACGGTGCTGGCCAGCCCAACCCCGGCACCGATCATCGCGATTGACGAGCCGGAAATCGGTTTGCATCCTGGAATGCTGCCCATCGTGGTCGAACACGCCGTGGATGCTTCGTTGCGATCGCAGGTCATCTTCACGACGCACTCCCCGCAATTTCTCGACGCGTTCCGTGACACGTTGCCGACAACCACGGTGACGAAATGGGAGGACGGGGAAACGGAATTAAAAACCATTGATGGCAAGCAACTGGAATACTGGCTGAAGGATTATACGTTGGGGAGTTTGTTCAAATCCGGCGAACTGGAGGATATGAAATGAAGTTCGTGCTTTTCGTCGAAGGGCATACGGAAAAAAAGTCATTGCCGCAATTCTTGAAGCGGTGGCTTGACCCGCAATTGTCGCAGCCGGTTGGAATCAAGGTCGTCCGCTTCGACGGGTGGAGCGATTACGCAAAAAGCACTCCCAAGAAGGCACGACTCCATCTGAATGGTCCAGACCGGAACGACATTGTCGCGGTAATCGGGTTGCTCGACCTTTACGGGCCGACTTTCTATCCGGTGGACAAGACAACGGCGCACACGCGGTATGTTTGGGCGAAGCAGAAAATCGAGACTGAGGTAGCTCATCCGAAGTTCCGACAACATTTTGCTGTGCATGAGTGCGAAGCGTGGTTGTTGAGTCAACAGGAAGTATTTCCAGAGGAGGTCAAAAGTGCCTTGCCGCCAAAATGTGCACAACCCGAAACGGTTAATTTCGACACGCCGCCGAAGATGCTGTTGCAAAAACTTTACCGGGAAAGACTGCGCAGCACTTACAAAGAGGTTACACACGGTGCCGAGTTGTTTGCGGAACTGGATCCGAATTTAGCGCACAGGAAATGTCCGCGACTACGCGAGATGCTAGATGACATGCTGGCATTGGCAAATGCGGCAGGATTATGAGTTCAGACAGCCTCCAGAGCTGGCTTTGCCAGGAAATCGAGAACGTGCTGAACCGCAAAGGCAGTGAACGCGGATTCATCCTTTGGTGCGATGGCGAGCGCGAGTGGAAAGATTTGCTGACAACTGCCGCGAAGCGCGGCGGGTTTGAATTATGGGCGGATGAGACGCATGAATTGCTGTTGCGCGAACGATTCCAAAAGGCGGCTCCGGCGAAACGTGTCATCTGGCTGCCCGTGACACGAAACGAAGTCAGCTACTTCAAGGTGTTTGAACTGCGAGCGGCCGATGTCATCACTTGGACGCTGCCGGAGGCCCTGGCGAAATATGGCGTGGAACTGCCCCCGGAGCAGTTGGCAGAATTAAAGCCATTGCTTGCCGCGCACGCGAAGGAGTGGTTCACCCGCCCGTTCTCGGCTTGGAAAGAACTGACGCCCGGCAACGCGAAAGGCACGTTGATGGATGATGACGTAGTGCTGGAAATGCTGGCGACGCCGGGCAAAAGTTTTGACGGGCTGGTTTCTGAAAACCGGTTTTCCCTGTTCACGCGGCGTTTGGGCGAAGATTTCGGTTTGCCGATTCCCAATGAAAAGGATGCCGACGGATGGCGCGTGCAGGCGTTGTCGGTATTACTCTGCACCGATGCGGCGGCAAAATGTCCGGGCAATGTGCCGGGCGAGGCGAAACGCATCATTCCGGCAGGTGCCCAGCGCGAGCGGGCCCTGAAGCTGCTGAACCGCTGGCAAAAGCAGGTGGATTTGGTGGAGAGCTTTGAAAAGCTGGCCGGCAAAGCGGATGGTCAGACAAGTTTGCAGTATTGGGCGCGGGGACTGACCGTGCTGCCGCCACCGCTCTGCTCGCCGGTCGCGGAAAAAGCCTTGTTCGACAAGGCGGTGGATGGCGTGACGGCGATTGAGGATTTTGAGGCACAGGCGAAAGTGCTTGAAGCAAACGTCGGATATTATCGGAGACACGCGGAAAGTTTCTGGGGCAAGCAGGCGCAAGAAAAAGTGCGGTGGAGTCAACTGGCGAAACTAGCATCGGCGGCGAGCCTGTTATGGCAACATGCGAGGGCTGAAGCGTTGTGGCGGTCGTCAGCAGATGCCGTGAATTGGTTCACGCACCAAGGATGGGAAGTGGATCAACAAGGCGAGGCGCTATTCCGCGAAGATGCGGACATGCCCGGCGGACTGGTGGGGGTCTTGTCGCGAATCCGCAAAGCATATCTGCGACACCTCGATGCGACCAACTCGACTTTTTCAGAATTACTTTCCCATTCCGACCTGGATGCGCTGTCCCTGCCGTTTGCCGGGGCGGCGATCAAAGAACTCGTTGCCAGTGCCACAACCAAAGAGCCGGTGGCTGTGGTCGTCCTCGATGCCTGCCGATTCGACCTAGGCCAAAGGCTTGCAGAGCTGTTGAATCAAGGCGAGCCTACCCGCCGGGCTGAAGTTTCCGCGGCGCGAGCACCGATTCCATCCATCACGGCATTGGGGATGCCGCTGTGTCTGCCGGGTATCGCCGAACAACTACACGTCAGTGTCCAAGGCAAGAAATGGCGCGTCACGGCGGATGGCTTCGGCGGAGACCTGACGGAGGCCGAACAACGGCGTGAGTGGTTGAAGTCCACATTCAAACTCAAGGACAAGGCGGTGCGGCTGACGGTGACAGAATTGGCGGACGCGGCTTCGCCGGAATGGCTCAATGCCAAGACACTTGGCCGGCTGGTATTCGTATTTGGCGACGAGCTTGATGACCATGATTGCGTGCTCAAGCCATTTGGGCTGGACCAAACCTTGGAGCGCTACGCAACGGTGATACGAAAACTGCGGTCGGCTGGGTATAATCAGGTTGCGGTGGTGACCGACCATGGTTTCTATCACTGGGAACCGGCTTTGGACGAAAAAGAAATGAGCAAGCCCGACGGGGAGATTTTAATAGAGAGTCGGCGAGCGATAGCCGGTCATGGGCTGGCACATAGTTCGGCGCTGAAATTTCCCGTCACGAAGAGCGAATTGGAAGCCTGTGTGCCCCGGAGCGTAAATTGTTTCAAGACGCACGGACGGATCGGGTTTTTCCATGGCGGCGCGACTTTGCAGGAACTGGTCACGCCCGTGGTCATTGCCCGTTGGCCGAAAAAAGCCAGAAAGAGCGGAGTGGTGCTGAAACCGTTGGGCCAAATCACTTCACTATCACCGAAAGTCGAAGTGGCGCCAGGGTCGGGAGAAAAAGATTTGCTCGGCACGGTGGATGAAAATCTTTTAGGCCGTAATGTGCTGGTAAAAATCATCGTCCCCGCGAGTGGCAAGGTGCTGTTCAAATCCAAGAGTGCCGTGGTGGTTGAACCCGGTGGCGAGACGCGGGTGGCCGAACTGGAGCGCGTCAAGGGCGCGGAAGCGAAGGCGGGCGCGGAGCTGCAAATGCAGGCGCTGGATGCGGACGATGAAGAAATTCTGGACCGGCAGAATGTGACCTTGCAGGTGGAACTGGACGAGTGGTTCTAACCGCGATACAACAGGCAAAACTCAAACATAAAATTTTATGGCAGATGATGTGACGCTGGATCAACTGGACAATAAATTAGCCACGGCTTTTCCTGGCCGGATTGTCCGCAAAGACCTGGTGAAGAAACTCAAGGTGGGTTTCAACGTGCCGGTCTATGTGCTGGAATACCTGCTGGGGAAATATTGTTCGACCACAAAGGAAGAAGAAATCCGGGCAGGGCTGGAGCAGGTGAAGAGTGCCATCAGCGAGCGGATTGTCCGGGGCGACCAGTCGGAACTGGTCAAGGCGCGGCTACAGAAGTCGGGTTCCCTGAAATTGATTGATTTGGTGACGGTGGTGTTTGATGAGCGCGTGACCGGCGGAAAATTTTGGGCGCGGCTTTCCACCTGCGGTCTGGACAAAGTCCATATCAGTTCCGATGTGGTTCACAAACACGAGCGCCTGCTGACCGGCGGCGTGTGGGCCAACGTGGAATTGGTTTATGACGATTCCCAAGGCGAAGATGGAGCCATCCGGCCGTTCGTCATTGAGCGCTTGTCACCCATCCAGATTGCCAGCGCGGATTTTGACGAATACCTGCGAGGTCGCGCGCATTTCACCCGCGACGAGTGGATTGACGTGCTTCTGCGCTCGATGGGCTACGAGCCGACGCACGCGGATTTTACCCTGCGCCGCAAACTGCTGTTCCTGCTGCGGTTGGTTCCGATGGTGGAGAAAAATTACAACCTGATTGAACTGGGGCCGCGTGGCACCGGCAAATCGTATGTTTACCGGGAGCTTTCACCGTATGTGATCCTGCTTTCCGGCGGTCAAGGTGGCGTGCCCGATCTGTTCGGCTGGAAAAACCGGAAAGACAAGCCGGGACTGGTATTGAAATTTGACATGGTCGCTTTCGACGAAGTGGCCGGCTCAAATTTCAAGACGGAGAGCGACAAGCAAATGTATAAGGGATACATGGAGCAAGGGTCGTTCTCTCGTGGCGATGACAAGGGCACCCTGTCAGCGGACGCGGGCATCATCTTCAACGGCAATCTGGACGGGGACGTGGAAACCACCGCGAGAATTTCGCACCTGTTCGCCGCGCTGCCGGACACGATCCGGCATGACATGGCATTCCATGACCGCTGGCACGCCTACCTGCCGGGCTGGGAGATTCCGAAGATGCAGACGGACTATTTCACGGCGCACATGGGATTCATCGCGGATTATCTGGCGGAGATTTTTCACAAGGAACTGCGCCGCCGCAATTACACGGATGCTTATGATCGTTGGTTTAGCCTGGGCAATCATGTGGAAGAGCGCGACCGCAAGGCTGTGGTGAGAACCGTTTCAGGTTTCATCAAGCTGCTGCACCCTGACGGAAAATGCACGAAGGAGGAACTGCAAGAATATCTGGCCTTTGCACTGGAACTCAGACGCCGTGTGAAGGAACAATTAAAACGGATGGGCGGCATCGAATACTCTAAGGTGAATTTGTCCTTCATGGACAAAGAGGCGAAGACGGAAACTTTTGTCACCTGCAAGGAGCTTGGCTCGACCCAAATCATCCCGGAAACGGCGATGCCGCCGGGTGATTTGTTCACGGTTGGATTCGACGCGGCGGAGAACCGATTCTCATTGTATCGTATCCAGATCACGGCGGCGGCGGGCGGACATCGTTTGAACGTCGTCGGCACGAGCGGCAAGGGCATCCGCGAAAGTGCGCGTATGGCCTACGATTACCTGAAAGCGAATGCCAAGAAAATCGGGATTGACCGAGATGTCAGCACTTACGATTTCAACATTCAAGTCATGAGCCTGATGCAAGGCAAAGACGCGACAGACCTCGGCGTTGCATTTTATATCGGCCTAATCTCGGCGATGCTGGGCCGACAAATGGCGGGCGGGTTGGTCATTCTGGGCCAAATGAGCATCCATGGCGTATTAAGCCGCGTCGAAGGACTGGGTGATAAATTGCGAATCGCGATGGACGCGGGCGCAAAACGTGTGATGTTCCCGACCGAGAACCGCCGGGATTTTGCTGAACTGCCACCGGAGATCATCGACAAACTGCAAATTGATTTTTACAGCGACCCATCCCAAGCTGCGTTCAAAGCGTTACTCGACGCCTGATTCAATTGAGCGAAAGGTCAGGCATTCGCATTGCCGGATTATGCCATCTGGACGCCTTGCACGCCTCCCAAACGAGCACCCGCAAATCCCAAAGCCGACGGTGGGCTTTTTGAGGGCGCTGGGCTCCTTGTCAGCGGAGAAGTCAATGGTTGTTCCTTTTAGGCATTCGCTCTTGAACTCGTCGCGTAAAGTTAAATTCAACAAAATGATTTTTTTCGTCAGAGCGCATCTTGTTTTGTTGCACGGAATTCTCTTGCCAGAATAATGCACAAAACCGCTTAACTGCACACGGAAAATTCCAAGTCAGAGCGAGTCAAACTGTGGGCTTTGCAAAAGATGCTGACAACAGGCAGGCGACAACAATTCATCATTTTCATGCCGCCAGCATGACAGAGGCGATTGGACATTTGCTGTCCATGCTAAAATAGCAAATTCAGAGCGAAAATCAGCGTCGCGGCGGCGTGAGACGAACCGTGGTGCCCGGCTTGATGACGTTGACGCCTTTGACCTTCAGCATGGCTTTGGCGAGCGTGCGATGTTCGTCGGTGGCTACGTTCGGCGGTAAGATTCCAGCGAAATGGCCTTCCATCGAATCCAATTGCGGCATATCGGATTCATTGAAGCCAAAGAATTTTCCGTTCCCGCTGCGAATGATGGGGAGAAATCTTTGCTTCTGTCCGCCGTGTGATTCACCCATGAGGACAATTACTTGGTTGCGTGGGCAGAACGGGCTTTGAAGTGCGGCTGTGGAGTTGGGACTAACCTTCCTTACATTTTTCGATTTCAGCAAAAAAACGAGTCAGCCGCTGCTCTAGCCAAACATTCGGATTTGAAATCTCCATCTTCAACTTGAATTCACCGACAACTAAATTACAAAACTCATCCAGATATTTCGTTGCTTGCTCAATCACATCCACTTGAAATCCATGTTCCAAATTAGCCGGTTGCCAAATGTGCTTATGTAACGGTTCGAAACTCGGCCATGCATCAAAACGTCCGACATGGTTCCACGTCCCATGTGCGGCATGACTCCACCCCGTATAGGCAAAATCATAGAGGTTTAAGCAATCTGCCTCCTCTGCCATTTTCCGTGTTGAAATGCCCGACCAACTACCGACATCGACATGCTGTAAAAACGAATAATGTTGACCATTTAGCCAAGATTCTTGAATCTTGATCTGTCGCTCCATGCGTTTTCGGTCTTCCGGCTCTTGCATATCGAGAAGCGATTTTAAGCGCTCGATTTGCAATTTCTCTTGTCCGAGTCCATAGAGAATAAATTTCCGTGCACGGTCAAGACGATCTTTAAATATCCAAGCTGCGGTGATATAGGTATCGGTCATGGGCCGGAGAAATAGAGGGCCAGCGTGATAATCCCACAAGTCACAATTGCGAGCCAATTTGACCGCGAGATTACATTGGCGTGCCAGTAACGCCCCAATCACTTCAAAAAACTCACTTTGATAAATATCAACTGGAAGTTTTGACCAAATGTCGTCCACTACACCCCACGCATAACGTTCATAATCCATACCGAAACTTATTAGTGGACGCAGTTTTCCATTTTCCTGCACTTCAGGCGGCATATTTTCTGACGCGAGAGGTTTAAGTTCCCGCCCACGGTTCCAGAAATACGTCGCCCAAGATTCACCAATCTGCTCACTATGGAACATAAAATTTCCATTAACATGCATTCGTGCATTGGCGGAAAGCTCATCTCCCTGGGGTGATTCAAAATTTCTAAAAATCGTGTTGAAATCACGAAATGGAAAATCAGGTAACACCTGATATTTTCCTACCTTTATATCAATCCAAAGTGCGACTGATTGAACAATTGATGCCTCTTTGCTGCGCCGATCAAAAAGGCTGGCAACCACTTCGCTGGCCAAATTAATATCTGCAATTGATGGTGCAGACTTTATGGAATTGCGAAGTAAATTTAAGAACGGGTTGTCCGTGGGATAGCAGCGAACAAATGGCGTAAGTGCATCGAGGCAATCTAAATAAATTCCCTTACCTTTAAGATGTTTTTCAACCTTAGCCCATTCCAGTAAATCAAGTATGCGATAGCTGGATTGCAGAGAAAAGTCAGGTTGTTTCGCCCATCCTTTTAGAAAATGACAGCTTTCGATTAGTATTCCCGCAGTTTCAACGCCTTTTTTTGATCCCAAGTGCTTTACGAAATAACCAATCCAAATAATTTCAGGGAGAATTCTCTCGACGTAATGAATTTCCGTCACTCCTGTCATAGGAGGAATGAACTTCTTTCCAACTCGACGGTGATCCGCGAACAACTGTTTTCTCTGTGTCATTTTAATTGTAAAGCTGGTGTGGAAACCAGGTGCGAACAAGTTTAATGAGGCCGTCCATCTCTCGATTAACGTTCAGCGCGGCTCCGGCTTGCTGCAAGAATTTTCTGAAAAATCTCGGCCTGAGAACGAGCGTCGTCGAGTGCGTTATGCGTATGTTCCAACTTCGATTGAAACTCTGGAGGCAACTGGCTTGAACGCGTTTGATCCCAACTGGCTCCTGCCAAACCCATGTAAAATGCCTTTATATCAATTCCGCCTATTCCAAATGGATTCTTATTTAGGAATTTATAGAAATACCAATTCACAAATGCCCAATCGAAACTCGCATTAAATCCGACAAATACAGGGTTGCTCTCGCCCGCTACTTCCGCAATCCAAGCGGCAAATCTGGTCATTGTGTGTGCCGGATCGTCACCATTCTTTTTAAGCTGCTCAAAATCCAGTTTGGAGACGGCAAGTGCTTCTGGAATGAATTTGTCGCTTACCGGCTTTAATTCTGCGTAAAACGATTTAGTTTTATCGTCAACAACACATGCGCCTAACGAAAGCATACTGTATTCACCGGGAATAGGCCCAGAGGCTTCTAAATCGACAGAAATATAAATTTCGCGTCTATTTTTAGTCATAAAATACTCTTGGGAACGACAAGTGGTGGACGACTGATGTTTCGCTGCCAATACTGCTTCAGGTCGGAGATTTTGTCTGTTGCGCTCTTGGATGGATTCCACAGATTAGCTTCATATGCACTGGTATCAAAAGGGATTGCCGTTCCCTCTTTTGCAGTAACCATCACTTTGCGCGCTCGACCAAAGGCGTATCCCATTTCAGTAAAACAATTAGGCCGGACACCCGTTAAATCAACAATCACCACTCCTGCATTGTGGATCATTTCAAAAATTTGAACCTCCATCCATGCGGTTGTTGCATCCGCCTTTCCCATTTGAACGGGTTCATATCCAAAGTCGATAACCACAGGGTCAACAACATTCCTAAAATAATCTTCGACCTCGGCATAATCCGCGATTTTCGCGTTAAGCAAGCGAACGTAAAATGCCGTCGGTGGTTTTAATGCCTTTATCAGTTGGATCACACCATTTACCACGTTGGCTATGGAAACTTTCCCTTGTGCCGTTTCAGTCTGAGTGAGCAAGCCTCCGGCAGAACTTGGGTCAGTGAATCCTGCGAAACGCTCTGGATGCGCACGCATCTGCCCAAAAAGCTTGCTCGCGCCGCCTGTTCCGTCGTTGCTTGATGAGCCGAGCCGCAAGTCCAAAGGAATGATCGGTTTGCCTTGCAGCGCGAATTCCTTGGCTAAATGTTCTACTCCCTCTCCGCCACTGATGGCAATCAAGACATCACCGAGTTCTGCCTGCATCTGGCGACGGACTGCGCCCGATGTCCAGCCCGGCTCGACGTTCCGAATAAACACCGAATCTAAACCGATTAAGTCAGACCATAGCGCCTTGCGATGATCGGGAATCTGGACGGCAGTTTTGTCGGTGGTAATTGTTGCAATCAGTTTTCCTTGAGCGGTTGACGCCTTGGTTTTGACTTTTGCGACTTCCGCTCCCAAGGTTTCCAACACTGTCCAGTCAAAGATGATGGAAGGCTGAACCGCGTCGTCCATGCGTCGAGGTTCTCTGCCAACTCCAATGCTGAAAAGCGCACCTTCCGCAAACAAACTGGTTACCAATTGAGCAATCAGTTTGTGCCCATATTCCAGCAGGGAAGTGTCCACGTCTAATCCGGCACTTCCTGCAATTGTGATTCTGCGGCCTCTGATTTGCATGGTCAATTCTGTTGCACCCCGGGTGAGGGCGTAAGGGACTGTGCAGCCGTCCGCAAGTCATCTTCTGAAATCTTCCGTTCGGGGTATGCTTTTGAAAGAGCTTCCGGCATCAGTCGAGTGCGAATATCAGAAAAGGTAAAACCCAACTTGTGTTTGCCATTTGGCCCGGTGAGCGAAACAAGCTCTTTGATGAATTTGTCGGGAAGCCCTAGCCCCTCGCAATCCATTTTGAAAAGCGCCTCTCGCTCATGATCGTCGGGACGGTTAAATACTTCAATCCGCCCCGCTCGGCGGACTATCGCCGGGTCAAGCGCGCCAAACCTATTGGTGCATAGGAACACGAGGACTCGCCCGTCATATTTTTTAAGGTCGTCAATTTTTTGGATTAGAGTATTCACTGCTACTTTGTCCTCATGGTGGCTTTGCGCGGCATCGCGGCTGCCTGCCAACGAATCGCCTTCGTCAATTATTAAAAAAGACAACCTGCTTTTCCCTGCCTCTTGCGTAACGGTCTGAAATGCCTGATTGATGAGGGTGCTCATCTGGCCAACCATTCCATGCCCGCGCACGCCGGTGCTTAGTTTGAAAAGACGGCCTTCCTTCTTCAGTTCACGCGCCAACAAATCAGCCGCGACTTCCGCAGTCTGTGTTTTGCCGGTGCCAACGTCTCCATGGAAAATCACCAATGGATAACGTTCCTTGATGATTTGAACCGCAGGAAGCAGGCTTCCATAATGTTTTTTGCTCCATTTTGTAAGACCGTCAAAATCAATCAATAAACGAAGGTCATTATGAAGCCGCTCGAAGCGTTGTGCGAATCCGACCAAACGTTTTGGCAAATGACCAAGCCGCTCGCTTGGCAGGTCGAGTTCAAGTTCAAATAACGGGTTTGATGTGCTTTCGCTCATACAGCTTTGAAAATATGTTTTTCCATGCCGTAACCGTTGCTGACATATCGCCGGTCAAACTGTTTGGTCAAGGTTTGATGGGTAAGGTCTTTGTTCGTATCCGGCCAGACGAGTCCATTGCTTCGATCAAATTCCACTTGTTGTGCTTGATTTAAGTCGAACCATTTTTTGCTCATGGTAAGGGTAATTCGCAACTTCCCGCCGGGAGTAATGGGCCACATATTGTTGCCCGGCTGTTGGTTAGTCCAACCGGTTGCCGTGTCCGAAACTTTGTATTGCGCCGCTTGCAATTCTTTGTCGGCAGCGTCGAAGAGGGTGATGTCAACTGCTTGCAGGTATTGAGCCTCTGCGTAAATTTTGATTTCAGCGACTTGCTTGTCCACAGTTTCGCGAGTGCGGAGGCCAGTCACTTGGGCAATCATCCAGTAATCTGCCGCAAAGCGATCCACCACTTTTTTTATGTCAGCGACAGTAAACGTCGTTTCGTATGTTCCGGTTCCTGCGCTCATAATCATTCAATCACAAATCCGCGTCCAAAAATGTTTCTCCAGAATTCAACGGTCTCACCCTTAAAACCATTGTGACTGGCCGTTGAAATGGTTTCCCAAGCTTCCAACGCTTTTTTGACAATTTCGATGCGCTCTGCATCGGTTATACGCCTGGTCACGTTGTTCTGGCTATTTACCGGGTCAAGAATCACCACCGGATCGTTTGGAAACGCGGTGACGGTGCCATTTTCCTTGAAGGATATTTTCTGCTTCAATTGTGACGATGCCACGAAAAGGAAGAATCGTGAAATGCCTTCTTCCAAGTTGGAAGACGAACCTTGTGTGTCGAGCAGATTGGCGAGAATCAATTCTATGGCGAACGATCCCAATTGGCTAAGTTCTTTGACGTTGCGCCATCGCTTCAAAATCCGAACCAAAATGCGATAATTCGTGTCCTTTTCCCGCCGTGTCTTTATAAAATCTAGTTGCCCCTGTATGTTGGTCTCCACGGGGGGCTGGCCCTGCGAAGAAGGCTGCCATGCGTAACCGGGCTTGGAAGGAATGGGGATAATTGGAACCAAATCAACACACAACCCTGAATCAATAAACTCAATACCGAGAGTCCGGGGTTGAACTTCAAATTCCTTCTCCGACTTCTGCGGGTAGATTGCGATGAGAAGTTTACGAATTTTTGCGTGAAGGGTATCAATATCCCCCCTGCTGGCTTCGGAAACGTCCAGTGCGACGGCAATATCAGCATCTACTCCAAATCCGTCACGCGGCTTCAAAGATGTCCCCTTCATCAATGAACCAGTTTTGATAAATTTTTTAACCCCAAAGGATGTCTCAGCGTCGATTTTGGCTCGCAATCGGCCAATGAGGTGATCTGCCTGAGCAATGTGTTCTTTGCGTTTATCAGGATCGATTTTCAGGACGGTGGAGTCGAAGAATTTTATTTGCTGGTCAGTGAGTTGCATTGTTTCGATTCATTAATTCAAATTTAGACGATAATAAACCTCGTGCGGGCTGCTTGCAAGCGGTCGATGGAAAACTTTGCTCGCTTTGCAAGGCGTTCAGCGGTTTAGAATAATTTTCTCCACCACGGAAACCATGTTGAAACCGTGCCGTCAGGTTCAATCGGCGGTAAAACCGTTTTGTGAAAACCTTTTTCACAATGGACGAGGACGCATTGGTGTTTTCTCAAGTTGCGTAATTCGTAGGGTTTTATTTTGTGTTCATCAACATTTGTGTATGAGCGCGTGAGCATTCCGCCCGAATAGCCGGAAGTTCTTTGACGGACTTTCCGCTGTCCAAGAAAGTCCGCGCTTTCAACTGCGCCCGCTTCGTCCGCCCCTTTGAAAATCATCCGGTTGCGAAGATTCAACGTCAGCACTTGCGCCTTTTCCTCTCCCAGCGGCGGGATGAACGAGGTTGATGACTGCGCAGCGGCAACGAGCGTCGCCTTCGCTTCGCGCATCACGTCAATGCAGTTGTAATCGCTCATGCCGTCCTCGCTGGCCGTGACAAAGCGTTGCGCTTCATCCGCCCAAAGGATTAGCAAATTATCGGTGGCTCGTTCTTCCTTGGGCTTGTCGAACCGGCGCAAAACGTGGGCGTAAAAAAGCATTTTGAGAAACGTGTTTATGTAGCGTCGTTCCATCTGGAATTTCTGCGGCATCGCCACGCAGATTATTTTGCCGCGATCAATTTCCTTGAAATCAAAACTGTTTTTGCCGTCGCCAAACACCTCAATGACATCGGGCGTCAAAAAGAATTGGAGATAGTTGGCGATGGTCTCTTTCACGCCGCCCATCTGCTCGGCTGGCTGTCCCCGATAGCGTTCGGAAAAATGTTTGATGAGGGCTTTGTCGCGGTCAGTGGGATAATCTGTCTTCATTTCTCTCAACACCGAATCCATCGTCGTGTCATCAAGAAGAAAATCACGGACATTGAACAGCGTTGCCTCCATATCTAATCGCGTCAACAGTTCCAAGGCCAGTCCGATATGCGTCTGCGCCTGACTTTTGAAAAAAGATTGTTCGGCGCGCTGTCCCAAACTCGTCACCGTATCCACGACAAACTTTGCGTAAGTGGACGGCGGAATTGTCCGGTCGGAAAGCAGATTGAACGTGTATGCCGGTTTCCATTTCTCCGGTGGGTTGTCCGGCCTGACTTGCAACAAAATCAAATCGTCTTGGCGATTAAACTTTGCCGCCATTTCCACAAGTGTCTCCCAATAGACGCCCTTGTCGTCAATGCACAGCCCGCCCCAATTCGGATCGTTTTGAAAAACCTGAAAGAGCAATTGATTGATGCCGGAGCGGGTTTTGCCAGAGCCGGTGTCGCCAGTGATGAGCCAGCCTCGGCAAAAATCTTCGCGCGTCCACGTAAAGCCCTTCAGCCGGACGATAAATTTGCTTTTTGTAATTTTACCACCCTTCGCCGTGACCGCGTAAGCAGCAATGCCAGCGAAGATCGCCGCCACAATCCATGAGGCCGGCGCGGGCAGAAAAAAGAGTGCGCCGGTCGCCATCAGCAAAGACAGGCCGGTCGTGATGTAATTTATCCAGCGCATAATCAGAGTAAATATTTCCCAATCAGGATTCCGGCCAAGAGCGAAGCGATTGCCACGCAGAAAAAAGCCACGGCACGCCCGGCGGAAAGCTGCTGGGTGATTTGGGGAACGCTCCGAATTTCCTGTTTCAACTCCCGCGCCTCCTTTGAAAACTCCTTGGTCAATTGCGTCAGCGTTTGCAGCGAGACGCGAACCGTCACCAACTGGATTGAATCCATGTCGGGCGGAATTTCGATTTTGACGTTCTGGAAAAAAATCTTGAGCAACTCCAGCATTTGCAAAACGGAGTCGTCGTCACGAATCCCGTGCTTGCGCCGCCATTCGGAAACCGCTTCGTTAAAGTTGTTCTTTTCTTCGTTCACAAAAGCGAGTCGCCGGATTTCGTTTCTTTTTTTGCCTTCTGAACCTTCGGCGGCTGCGGCAGCAACATCCCGCGCACAGATTCCAGTTGGCTATAAAGCAGGTGCTGCCAGTTTAGCAGCCGTTGCCGGTTGAAGAAATCGAAGGCGGGATTATTGATGCCAGCGGAAACGGTCAGGTCGTGCCGGTTCAAATCGGCGACGATCCAATCGTAAAGTTTCGGCATGATGATTTCTTTGGCGTCCAGTTCCTCCATCAGCCGTGTCCGCGTGGCGCTGCGTTCGTAGTTGTCGAACCGTTCCGACAACACCTCATTTTTAACAACCAGGTATCGGGCATTGTGATTGAGCCGGTCGGTGATGTTGCGAATCTGCTCCAAGCTGTCAGTTTCGTGATTCACCGGCATGATAAGATTCAGGGATGCGCCAACCTGTTTAAGCAAATCAAAGATTCTCACCTCGTCGAAATAATCGAGGAAGATGTCGGTCGAAGCCGCGCGGCAATCCATGACGACTAAATCCGTTTTGTCCAGCATGGCAAAAACAGAATCAATTTCGGTCGGGTCTGCGATATTGAGAAACAGGGCTTCGGGATGGAAACGCTTCAGCGTTGAATTTTCGTTGTCGGTATCAACGGCGATGTAGGCGATGTCCTTGTCTTTAAGATACTGGACGAAATTGACGGCGAAGAAACTTTTGCCGACGCCGCCCTTGCCGTTGATGACGGCATTGAATTGTTTTTGCATAGTGGTTTTTGGTTAAAGGTTTTTTGAATCAGCGATGCGTGGTCCCGGCTTGCGCCGCGACCACGGGCCGGGAAAACGCTCCCGATGTTCCCGCAATGTCGCCCCAATTTTTTCAGGTGGCGGCAGCACCGGAATAGCTTTTGACGGTGAGTTTTTGGGCGGGCGTGATTTATGAGGGCGGGCGGATTCCTCGCCGATCACGTCGCGGCAAAATCGGTAAATGGTGTTAAGAGAAACAACGATATTCACATCTGCTAGAATCAGCCGGATGTCGTCGTAGGCAGCATTGCGCGCGCGAAGCTCTTTAATTTGGGATTTGAAAGGAAGCAACAACGCCCGTTTGGGTGACAACTTGGGGTAGCCACAAACCACTCCCGCCAGTCGAGTTTTTATTTCGTCGGATGGACTTTGCTCGCTCATAAAACCTCCGAAAAAACGTCGAAAGAAGCTGGCAAATTGTTGGCAAGAACTTGGCAAATAAATCGAAAATCCTTGGCAAAAAGGCGATAAGCAAAACCTCTAACGAATGTTAGACGTAAGGCGTGCCATGAAAAAAGCCACATCAGCGTTGAACTCATGCCTCCATGTAAACCGATTTCCGGTAATCAGGTTGTGATGATTTCATCACAACTTTTGTGGACGAGATAAGCTAAAAAGTGGGGGTGCTTTCAACCAAGACACAATGCAACCTGAACAATGCCGAAAAATACTTCAAAGAACATCTGCAACTCGGCGATTATTACAGTCAGGAAAATATCGTGTCCGGCGAATGGACGGGAATCGGGGCTGAAACGCTTGGGCTTACAGGCAGGGTGAAACAGGATCAATTCCTGAAACTCTGCCACAACCAGAATCCGAACACCGGCGACTTGCTGACGCAACGGATGAAAACCACACGTTGGGATTCGGACAGAATGGCAGAGGTTGCCAATCGCCGGATTTTCTACGACTTCACATTTTCACCGCCAAAATCAGTTTCCATTCAGGCTTTGATTGCCAATGACAAGCGGCTCTTGGAATCACACAGTCGAGCGGTGCGAATCGCGGTGACAGAATTACAGCACTTTGCCGGGACACAGGTGCATCGTGGAATGGACAAATCGGAGCGGCTTACCGGAAACGTCGTCTGCGCCACATTCCGCCATGACACCTCCCGCGCGCTTGATCCCCACTTGCACACGCACTGCGTCATGTTCAACGCCACGTTTGATGCAACCGAAAATCGTTGGAAGGCGTTATCCAATTACGAAATGCTTCAGGTGCGGAAGTTTGCCGAAAATGTCTATTACCACGAATTCGCCCGCGACTTGCGGCAATTCGGCTATGAGATTGAAAACAACCCTCGTGGCGATTTTGAAATCAAGGGCGTGTCCAGTGAACTGCAATCACGTTTCTCCAAACGCCACAAAGAAATTGATGCCAGCATCGAACAGATGCTGAAAGAGAAGCCGGAACTGGCAAATGGCAATTTGAAGGAACTGCGCTCACAAATCGCCCAAGCGGAGCGCAGCCGGAAAATTGCAGGAATTGCCCTGCCTGAACTTCAACGCCTCTGGGACAGCCAGCTTACGGGCGAAGAAAGGCAATCCCTGCGCGCGCTGGCTCGCCAGTCAAAGGCGGCGATTCAATCGCCGTCCGTCACGGCGCAAGCCGCAGTCCAGTGGGCGGAAGACCACTTGTTTGACCGCCGCTCGGTCGTCCGCGAACACGAAGTTTGGAGCGCGGCTTTGGAGCGTGGGCGCGGGTCGGAATTGACGGTTCAGAGCATCAAGGCGGCAGGGCAGGAACGTGATTACATTCGCAACGAACACGCGCCTTCAAAAATCACGACACGCGAGATTTTAAGCTGCGAATGGGAAATCGTCTGCCTCGCCCGCGATGGGCGCGGAAAGTTCGCGGAGTTCAATCCACGTTACAACATTGCCGCCGACCTCATGCCGGATCAGCGCACCGCCGCTGAATTGATTCTTGGGTCGCGTGATTTCGTCACGCTGTTTTGCGGCGGCGCGGGAACGGGGAAAAGCCACACGCTGCGGGAAATCGGCAGCGGCTTAAAAGCTGCCGGTCACAATTCCTACGTCGTCGCGCCGCAACGCCAGCAAGCTCTCGACTTGAAAAAGAGTTTTGCCGATGCCAAAACCGTTTCGGAATTTCTGGCAAAGCGGCAGATGATGCCTGGCTCGGTGGTGATTGTGGATGAAGCCGGGCAAATCGGCGGAAAGCAGATGCACGAGCTTTTGAGTTTCGTGCAAGCGAATGGCGGTCGCGTCATTCTTTCCGGCGACACGCGCCAGCATGGAGCGGTTGAAGCCTCGGACGCCCTGCGCGCCATTGAACGGTATGCCGGTCTGGAAGCGGCGCGGCTGACAAAAATTCGGCGGCAAAATCCAAAGGTGGGAGAAACGAAGTCCGAACGGAAACGCATCAAGCAATACCGCGCAGCGGTTCGCAAGGCACAGTCCGGCCAATACGCTGAATCATTCGACCGTTTGGATCGGCTCGGCGCAATTGTCGAATGTCAGACAACTGACGAGCAACGCGAGCGGCTGGTCGCCGATTATCTGACGCTGGCGGAACGAAAAAAGTCCACCGTGATTGTTTCGCAGACTTGGGCGGAGATTCGGGAGATCAATGAGCGGATTCGGATCGGACTGCGAAGGGTGGGGCTGATTGATAAGGCCGATTTGACAGTGACGGCTCACGAGCGATTGGATTTGACGGATGCTCAAAAACGCGACCAGCGGTTTTATCCGGCCAATGCGGTGATTGTTTTCAACCGCGAAACGGGGGATTTCGCCAAAGGCGAAGTCGGCAAACTGTTGGTCGCAACGCCAACACATTTGCTGGTCAAGGGGGAAAAGAAAGAGCAGAAAATTCCCTTCAAGCTGTTGAACCGGCTCACGATTTGCCAGCCGGTTGAAATGCCGCTCGCCAAGGGCGATCAATTGCAACTCAAGGCCAATGCGCCGTCGCTGGACGGCAAAGAATTGATAAACGGCGAACTGGTGACGGTCAAAGCCGTCAATTCAAATGGGCGCATTGAATTGAAAGACGGGCGAATCCTGCCCGAAAAATATCGGGAGTTCGTGCGCGGATATGCGATTACGTCCTACGGGTCGCAAGGCAAAACCGTTGAACACGTTCTGTTTTCCGATTCGTCGGTGAAGGCCGCGACAAATAACCAGCAATGGCTGGTCACGATTTCGCGCGGAACGCGGGCGGTCAAAATCTTCACCCAGGACAAAGCGCAGTTGCGCGAAAACGTCGGTCGCTTGGGCGACCGCGAACTGGCGATTGAATTTGCGAAGCAAGATTCGGCGCAAGCGCGGCGAGTGCCGCCGCCGGTTCGCAAATATATCGCCGGACTGATTCAAAGCCGCCGTTCGGAAACGGTTCAAATACCAATTGAGAAAATTGATTTATGGAAACACAAACAAACTCCTCGAATGACACCGCAACGGACGCACGGACAAAGAATCTGACGTGCTGGCGCACGGCCACAAGTCCGCAATGCTTGCGGGTGGAAACCACCAACGAGGTTCACTTGTTTCCCTACGGCTATTTTCAATACGCAAAATTCATCCGGCAAAGCGGCAAGGACGTTGTGCAAATCCAGTTTCAAGACCGAATCGTCTCGGTCAAAGGAAAGGGTTTGGAGCCGCTATGCGATGCGCTGGAACGGCTCGCTGTGGAACGAATCAAGGTGCGGCCTGAAAAATATGAGGGGCTTGGCAAAAGCGAAAGCGTCATAAACGAAATTGAAATAATCGAACGCCAGCAAAAAGTTCTCTCGCCAGATGTTTGAATATCTTAACTAAATTATTACTGCCGAAATCAGTGTAAATTTCAAATTAGAAGGTGGAAAAGTAACTGGATGACGTGCAAACCTTCAGGTGAAAGCAAAATGGTCATGAATTGCAATTAAGACCGGGAATGCCGCCGCTGAAAGAATATTGCCAATCAACGAAGCGAGCAGACATTTGAAAATTGATGGTATTGCCAAGTCCGATTTGGCCGATGGGATAAATCGGCAAATCAGATAAATCAAAGTTCCCTCAACCAGCACCACCAATCCTTCACCAATTCCTGCGGCAAAGGCCGGACGCATATTCTGTTCCAGCCAAAGGAATCCAAGAAACGCCGGATAAGTGAACAGATGTATGCCGATGAGCCATAAAATGAAAAAGCGTGGTTTTTGTGAACGCCGGAGAACCAGCAAAATACAAACCACCTCCAAAAATATGGCGAGGCTGATCAGGACTGTGATTTCGGGCGTGATAGGTTTTTCAGGTAATTCAATCGGGTCGGCGCTGGCTGAGACAACCGAAAGAAATATTGCGGCGAGAAATCCCAAATGACGGATGCAGTATTGCGTTTTCATTTTATTCCAGCTTTGGCGGATGCTGTGGGATCAATTTGCTTGAATTGATTGGTTGCATTCATGCGGACATCATCGTCAGGGTCGTTCAAAAGTTTTATGAAGAGCGGGATTGCCTGTTTGCGTTGTTCGGGAAATTTGTCACCAACTCCCTCCGTTAAAGTATTGGCAGCCTCATTGCGAACATCTGGAAACTGGTTGGTCAATCCTTTGATCAGATATGGCATTGCGTTAGATCCTGTTCCGAGCGTTGCGAGCATCGCATACAAAGCGGTGTCCTTGTTAGTGCTGTCCATGAGTGTTCCCAATTGTGGAAGCACCGTTGCGGTCTGTTCGCCCAAGGTGATGAATCCTCTGACGGCATCAAGGTTGACTTCAGGCGCGCGCAGACCGAAAGGTGGTTGCACATAGCTGATTCGTTTAAGCAAAGCTGGTATCGCGCTGGTTCCCATCTGCTGGATTGCCCTTTTCGCATTCTCGGAAAACGCGCCTTCGGTATCGTGCGTCTTCAACCACTCGCCCAAGCTTTTGCCTTCAAAACTAGGATCATCCGAAAACTGTGATTCAATCGGATGCTCGGCCTGGTATTGTTTGGTGATCAATTCTCTGGCCCTGCGAGCCAAGGCCGAATCCGGGTCTGAAGCCGACTGTTGCAGCGCCGTTTGAATCTCCAAATTGGTCGCTGGGTATTGGTTGAGCAATTCTACGGATATTTTTCGTCGGTGGGCATCAGCAGACCGAAAATTTTCAAAAACGATGGGCAGGGCTTTGTCCGGGGCGACGGCCACCATGGTTTTCAAGGCTTGATTAACCGTATTAGGACTTCCGTGTTCCACGGCGTTACTCAAATCTGGAAATGCCCGCAAGGCGTTGGTTCCGAAATTTGCCAAAAACTTGGCAGCCCACGAGGCAACGGCATCTTGTTTGTCTCGCAATGCTTCAAGCAGAAGCGGTATGGCTAAATCTGGCGCTTGAGTTTGCAGGCCGATGCCCTGCACGGCGGCGAATCGGATCGAACCATCAGGGTCTTCAAGGCATTCCCGCATCTTTGCGAGATAAACCTCGTCATTGTCCGTCACCCAAGCGAACTGCTGGGTGGCAAAATAGCGAACCTGAACGCTTTGGTTGGTCAACGCTTGGGATACGGACTGCTCGGCTGGTGGGCCGACCGCGATCAGACAGCGCACGGCCACGAAGGCGTGCTCCTTGTCATTCAGAAGTTTTGTCAATTCGGCGACGGCGGGAGCGGCATTTGTTCCCAACACTTCAAACCCGGCGATGCCAAGCTGTTGAAAATCTTCCGCCGAATGCCACTTTAAAAATTGGACTCTAAATTTGTCGCTTTTATCAATCATCCACACGCTGACCGGGTCATCCTTGTCTTCAACTAAATTGAGCAACCTTGGCAGGACATTTTTGATCGGCATGGCGCGAACGGCGGTTTGCGCTTCCGACAGACGTTGAGTTTCGTCCAGCGATGTGTCGTTGCATTGCTGCAACCAACTGGTCAGTGACCTTCCCTGATAATGCGGTTCGCGTGGAAACGACAACAGGATAACGTCGCCCAATGCCAGAACCAGAGCGATAAAGATGAACATGCTCCGGGTTTTCATCTGGATTTGCGTCTTAATTCCGCATCGGGTCGTTGCCAAAATCACGACGCCTTTCAGAAAATGAACGCAGCGTGTGGGGAATCCCCGGATAATCCCAGGCTTCGCTGACTGCCCACTGAATCATCTCCGAATCCCGATTCTCCAAAGTGGGAAAAAGCCCCGTCGTGCAGGTGCTCAACGCCAATGCCAAATCAACACCGTAACCCAGCCGGAAATACAGCATCAATGTTTGCTCATCTGTAAACATGGGCCAAGTTTTTGTTTTGGCAAATCCGCGCACAGCTTCGCCAAGCGATTCACGAGTCGTTTTTTCGAGACGCTTGAAAGTGTCCGCCGCCTTTTCTCCAATCTGGGCGAACTCGGAGATTGGCCGGGGAACAAGAGCCAGCCGTTGCGAATTCAGAAAATTGCTTAATTCACTCCACGTCATTTCATGCAGATTAGCCCATCACGCGCTCCACGTCCATTTCGCTTTGCCACGATGCGACTTGGCAAAAAATCGGAAGCGCGTATGCTAGTCGAAATTTGCGCTCCCGTAGCTCAAATGGATCAGAGCGGCCGTTTCCTAAATGGCAAATCCCGGTTCGATTCCGGGCGGGAGCACCACTTTTTCCAGCCAAATTTCCACCGAATTCCGAGCCTAAAATCTGATACCGCATCTGATACCATATTGAGTTTTTAGAGCAATTTGCGGCATAAAACAGCAAAAGGTCGCGCCGTCAAAAATGTGGCGGAACCAAAATAATCTTCAATGAAATCAATGCGAATATGCGGAAGCGAACGGTAGCAAAAATTCAAAAAAAGTGCTTGCATAGATTTAGGAAACCGCTGCTCTATCCATTTGAGCTATGGGAGCGCAAAGTTCAGGCAGGATACCCGCCGCCGCCCGTTTGCCAAGACTGCATCGCGGCAAATCGAGCGGCACGGCGTCCGTGAAACGCCCGGCTCAATAAGGCAGCGGAAATTTCGCCGTCAGCTCGCGCACGCGAGCGCGGACTTTGTGCGCGGCCTCAATGTTTTTGATGTCCATCAGCACTTCGGAAATCATGTCGGCAATCGCCGCCATTTCCGTTTCCTTCATGCCGCGCGTCGTGCAGGCGGGCGAGCCAAGCCGGATGCCGCTGGCCTGGAACGGCGAGCGCGTCTCGAACGGAATCGTGTTCTTGTTGACCGTGATTCCCGCCTCGTCGAGTGCGATTTGTGAATCCTTCCCGGTGACGCCTTTCGCGCCGACGTCCACGAGCATCAGATGATTGTCCGTGCCGCCGCTGACGAGCCGGTAGCCGTTGCGCTTCATGCCATCCGCGAGCGCTGCGGCGTTTTTGACAATCTGCTGCTGATAATTCTTGAACGATGGCTGCAACGCTTCGTGAAAACAAACAGCCTTGCCGGCGATGACGTGTTCCAGCGGTCCGCCCTGGATGCCGGGAAAAATGTTGGAGTCAATTTCCTTCGCAAATTTTTCACGGCACATGATCAATCCGCCGCGCGGGCCGCGCAACGTCTTGTGCGTCGTGGTCGTCACAAAGTCCGCGTGTGCCATCGGACTCGGATGAATGCCCGCCGCGACGAGGCCGGCGATGTGCGCGATGTCCGCGAGCAGATACGCGCCGACTTCGCGGGCGATTTCACCCATGCGCTGAAAATCAATCACGCGCGGATACGCGCTCGCGCCGACGGTGATCATTTTTGGGCGATGTTCGCGCGCCATCGCGGCGAGCTGGTCGTAATCAATCCGCTCGGTTTCCTTGTTGACGCCGTAGTGGACGATCTCGAAAAATTTGCCGGAAAAATTCGCCTTGTTGCCGTGCGTCAAATGGCCGCCGTGCGACAAATCCATCGTGAGCATTTTGTCGCCGGGTTTTAGCACGGCGAAATAGACGGCCATGTTCGCCTGGCTGCCGGAGTGCGGCTGGACGTTCGCGTGTTCCGCGCCGAAAATTTTCTTCGCGCGGTCAATCGCGAGCTGCTCGACCACGTCAATGTTTTCGCAGCCGCCATACCAGCGTTTTTTGGGATAGCCCTCGGCATATTTGTTCGTCAGCACGGAGCCTTGCGCCTCCATGACCGCCGGGCTGACAAAATTTTCGCTGGCGATCAACTCGATGTTTTCTTGCTGGCGCTGGCGTTCGTGATCAATCGCCTCGGCGACGGCGGGATCAACATTACGCAGCCGCAGATTCGCCGGGGCAAATTTAGCGTCCATTTTCAGCACGCGGCGTTCGTGGCGTCCGCCCTCAAATTTCGCGGCGATGAAGGCCTCGAGAATTTTTTTTGCGGCTTCAATGGAAGTTTTATGGCCGCTCAAGCAAAGGACATTGGCATCGTTGTGCCGCCGCATCAGGCTGGCGTCCTCCTCGTTCTCGGCCTGGCCTGCGCGGACGCCGGCGATTTTGTTGGCGACGATGCAGATGCCGACGCCGCTGGTGCAGCAAAGCACGCCAAGTTCCGCGCGGCCATCGGCGACGGCCTGCGCCGCCGGTTGCGCGAAGTCGGGATAATCATCCGCCGGGTCTTTCGTCTTCGCGCCGAAATCCGCGACGGTCAGGCCGCGTGCTTGCAGATATTGTTTGATCGCCTCTTTCATTTCAAAGCCGCCGTGGTCCGCGCCGAGCGCGAAGTTCGCGAGCTTCGTCGTTGGCATTGCGGGTGTGCTGGTCAGGAAGTTGTGTTGTTCCATAAATTTCAAAAGCGTTGCGATGCCTTGCTCGATCTGGTCGCGACATTCGACATAAATTTCATACGGGCCACCGATCGGGTCGGCGATGTCCTTTTCGTAAGGCTCGAGCGTTTCGTCAAATTCGCGCAGCAAAAAAGTTTTTTCCGCCGCCGGCGGATACAAAAGCGCAATCGTGTCCGTATGGCCGTGCGTCATGCCCAGGATCAAATCCGCCTGCCGCACCAAATCCACCGTGAGCGCGCGGCTGCGTTGCGCGGAAATATCAATCCCGATTTCCTTCATCGCCGTCACCGAATGCGGCGTGGGCGGCTGGCCGTCCACCGCGCCGAGCCCCGCCGAAAAAATGCGGAACTCGCCGCGTCCGGCCATGGCCTTGCGAAAAAGACCCTCGGCCATCGGGCTGCGGCAGACGTTGCCGGTGCAAATGAACAGAATGGTTTTCATCCCGCGCGAAGGCTCACGATAAATTGTGAAAAAGAAATAATCAACCCGAAATCAAAGATGCGGCTGGCGGACGACGGCGAGGCCTTTGATCAAATCCACCGCGCGCGCAAGGACCGGGTCGCGGATGAAAGGCTTTTGCGGCTCGGCGGCGCGCTCCGGCTTGAGGTTTTCGTCCTGCTCGCCGTCTTTAATTTTCGCGCGCACCAAATCCGCCTCCGTAGTGTGGTCAACAAAAGAATAAAAACTGTTCGTTGACGCCGCCGCATTGGTTTCGTCCTGCCCCAGCGTTCCGAAAGGGTTTTTGAGGAACATTATTTCATCGGCGGCCTTCACCGTCACGGCGATGTCCGGTTTTATTTCCGTGGAATCGCCAAAAATCAAGCCGTCGCGCGCCTCGCGCAAATCCTCCGCGAGCTTTAACGCCGCACCGCGCGTCTGGTTGTCCACGAGAATCGCCAGCGGCAGTTTTTTTGCCGCGAACAAATCCGCCGCCGCTTTTTCCGAATCCAAATCGTCGCCGTCGGCGAAACGCAGATCCAAAATTGTTCCGGCGATTTTGTTCGTGGTTGCCAGGGCGCCTTGCGCCGACCGGATTTCTTCCGGCAGATTTTTTCCAACCCCGGCGACGCGCAAATAGAGCGCGTCATGTTCCAAAACGGCGGATTTGGCCAGCGCCGCGTTCGTTCCATCTGCGCGCAGCGAACCGCGTGCCGCCAGCAAAAGTGCCAGGGACAGGACAAATGGGTTCAAAAAACGTCGCGTCATGCTGCGCTTAAAATGAGCCACGAATCGCGCGAAGTAAAGCGGAAGGATTGTAACCTGGCTTGAAAATGTCGCAGTGCAGTCATGCAAGCCGTTTGCGAAATTCCTCGCAAGCTTTGGCGACGTCCGGCGCGTTGAGGATGGCCGAGACGACGCAAATGCGTGTCGCGCCCGCCGCCAGAACTTCGCCGAGATTTTCCAGGTTGATGCCGCCGATGGCGAACCACGGAATTTTTATGTTTTCTGCCGCCCAGCGGACGTATTCAAGTGTCACGGGCTTGGCCGTCGGTTTTGTGCCGGTCGCAAAAACAGGGCCGATGGCGATGTAATCCGGCCCGGCGGCCAATGCGCGTTGCGCCTGTTCGGGCGAGTGCGTGGACAAACCGACGAGCAGATGGGAGTTGGCAGATGGGAGTTGGGATATTTTCGTGAAGCCCGCGTCGAAAAAATCCTCCTGTCCCAAGTGGCAAAATTCCGCGCCGAGTTCGCGCGCGATTTCCAGATGATCATTGATGACAAGTCCGACGTTTGCGCGTTTTGTGATTGGCAGAATTTTTTCCGCCGTGGCGCGTATTTCTTCGGGCGAACAATTTTTGGCGCGCAGCTGGATCAAGTCGCTGCCGCCGTCACAGAGCTGTTGCGCGATGAGTTCGGGCGCGCGGCCATGCAAATAGGCCGTGTCCACGAAGGTGTAAAGTTTGCAGTCTGCGAGCGGTTTCACGAAAATAATTTAACCGCGAACCACGCGAAATACACGAAAGATTCAGCGGCAGGATCAAATGTTTTTTTAGGAGCCGAGGTGACGAGGCTCAAATTGAAATTATTTAGAGACTCCTCACGTCGTCTCCTGCGGTTCAAAATAAAAACGGCGGCGGAAAAAATTTCCACCGCCGTTCGCGCAAAATGTTTTTTTACTTCAGGCCGACAAGGTAGCCGAAGCGGGCGCGGAACAGTTCGGGCGTCATGTTGACGACGGCGGCGAGCTTGGCAAGTTGCTTCGCGTCCTCGAAATCCTCGCGCTCAAGGCGGATCATGTAGGCGCACGCGCATTCGTAGGCTTCGCCGTCCACGTTGACCTTGCGGTTCTGCATCCGTCCGGTTTTTGGATCAAGCATATCGTCGAAGGGCAGGGGATTCATCTTGCCGTCAACGAAGCTGATGATCGCGCCGTATTGTTCGGCGGCGGGCGAGAGCAGAAATTTCACGGCGGCGTAGCCGAGGTCGCGCGTGTATTCCGCGTCGAACGGAATCGGGTCGGCGCAGCGCAGTTCGTAGCCGAGGTCCTTGTCAATGAAGGTCATCTTGATGCCGAGCTTTTCGAGGCGCGTGCTTAACAGTTCCTTCATCAGCCGGCCAAATTCAATTTCGCCGAGGCGCAGATGGCCGTGGTCGTCGCGGATGATTTTTCCGAAACGCTCAAGCTGGCCTTCGGGCATCGCGGCGAGCAAACCTTTTTCGCCGAGCGATTCAATCAATCCTTCGGCAAGGACGACTAGACCGTATTGCGAGCCGTCGGCTTTCCGTTTGATGATGGAACCGATGATGATGTCGCAGACTTCATCCACGGTGACGGGACGCCCGCGAAATTCTTCGGAGATGACGGACAAAGTTGCGGCGGCGGCCTTGCCGATGCCCAACGCGAGATGCCCCGCCGCGCGGCCCATGCTGATGATAAGATACCAGCGCGAGGTCGTGCGCGCGTCTTCCATCAGGTTGCGGACGAGTTGCACGCCGTAATGCCGCGCGGTTTCGTAGCCGAACGTCGGCGCGGTGCCGGGCAGGGGCAGATCGTTGTCAATCGTCTTGGGAACGTGCGCGACCTTGATTTCGCCGTTGCTGCGTTTGCGGACGACGCTGGCGGAAAAAGCCGTGTCATCGCCGCCGATGGTCACGAGCGCGCTGATGCCGAGCTTGTGGAACACAGTGAAAAGATTTTTCATGTGCTCCTCGGACTTGGTCGGGTTCGTCCGCGCGGTGCCGAGAATCGAGCCACCTTTGAGATGGATGTCCCGCACGTCGCGGATGGCCAGCGGCTTGATCTGCGTGGTATCGCCGGCGGCCAGATGTTTGAAGCCGTCGCGGAAGCCGATGACTTCGTAGCCTTGATTGATGCCTTCAATCGTCGCCGCCGCGATGACGCCGTTGAGTCCGGGCGCAGGCCCGCCGCCGACTAAAATTCCCAATCTGCCTTTGCTCATGTTAAATCCGTTTGGTTGCTGGTTGAAAACGAGAACGCCGCAGGATGCGCCAGCCGGGAAAAGAATTCAATTCCATTCTTGCCAAAACCCAACCACAATTTGCCGGAATGAACCGGGCTGTTTTTCTCGACCGCGACGGGACGATGATTGCCGAAAGGAATTATCTGTCTCGTCCCGAGGATGTTGAAATTTTTGCGGCAACTCGGACCGGGCTGAAAAAACTTTGCGCCGCCGACTTCAAGCTGATCATCGTCTCGAACCAGTCCGGCGTCGGGCGCGGCTACTTCACACTTGCCGACGTTGACCGTGTGAACGAGCATCTCTGCCGCGAACTCGCTCGCGAAGGCGTGAGTCTGGAGAAAATTTACATCGCGCCCGAAGCGCCCGGTCAGCCGAGCCGCGGACGCAAGCCGTCGCCGCAGTTTTTGTTCGACGCGCGGGATGAATTTGATTTGGACCTCGCGGAAAGCTTCATGGTCGGCGACAAGTTGATTGACCTCGAATGCGGCTGGAATGCCGGCGTGAAAAAGGGCATACTCGTTCGCACCGGCTACGGCGCGGAACTGGAGCGCGAATCGCCGGGGAAAATTTCGAGCGCCGTTGTCGTGAATGATTTGAACGGCGCGGCGGAGTGGATTTTGAAAACCAGTTAAAAATTCATCATGTGCGGCATCATCGGATACGTCGGAAAAAAAGCGGCCTCGCCCATCCTGCTCGAAGGATTGCGGCGGCTGGAATATCGCGGCTATGACAGCGCCGGCGTGGCGATCTTGGACGGTGCCGGGCTGTCGCTCCGCAAGAAAAAAGGCAGGATTGACGAAGGCATCGCGCGCGTCCTGAAGGCCGAACCTGCCGCCGGCAGCCTTGGCATCGCGCACACGCGATGGGCCACGCACGGCATTCCTTCCGATACCAATTGCCATCCGCACCTCGACGCCTCCGGCAAAATCGCAGTCGTCCACAACGGGGTCATCGAAAATTACGACGCGCTCAAACAAAAGTTGATTCGCGCTGGGCATAAATTCAAATCCGACACCGACACCGAAGTGCTCGCGCATTTAATCGGCGATTATTACGAAAAGCGCCGCGCCAAAAACGGCGTGAACGGCAATGGCAATAATCTGACGCAAGCCGTCTGCGACGCGCTGCGCGAAGTCATTGGCACCTACGGGCTGGCGGTCATCTGCACGGATTTTCCGGATTTGATTGTCGGCGCGCGGCGCGGCTCGCCGCTCATCATCGGCATCGGCAAGGACGAAAATTTTCTCGCCAGCGACGCCAACGCCATTGTCGCGCACACGAAAAAAGTGGTTTATCTGAACGACTACGACGTGGCGACCATCACGCCGGAACGCTTTGACGTTTTGAATCTCGGCACAGACATGGCGAACGTCCAGATCAGCAACCTGGAATTTTCGCAGGAGGACGCCGCGCGCGGCAAGCACGCGCACTTCATGCTGAAGGAAATTTACGAGCAGCCGCAGACCATCCTGAACGCGCTGCGCGGTCGGCTGGATTTTGAGGGCGCGACGGCGAAGTTTGGCGGTTTGAACATGACCGCCGCCGAGCTGCGCGGCATTGACCGCATCGTCATCGCCGCCAGCGGCACGAGCTGGCACGCGGCGCTCGTTGGCGAATATCTGATCGAGGAACTGGCGCAGATTCCGGTGGAGGTGGAGTTCGCGCATGAATTTTGCTATCGCAACTGTCCGCTGGAAAAGAACACCGTGCTGCTCGTGCTCTCGCAGTCCGGCGAAACGGCGGACACGCTCGCGGCTTTGCGCGAAGCCAAGCGGCGCGGACATCGCGCGCTCGCCATCGTCAACGTCGTTGGCAGCACCATCGCGCGCGAATCCGACGGCGGCATCTATATGCACGCCGGCCCGGAAATCGGCGTCGCCTCAACCAAGGCGTTCGTCTCGACGATTTCCATTTTGACGCTGCTGGGAATTCATCTTGGGCGGATGCGCCATCTTTCCGCCAAGCGCGCGCTGGATGTTTTACACGGACTGAAAGAATTGCCGAAGCAGATTGAAAAAATTCTCGCGCAGAACGACGCCTTGAAAAAAGTCGCGAAGAAACACGCCAAGGCCGAGAACTTCTTTTTCCTCGGGCGCGGCTTTATGTTTCCGATTGCGCTCGAAGGCGCGCTCAAGCTCAAGGAAATCTCCTACATCCACGCCGAGGGCTATTCAGCGGCGGAAATGAAACATGGCCCGATTGCGCTGATTGACAAAAAGACGCCGACGGTTTTTCTCGTGCCACAGGACGCGATGTATGAAAAGACGATGGCGAACCTCGCGATGATCCGCGCCCGCAAAGGGCCGATCATCGCGCTGGCGACCGAAGGCGACAAGGCCATCAAAAAGGTGGCCAACGACGTAATTTACCTGCCCAAAACGCTGGATCTGCTGAATCCAATTCTGGCGAGCGTGCCGCTGCAGCTGTTCGCCTATCACATCGCCGTCGCGCGCGGCTGCGACGTGGACAAGCCGAGAAATCTGGCCAAGAGCGTGACGGTGGAATAATTTTGCGGCAACGGATTGAACACGTGATAAAAAAACAGCCGCGCCTGCCTGCGTCCCATGATAGAATGGCCACTTCATTTATGCAACAACATGAAATTCCCGGACACATCAAGTTCGCTGGCGGCAACGGCGGCTTGACCAAGGTCGTCGTCACCACGAAGACCAGCATGGCGGAGATTTATCCGCACGGCGCGCACATCATGCACTTTCAGAAAAACGGCGAGCCGCCGCTGATTTTTATGAGCCGGAAAAGCCATTTTGCGCCGGGCAAGCCGATTCGCGGCGGCGTGCCAATCTGTTTTCCATGGTTTGGCAACCGCGACGGCGAACCGTCACACGGCTTTGCGCGCATCACGGAGTGGCAACTGGTTAAAACTTCAGTGGCTGCCGACGGCGCGGTGACGCTGCAATTCGCCCTGCCGGGAAAACCGGGCAGTTCGGCCTGGAATTCGCTGCGAACGGATTTCGCGGTCACAGTTTCTGACGCTTTGACGATGGAATTGACCACGACCAACGAATCGTGTGATGAAACAATTGAGTTTGAAAACTGCCTGCATACCTATTTTCACGTCGGCGACATCGGTGCAGTCAAGCTCACCGGTTTGCAAGGCGCACCGTTTGACGATTTTGCCTCCGGCGCGAACGGTGCGCGGCGAGACGCGGAAGCCGTTCCGTTCCGCGTCACGCAGGAAACGAATCGCGTTTATCCCGGCCACACCGCCGCCGTCGAAATCCGCGACGACAATTTGCGGCGGACGATCCGCGTCGGGAAATCCAATTCCCAGTCCACCGTCGTCTGGAATCCGTGGACGACGCAGAAATTGCCGGACGACTTTGACCCGGCGGAACACAAGCTCATGGTCTGCGTGGAATCGGGCAACGTGAAGCAAAATAAAATTTTGCTCGCACCGGGAAAAACATCGGCATTGAAAGTGATTTTGGGCAGCACGCCGTTGAAATGATTTCGATTTCTGAAATACAACCAGCCGGAGTGGATTTGGTTTCGCAGGTCGAACAGATTTTTTCGCCGAGCGGGATTCTTTCCAAGGCGAGCAATTTTGAATTCCGCCCGCAGCAGCAGGAAATGGCCGTGGCCGTCGCGCGGGCGCTGCAAAATCGCGGGCATCTCGCGGTTGAAGCGGGAACGGGCGTCGGTAAATCGCTCGCATATTTGATTCCAGCGATTTTGTTCGCCGTCGCGCAGAAAAAAAAGGCGATTGTCTCGACACACACGATCAATTTGCAGGAGCAGCTTACGGAAAAAGATCTCCCGATGCTTGCCAGTGTTTTGGGGCAGTTGCCGGAGCCGGTGAAATTCAGTTTCACGATGCTCAAAGGCCGCGCGAATTATCTTTGCACGCGCCGATTGCAAAAGGCGATGCAGCAATCTGGAAATTTATTCACATCGTCGGAAGCCGAGGAATTGCAGCGCATTTACGAGTGGTCGAAGAAAACGACGGACGGGAGTTTGTCGGATTTTGAGGTCGAGCCGGACGTGAAAGTGTGGACGCAGGTTTGTTCCGAGCGCGGATTATGTTCGCCGAAAACCTGCGGCTATCAATCCGATTTCAGCAAAGACCACGACGTTTGTTTTTTTCAGCGCGCGCGGAACAAGATTCTTTCGTCCGACGTTCTGGTTTTGAACCACACGCTGTTTTTCACTTTGCTTGGTGGAATTGAAGAAGAAATTGAAGGCGGAATTCTTTTCAAAAATGATTTCGTGATCTTTGACGAGGCGCACACGATAGAAAGCGTGGCGTCGCGGCACATCGGTTTGAGCGTGTCGAGCGGGCAGGTGCGTTACGCGCTGAACCGGCTGTGGAACCCGCGGACGGAAAAAGGTCTGCTCGCGACATTGCGCAGCGGAAATTCCGTGAAACTTGTTGCGGACATCTTGAGCGAGTCGGATAAATTCTTCGAGAACGTCGAAGTTGCGTGCGAAGAAATTCAAGCGGCGGCCAAACCTAAATTCGGCGGCGAAAGCGGCGGACGCAAACGCACTTGGACTGAACTTCGCATCCGCCGCGCCGAATTGGTGGAGGACAATGTGACTTTGCCAATCCAAAGATTGCGCGAAGCAGTCAGCGAACTTGTAAAATTGAGCGAGGACAAAGACATTGGCCAAGAACTCATCGAGTGTAATCGGAAGCTGGGCGAATTGAAAGTCGAGGTCGCGGAATTTTTGAGCCAGCAGGCGGGCGATCATGTTTATTGGGTCGAACGCGGCGGCAAGGCGCACCGGAATCTTTCGCTCAACGCCGCGCCGATTGACGTGGCGGATTATTTGCGCCGCCGACTTTTTGAGAGCGACACGAGCATCGTGATGACCAGCGCAACGCTCGCGACAAATTCCAAATCGCAAACGGGATTGAATTATTTTTCCAAGCGCGTCGGCTGCGAATCCGCGACGATGCTGCAAGTCGGCACGCCGTTCGATTACGCGCGGCAGATGAAATTGTTCGCCGTCAAAAAAATGCCTGACCCGCGCGAAGCCGGTTATCGCGACGCGTTGATCCATTGGATCGAGCATTTCGTCAAGCAGACGCACGGCAAGGCGTTCGTCCTGTTCACGAACTACAAGCTAATGCAGGAAACCGCCGAGCTGATGCAGCCGTTTTTCGACCAGCTCGGCGTCGCGTGTTTTGTGCAGGGCACCGGCACGCCGCGCTCGACGATGCTGGAGAAGTTCAAGGACGACACGGATTCGGTGCTCTTCGGCACGGACAGTTTCTGGCAGGGCGTGGACGTGCCGGGCGAGGCGTTGAGCAACGTCATCATCACGCGGCTGCCGTTCGCCGTGCCGGACCATCCGCTGATCGAGGCGCGCATCGAGGCGATCGAGGCGCGCGGCGGAAATTCCTTCGGCGAATTTTCTTTGCCCGAGGCGATCCTGAAATTCCGGCAGGGCGTCGGGCGCCTGATCCGCACGAAGACGGACACGGGCATCATCGTGGTTTTGGACAACCGGATTTTGATGAAGCAATACGGCCAGTCGTTTCTCGACGCGCTGCCGAAGTGTCCGGTGGAGATTGTTTAAGCCGGGAATTGTAACCGCGAACGACACGAACCACGCGAAAAATTCCGTTCGAGTGGTTCGTGGTGAAAATTGTTTGGAAGAAAATTACGGCAACGGTCCAGACCAAACATATTGCTTCTTGTGTGCGGTGAAAATTTTGGAAAGAAAACTCAATTTGTCTGGCTCTTCACGTTTGCTCCAACCGCCACCGCCGCTGTGCGAACCCCAAAGGATGATTTGATCCGCAAATAAATTATTTAGGAACGCGACAACGTCTTCTGTAATTTGCTCCGCCTTCTGTTCTTTTGGTAGTTTCTCGTCGTAATTTGAAAAGTGGCCGTGTGTAAAATTGCCAGCATAAACGGTTAATTCATCACCATCATCGTGAATCTCAATGTCTCCAACTTCAGGATGCACGCATGGAAATATAGCACGCGCTTCGGGTGACATTTCCACACGAAGACCTCGGTTTGGAAATTGTTCCCGCAATTTTGGAATTAAATAATCGAAAATCATTAACTTTCAGATTGATTTACGCCCGCCAAAATCCCGTGTCGAGAAGAAAGTGGCAAAGAGCATTTGCCTGTGACATTCTGCGGCCATGACGCGCACGGAAAAACTTCCGGCCGGGCGGCTTGATTTATTCCGCAATTGCAATAATTTGACTGCATGAAGAACTGGATTGTCGCCGATGCGGAACATTTGGGCGGAAGCCCGCGTGTGCGCGGCACGCGCATTTCCGTGGCGCTCATCCTGGAGTCGCTCGCCGCCGGCCTGTCCGTCGCAGAAATCGTGGACGCTTATCCGAGCCTGACGGAAGAATCCGTGCGCGGCGTCCTGAATGAACTGGCGCATCAGAAAGAATTGCAACCGGCGTGAAAATCCTGCTGGACGAGAACCTGCCGCGAAAGCTCGTCGCCGCGTTGCGCGCGGAAGGCCATGAAGTCGAGTCGGTCATCACATTGCGGATGCAGGGTTTGGACAACGGCAAACTTTACCAGTTCGCAATCCAAAACTTTGAGTTCTGTTTCACACGCGATTTTGGTTTCGTCAACAACGTCCGCCAAGGCAAAGCGCCGGAGAAATTCAAATTGCTGCGCGTGACGCTGGAGCAAAAGCCGCAGGACGAATTTATCAAGGATTTCATCGCCGCCTTTCGCGCGTCGGATTTGAGCGGATTTCAACACGGCGGCGACTGGCCGTAATTTTTCAGAATTGAATTTTGTTCATTCGGTTAATTCTGTTTCTGCATTTCAAAAAAACTTGATGCAGGCTTCGAGAACAAAGTGGCCAAGAGCTTTTGCCTGTGAAATCGTGTGGCGATGAACGGACACGACATCCTCAAACTCGCGGGCGGCGTGATGGCGCTCGCCTTGTTCGTGCCGATGATCGTGGAGATCGTGCGGACGCGCGGCGCGGGCCAGAGCTTCGCGACGTGGGGTCTCTGGGCGGTGCTGGATTCGATGCTGACGATCACGCTCTGGCAGCAGCACGGAAATTATCTGCTGTCGCTCGGCTTTGCGGTGGGCGGCGTGTTTTTGTCGGTGGTGCTGCTGGCGCAGGGCGGCTGGGCGTGGGGAAAATTTGAATCGGTCATCGCGCTGATGGTGCTGGCGAGCCTCGCGGTCTGGAAATTCAGCGGGCCGCGCAACGCCACCATCGCGGTGACGACGGCCATCTGCATCGCGGGCATTCCGGGGATCGTGGAAATGGCGCGGAGACCGCAGCGTTCGGCGGGCAAACTCTGGGCGGGCTATACGGTCGCCAACAGCCTTTCGCTTTTCGGCGGGGCGATGTGGTCTGTGGAGGAACGGCTCGCGCCGGCGGCGTTCGTGGCGTTGTCCTTGGCGATGCTCGCCGCTTGCTGGTGGCCGCAGAAAGATTTACCCTGAAACATGACGTGCACGGAAAAACTTCCGTCCGGGTGTCAACGCTGTTTTTGGCGTTTCGTGACGGAGAAGCGAATCAGTTCGGGGCAATGACGTGGAACGTGTTTGATTTCACCTCCACGTCCAAACCGGCATAGATGCTGTCGGCGGAAATCGCCGTGGCTGGATGCTGCTTTAAGTTCTGCATTTGAGCCTGCAATTCCCAAGGATCGTTGAATTTTCGTTCCGCAACAACCCGCTCGGCCACGTCTATGCGGAAACGATTTTCCAGCAGGGCGTAGTTTTTATTCGCCATGTCCAGATTGGACTGGGTCATGGCGATTTGACCCGTGAGCACGGCCACTTGGTTGGTTAATTCCGCGACGCGCCCGGTCAAAGCCTGGTTTTCCGAGGACGAGTCCGCAATCTGCCGGGTCAGGTTGGTGATTTGTTCCGTGTCGAGGGCGACGGTGGATTCGGCATCGGCCAGTTGGTTTGAAAACGCCATCTCCGCCGACCGGCATTCGACGAGGCTGTTGGAAGTCGCGTCGAGGCTGTTGGAAACGGTGAGCAGCGTTCCTACATAAGTGCCGATTTGTATTTGCGCGGAGTCCAGCCTGTTCGAGAAATCGGTGATGGAACCGGTGTCAGTGTCATGCTGCGCATTATCGAAGTGTTTCACGACGATAAGAGCGATGACCAACACGGCGCAAACCAGTGTAAGGATTGTGGATAAATGTTCTTTCATGCCGGGACAGACATTCGAGTGTTAAAAATCCCCAACCGGGCGGAAAAATGCAACGGGATTATTGAAACAATTGGGTGACAACCGCCCGCGCGCCGGCATGACTCACGCCGCCTACGCGTCAATTTTGCCTTTAAGCGCGGCGAAGATGCCTTCAAAAATAAATCTGCCGTCGGCGCTGCCGAGGATTTCTTCGCTCGCGCGGTCGGGATGCGGCATGAGCGCGGCGACGTTGCGCCGTTCGTTGCAGATGCCGGCGATGTTTAACAGCGAGCCGTTCGGATTTGCGCTGTCAGTTAAATTTCCGTTCGCGTCGCAGTATTGCCAAAGCACCTGGCGGTGGGCCACCAAGCGGTCGAGCGTTTCTTTGTCCGCAAAGTAGCAGCCTTCGCCGTGCGCGATGGGGATTTTCAAAATTTTCTCCGCCGGAATTTTGCTTGTGAACGGCGTTTCAAAATTATTCGTCTTCAAAAAAACTTGTTCGCAGTGGAATTGCAGGTCGCGGTTGCGGATGAGCGCGCCGGGCAGCAGTCCGGCTTCGCACAAAATCTGGAAGCCGTTGCAAATTCCCAAAACCAATCCGCCATGGTCGGCGAATTGTTTCACGGCCTGCATCACGGGGCTGAACCGCGCGATCGCGCCGCAGCGCAAATAATCACCGTAGCTGAATCCGCCGGGCACGATGACGGCGTCGGCGTTGCCAAGCGACGTGTCCTTGTGCCAGATAAAATTCGCGCTGTGGCCGAGCACGCGGACGGCGTGAACACAGTCTTGATCGCAGTTGCTGGCAGGAAATTGGAGGACGGCGAAATTCATTTTTGATTTACAATTTACGATTTACGATTTACGCGTCGAACGGCCATCCGCTCGTAAATCGTAAATCGCATATCGTAAATCCTCTATTCTATTTCAAGGCGATAATCTTCAATCACGGGGTTGCTCAAAAATCTGAGCGCGGCTTCGTCGAGCGATTTGCACGCGGCTTCCTTGTCGGTGGCGTCGAGTTCGATCTCGAGATACTTGCCGACGTGGACGGCTTTGATGCCGCGATGGCCCATGTGTTCGAGGGCCTTCAAAACGGTGATGCCTTGCGGGTCAACGACGGCTTTTTTCGGGGTGATGATGATTTTGGCTTTCATGCGCGCGCGAAAAGATTTTGCAAAAAAATTTCGCGGTGCGCGAGAAATTTCTGAAAATGGGTGGGGCGAGCGTCCTCGCGAGCAGAAACAAAATTCGCGCGCGGCTCACGATGACGCTCGCCCCACCGGAACAAGGATTGAAATTCTCCGCGCGCTGCGTCATTGTTCCCGCATGAGCGTTATGCAACATTCTGAAGGATCACCGGTCTGCACCATCGCCGAAGTCCGCAAGGCCGTGGATCCTTGCACCATCGTCATCTTCGGCGCGAGCGGCGACCTCACGGCGCGCAAGCTCATCCCTGCGCTGTATCATCTCGCCAAGGACAAGCAGTTGCCGCCGGCGTTCCGCATCATCGGCTTCGCGCGGCGCGATAAGACGGACGAATCGTGGCGCGCGGAATTGCGCACGGCGCTCGACCAGTTTTCCCGCACCAAGCCCGTGGACGATCAGGTCTGGAAAGATTTTTCCGCGAACATATTTTATTGCATCGGCGATCTGACCGACGCGGCGGCGTATCAAAAATTGGAGCAGAAACTGACTTCGTTCGGCAGCGCGCCGTTGCGGAAAAACCTGCTGTTTTATCTCGCCACGCAGCCCAGCCAGTTCGGCGATGTCATCCAGCAATTGCACGACTCAAAACTGCTCCATCGCGAAAACAATGGCGAACACGGCTGGCAGCGGCTCGTCGTCGAGAAGCCGTTCGGCCACGACCTCGCGTCCGCGCACGCGCTGAATGCCGAGCTGACGCGCTACGCGCACGAGTCGCAGGTCTGCCGCATTGACCATTATCTCGGCAAGGAAACCGTGCAGAACATTTTGATGTTCCGTTTTTCCAATTCCATTTTTGAGAAGCTCTGGAACCGCAATTCCGTTGACTCCATCCAGATCACCGTCAGTGAAAAAATCGGCGTGGGCGACCGCGGCGGCTATTACGAGGAAGCCGGCGCGATCCGCGACATGGTGCAGAACCATATGCTGCAAGTGCTGTCGCTCATTGCGATGGAACCGCCGGTCTCGCTGGAAGCCGAAGCCGTCCGCGATGAAAAAGTGAAATTGCTAAAATCCATCCGCGCCCTCACGCCCGCCGATGTCGCGAAACAAGTCGTGCGCGGACAATACTTCGCCGGCATCGTCGCCGGCGAACCGCGCCCCGGCTACCGGCAGGAACCGAAAGTAAAAACCAATTCCAACGTGGAAACCTTTGTCGCGATGAAACTGCTCATAGACAACTGGCGCTGGTCCGGCGTGCCGTTTTTCTTGCGCACTGGAAAAAACCTGCCGCAAAGCGCGAGCGAAGTGCGCATTCAATTCCGCCCCACGCCGAGCGTTTTGTTCGCCGCGCAATGCGGGCAGCACCTCGACGCCAACGCACTTGCCTTGCGCCTGCAGCCGGACGAGGGAATTTCCCTGCACTTTAACGGCAAAGTTCCCGGCATCGGCACCAGCGTGCGGCCGGTGCGGATGCACTTCAGCTACGATTCCGAGTTCGGCGCCTACACGCCCGAAGCCTACGAACGCCTGCTGCTCGACGCCATCGTCGGCGACGCGACGCTCTTCATCCGCCGCGACGAAGTTGAGACCGCGTGGCAGATCGTGGATTCCATCCGCAAAGGCTGGGAAGGCAAAGCGCTGACGAACCGCGAATTTTACGCCGCCGGCACATGGGGCCCGATCGCCGCCGACGACCTGCTCGCGCAAAGCGGCCACGAATGGCACGAGCCGCAGGTGATAAAATAAAAACTTATGGAAAAAATTATAATTGTTTTGATTAGCGCGGTGCTTATTTGTGGATGCAATCAGTCAAAAAATCCTGTCGAAACATTTCATTCAAAATTAACTCCGGCAATAAGTGCATTTGGCTGGAACCTCGGTGACAAATTATTGGATTCCGCTCAAATTTAAACCAACAACACTGACTTTAGTTTAAGTCACGATTTTACTCCTGATAAACCGATTCAAGATTCCGATCTCACATATCAATTATATTTGACGGCTGACCATACTATTTATGCCATTACCGCATTTGGTTTCGTTCACAGCGACGATGTTAAAGTTAAAAAAGATGCTCTTGTGCAAGCTCTTACTGAAAAATATGGCATCCGCCAACATATAAGAAACAGTCCTGAAATGGATACATATGATTTTGCCACAGAAGATCACTCGGTAGAATTCACGGTTTCTCAAGAGGGTAATTATCCTATGCTATCTTTAACTTATTCCGACCAATCTTTGCGTTATAAAGCTCAAATGGAAGATGCGCAACGCAAAGCGGACGCAGAAAATTCCCTCAAAGAAGATTTCAAGAAACAAGGACTGTGAGAAATTTTGAATTGATTTCCTTCGCCAACGCCGACGAACTGGCCACGCGTGCCGCCAGCGCGTGGCTGGACGAAATCACGGCGGCCAATCACGCGGCCAGACCGCATTGCGTCGCGCTTTCCGGCGGGCGTGTCGCGCTGAAATTTTTCACGTCCGTCGTCGCGCAGACCAAGGCGCGCGAAATTTCGCTTGGCCTCGTCCACTTTTTCTGGGCGGACGAACGCTGCGTCCCGCCGGACGACGCGGAAAGCAATTTCCGCGCGGCGCACGAACTCCTGTTCGCGCCGCTGCGCATCAACGACGCGCAGATCCACCGCATCCACGGCGAAGATTCGCCGGAAATCGCCGCGCAAAAAGCGACGATGGACATTTCCCACGTCGCGCCCAAAAATTCCGACGACCAGCCGGTTCTGGATTTGATTTTTCTTGGCATGGGCGAAGACGGCCACGTCGCGTCTTTATTTCCGGGCAAAATGGAAGGGAAACTGCCCGCCGATATTTTCTGTGCCGTGAACAATTCGCCCAAGCCGCCGCCGAACCGCGTCACGTTGAGCTACGCCGCCATCGCCGCCGCGAAAAATGTCTGGGTGCTGGCATCCGGCACGGGCAAGGAAGCAGCCTTGCGTGAATCGCTTTCGCCGGACGGCAAAACTTCGCTGGCGCAAGTCATCCAATCGCGTCCGCAGACAAAGATTTTTGCCGATTTTTCGCTGGGTTGAGTTTGTAACCAGACGGTTATTAAGAGAATTTCTTCAAATTTCAGGCAAAAACCAGTAGGGTTTGGCCGCACAAAAAATAATTGAAAATATTTTGAACTAATTTATGAGTCGCTCCGTCTCATATAGCGAACGTAATGTTTTCGCTGTTCGTTTAGGGTTGGCAGAGAGGTTTTGCTCGCGGCGAGGCTCGGACAGCGACCCCAAGTTGGCCCGCCGCCCTTCTGAGCGCCTGGGTGAAGGCGTATAAACCTCGTCACCAAGAGAGGCCGGACGCAAGTCCGGCCTTTCGTTTTTTTAACGCGAATGACCGGTCGCAAATCCGCATTGATTCAGCGTTAAAAACCATTAGACTTTCCGACGCATGAAACATCAGCTTGATTTCGAAAAGCCGATCACTGAATTGCAGACCAAGCTGGACGAACTTCGCCAGCACCCGGAGAAACATTCACTCGGCATCAGTTTCGAGGAGGAAATCCAGATCATCGAGCGCAAACTGGAGGAAACCCGCCGGCAGATTTTCCTGAACCTCACCGCATGGCAGCGTGTCCAGCTTGCCCGCCATCCCAAACGTCCTTACACGCTCGATTACATCCAGAACGCATTCACGGATTTTCAGGAGCTCCACGGCGACCGGCTTTTCGGCGATGATCACGCGATGGTCGGCGGCTTTGCAAAGCTGGGCGAGCACCGCGTCGTCGTCATTGGCACGCAAAAAGGCCGCGACACGAAGGAAAACATTTTTCGCAATTTTGGATCGGCTCATCCTGAAGGTTATCGCAAAGCGCTGCGTCTGATGCGGCTCGCCGATAAATTTGGTTTACCGATCATCACTTTGATTGACATTTCCGGCGCGTATCCCGGTATCGGCTCGGAAGAGCGCCATGTTGCCGAGGCTATTGCCGTGAATCTGCGCGAAATGATTTTGCTCGAAGTTCCCATCATCGTCGCCGTCACCGGCGAAGGCGGTTCCGGCGGCGCGCTGGGCATTGGCGTGGGCGACCGTGTTTTGATGCTGGAAAACGCCTATTATTCCGTAATCCCGCCCGAAGGTTGCGCGGCGATTTTGTGGAAAGACCGCGCCGCCACCGCCAAAGCCGCGGCCGCCCTCAAAATCACCGCGAAGGATTTATTGGGATTCAAAATCATAGACGAAATCATTCCCGAACCGCTCGGCGGCGCGCACACGGACACGGCGTTGACGGCGGCAAACCTGAAAATGCATCTGCTCAAGCACCTCGAAGAAATCCTCGCGCTGCCAGTCGCCGAACGGTTGAAAAAGCGTTACGAAAAATTTCGCGTACACGGGCATTTCCACGAAAACACCGAGCCGGTGGAGAATGGCGTTCCGCAGGCTGCGGCTTAAATTCCCGTGCTTTATCCGCTCACTTTCAATCCGATTTTCAAGGAACGCATCTGGGGCGGACGCGAAATCGAAAAGCTTTACGGCAAAAAACTTCCGCCCGGCAAACTCATCGGAGAATCGTGGGAAATTTCAGACCGACCCGGCGATGAAAGTGTCATCGCCAACGGGAAATTCGCCGGAAAAAGTTTGCACTGGCTGATGGAGAATTTCTCGCGAGATATTTTGGGTGACGTGAAACCCACGAATGAAAATCGTTTCCCGCTTCTGATAAAAATTCTCGACGCGCGGGAAAAACTTTCGCTGCAAGTCCATCCGCCTGCGGGCAAAGCCGCCGAACTTGGAGGCGAACCGAAGACCGAAATGTGGTTCATTGCCGCCGCCGCGCCGGGCGCGGAACTGTTTGTCGGACTGAAACGCGGCGTGACGCGAGCGCAGTTTGAAAAAAAGATTTCCGACGGCAGCGTCGCCGACTGTTTTCATCGCGTTCCTGTGCGCGCGGGCGACGCGATGTTTCTGCCCAGCGGCCGCGTCCACGCCATCGGCGACGGACTGGTGATTTTTGAGATCCAGCAAAACTCGGACACGACCTACCGCGTGTTCGACTGGAACCGCGTCGAGCTTGACGGCAAGCCGCGCGAGCTGCACATCGCGGAATCGCTCGCGAGCATTGATTTTAAGGACTTCGAGCCGAAGCTGGCTGGCGGGAATCTTACAGGCGATGACAAAATCAAATCGCGTTCGCTGGTGAACGACAAACTTTTCAATGTCGAGAATTTGGAAATGAAAGCGGGCGTGGTCGCAAAATTGAAGGAACGAAGACTGCAAATTGTCGCGGCTGTGAGCGGGCAGATTGAAATTAAAAGCGGTTCAGGAATCGTGAATTTGTCCGCCGGGCAATTTTGTTTGATTCCTGCGAGTTTGGAGCAAGTAGCAATTCTAGCAAAATCAGACATAGCACTTCTTCGAGTTGAAGCGAACTGATTTTACCACAAAGTTCCCGGCGACGGTTTGTGATTTTGCTGACGCAAAAAGTCCTGCGCCATTTGTTCCCGAATTTGCGCTTTTTGAGGCTGACTCGCAACAGCAAGTTCCTTTGCGTATTTCTTTTCGATTGATTCAGATGTCACGGTTTTCTTGCCGTGCAAAAATCGCTGGAAGCCGTCGGCCACAAATTTATTTTTCATAAAATCAATTGAGCGACAAATCATCCGGCATTTGCGAGAGGAGTTTGTTTTTCCAGCCGCCCTTGCTTTTAAGAATTTTCTGCCAGAGCTGGTCGGGCGGCGTTTCAAAGACGAGTTCGAGCGACGCCGGAAACGTCAGCCACGACTTGCGCTTCATTTCGTTTTCAAGCTGGCCGGGCGACCAGCCGGCGTAACCGGCGAACATCTTGACTTTTTTTCCGGCGGAAAACGATTCGCCGACTTCCACCAGCTCGTCAAGCGAGTGGCCGAGGTTCAAATTCGGAAAGACATTTGCGTCGGGAATAAAATTATCCGAGTGCAAAAAGCTCAACGCCGTCGGCTGCACCGGCCCTCCGAGAAACAGCGGCGCACTTTTGAGCGTGTCGGGCAGGTCGGCCACGATGAGTTCGCCGACCTTGCTGCCGCTGGAACGGTTCAGCACGAGGCCGAACGCGCCTTCGGCGTTGTGCTCGCAGATGAGAACCACGGTGCGGTGAAAAAACGATCCGGTCAAATCACCGCCGTCCAGCAGCAGTTTTCCTTTGAGAATTTTGTCCATTCCGCTCATTGCCAGACCCAATGTGCATCACATTCAAGCCGCTGGCAACAGGCTCCAAGAGGAATTACATGGCGGCTTTCGCTGCCGACAGGTCGGCCTTGCGTTCGTTGAGGCTCTTGAAAAATTCATAACCTTCGCGGCAGCGGCGCACGAAAATGTCCTTGTCTTCCAGCATCGTCTTGATGATGCGCAGGATCGGTTTTGGGCGCAGATAATAGGTGCGATAGAAACGGTCCACTTCCTCGAAGATTTTATTTTTATCGAGGCCGGGATATTCGAGCGTGCTTTGCTGCAGGCCGTCGGCTTCGATGAGGTCGGTCTTGTCCTTTTTCACGAACCAGCCGTTTTGCTTGGCCATTTCGTAAAGCTCGGTGCCGGGATACGGCGCAGCGAGCGAAACTTGCAACGAGAAAACATCCAGTTCCTTTGCGAAATTAATCGTGTTCTCGATGGTCTGCCGCGTTTCCACCGGCAGGCCGAGAATGAACGTGCCGTGAATTACCACGTCCGCGCGATGGCAATCTTTCGTGAAACGGCGCATCTCGTCCATCGTCACGCCTTTTTTGATGCGCGTGAGAATGTCGTCGTTGCCGCTTTCATAGCCGACGAGGAACAAACGCAGGCCGTTGTCCTTGAAAGATTTTATCGTGTCGTAATCGAGATTCGCGCGGCTGTTGCAACTCCAATGGACGCCGAGCGGCGCGAGCTTCTTGGCGATTTCTCGGGCACGCGGCAGGTTCGCCGTGAACGTGTCGTCGTCGAAGAAAAATTCGCGCACCTGCGGGAAAATCTGCTTCATGTAGGCCATTTCGTCAGCGACATTTTGCGGCGAACGGACGCGATATTTGTGTCCGCCGATGGTCTGCGGCCAGAGGCAGAACGTGCATTGCGCCGGACAGCCGCGGCCCGTATACATCGAAATATACGGATGCAGCAGATAGCCGATGAAATATTTTTCGATCTGTAAATCGCGTTTGTAGACGTCCGCGACCCACGGCAGCGTGTCCATGTCCTGAATCATTTCGCGCTCGGCGTTGTGTTTGATTTTTCCGTCGCGATCTTTGTAGGACAAACCGGCAATCGTCGCGAGGTCGCGGTCTTCGGCAACTTCCTTGCAGGTGAAATCAAATTCCTTGCGCCCGACCCAGTCAATCGCCGGCGATGCTTTCAAAGTTTCCGTCGGCAAAACCATCGTGTGCGCGCCGACGAAACCGATTTTCGTGTCGGGCTTCTGCGCCTTGATCGCCTCGGCAACTTTGCAATCATTTTTCAACGACGGCGTCGAAGTATTGATGATGACGTGATTGAAATCCTTCGCTATGTCGAGGCACTTGGCCACGTTAATATCGTGCGGCGGGCAGTCGAGCAGTTTGGAATCCGGCGTGAGCGCGGCGGGTTGCGCGAGCCACGTCGGATACCAATAGCTGGTGACTTCGCGCCGCGCCTGATAACGCGCGCCCGCGCCGCCGTCAAAGCCGTCGAAACTTGGTGGTGAAAGATAAAGTGTTCTGCTCATGTAAATAATTTTTATTGCACGATGCGAATGGTCCAAAAATCGTCCGCCAGATTGTTATCCGTCAGATACGAGTATGGCAATGTGAAATAACCTTTCATGCCCCACGAGTTTCCCCATGAGTTGCGGACGATGAACCATTGCTTCGCATCGTCGTAGCCTACGCCAACGACAGCATGACCGCCAACAGTTTGCTCATTGGATTTTGGCAGCAATGCGTGGCCGGTTTTGGCGACCTGCGCGCTTTCAAAACTTTCATAGACTGTGAATCCAAAAACAAATGGATAACCCGACGCGAGGCAACCTTTCAACTGGCCCAAAATCGGCGTCAAACGCGAATATAAAACGGCCTTGTATTTCAGCGCGTCAGAATAACATTTCGCGGGCGGCTTGGTTTTGAATTTGGAAATGACGTATGGCCATTCCGTTTCCGGGCAGTCGCCGAGTTTGCCGACGCTCTTGATGCCGTCGCGGATTTGCGCGCCGCTGTCGGAACCGACCGTGTGCTCCATCGCGCGCTCGTTGTAATAAATGAACAGGCGCGAGGGCGCGAAGTCGGAAATTTTCTGCTTGAGCCGGTCGAATTCCAGCGCGCCAGCGATGGCGTTGGCCGTGCAACTGCCGAGCTGGCCTTGGTCATAAACCGGCGGACACTGCGCGCGCAAATCAACTTTGGCCGGAATTGCGCCGATCACTTCCATTGGCGCGGCGTAAAGATGATCGCGATGATCCGGCAAATCCGGCTGCCAGCCGTAGCGGGAAATTTTGCGAGGCGGGGTGTTTGATTTGTTTTTGTTCATAATTTTTATTTATTGGTTTGGCTATTTTCGTTTTGAGAATTATTTCTATTTTTTACACAAGCGGATGTCTTTGACCTCAATCAACAATGGCGTGCAGTGAAAACCTGAATGCGCCCAAAAACAAATGCCGCGCACTTCAACGCGCTGTCCGACAAGCGGAGCATATTGTTTGTATTCATCCCTGTCTTCGGCAACGAACACGAGTTGTAGCCGACTGGCTTCTGTCGGTGTAATCGGGTGGGAAAATCCACACGGATACATATTTGTGACCGGCTGGTCGGCGACCAGAACCCAATAATTCAACGGCTCGTCTCCCGCCGCAACGCTTTCGTAATTCGGCGGGCCGGGGAAAGTTTGCCGGACAATTTGACCGTCAACACATATTTTAAGACGGCCAATGTCATCTTTGGGAATATTTTGGCAGCCAGTCAGTCCAGACAAAACTATTGCCATCAGGACTAAAATTGTCTTTGGAGAAGACATCCCGGATTTATTCCGGCCGTGCGTCAGTTTTCTTCGCGTCCTTGATTTTCGCCAGCAACTCATCGCGCTCGCTCGTGTCGGTCGTGCCACAGGAACTGCCGACGTGCGATTGATGATCGTGATGCACTTCGTTCGCAAACGCGCCGCGCGCACCGGCGGCGGGTGAATTGATGGCGGCCTTGGCCTCGGCTAGGTGTCCCTTGCCGATGGTCACGCCGTTGTAAGCGCGCTTCGCCAATTCCGGCGACGCGGGATACGGCTTCGGCTTCGCGCCGAAGTTGTATTTGAAATTCTTCCAGTTGTCCGCAAAGCTGGAATTCAGAGCCGCAGAGGGTTCAAAACCAGAATGCATCATGCAACTTTCACAACGCGGATCCCGGCCACAGCCTTTTTCATCAACCCCGTATTTTGTCCAATCCACTTTGGCCGACATTTCAGCGTAAGTTGGATAATGGCCGTCAGTCATCACATAACACGGAGCTTTCCAGCCGCGAATGTTGTAAGTGGGAATCGCCCAGGCGCTGCAAGGCAATTCACGCTTGCCGGCAAGGAACTCCAAATATCCCGGCGTGCCGATAATGGTGAACGCCTTGCCCCACTGCTCAATCTTTGCGAATTTTTGCCGCGTCATGTCGCGCGTGAGGAAAAACTCCTTCGGGTCGCGGCCAAGTCGCTTGACCATGTCCTTCTTGGCCGCGTCGTAATCATAGCCGGGCGAGATCGTGTGGCCATCCACTTCGAGCGAGGAGAGAAATTTGAACATGTCCTCGATTTCCTGCACTTCGGTTTCCTTATAGACGGTCGTGTTCGTGGCGACTTTGTAGCCGATGATTTTCGCCATTTTGATCGCCTCGACACATTCCTTGAACACGCCTTCGCGCTCGACAATGAGGTCGTGGGTAAATTCCAGACCATCCACGTGGACATTCCAATACATCCATTGCGTCGGGCGGATGACGACTTTCTTTCTGGCTGCGTCGTCGGATTTGCGAATCGTCTCGGCGTCCTTGTCGGAAATCAATTTTTGTTCAAGCAGCTTTTCAATTATCGGCTCAATCTGCGGCGAGTAAACCGCTGCGAGGTAATCGCGCATTTTTTTCCGCATGAACATTCCGTTCGTGCAGATGTAAATGAAGCGTTTTTGTTCGAGCAACCCGGCAACCAATTCCTCAATCTTCGGGTAAATCAGCGGTTCGCCGCCGCAAATCGAAACCATCGGCGCATCGCATTCCATCGCCGCCGCAAGGCATTGTTCCAGCGGCACCATGTCCTTGAGGCTCGTGGAATATTCGCGGATGCGCCCGCAGCCGGTGCAGGTCAGGTTGCAGGTATGCAGCGGTTCGAGCTGCAAGGTGATCGCGAACTTCGGCGTCTTGCGAAGTTTATGCTTGATGATGTGACTGGCTATTTTTTTTGTCGGCGCAAATGGGAATCGCATAGTTTTTTAACGAATCGGGACAAGGTCAACGGAATTTTCCGCCAGCAAATCCGGCGCATTGGTCTGCGGCGGGTCGGCCTTGAGCAGTCCCGGCAAAAAGAAACTCGCCGGCGAAACGCTCTGGCTGCTGTTGATGCCGCTGCAACCGGCGGCGGACAAAGCCGCCGCCGCCAGCAGCGCGAATAACATGAAATTCCAATTTAATTTCACCGTGACTAGTATAAATTAGCCCGACACAATGGCAACTTTTAATTCCCAAGCCCGGCGTGCCATGAAATGTGGACTGGCCGCCGCGATTTTTTCCCTCGCCGCCGGAATTGTTTTTGCGGATGAAGCGCAAAATAAAATCTTCGCCGCCCGCGCGGAAGCGGAATTCCATCGCGCACAAATCCGGTTCCAGTCGGATGCGAACAATTCCACGAATGTCTGGCAGTTCGCCCGCGCCTGCTACAATTTCGCCGACTTCGCGACGAACGACGCCGGGCGTGCCGCGATTGCGGAGCAGGGGATCGCCGCCTGCCGCCAGTCGCCCGCGCGCGAAACCAATTCCGCCCCGGTGCTTTATTATCTGGCGATGAACCTCGGCCAGCTCGCGCGCACCGAATTCCTCGGCGCGCTCAAGCTCGTCAGGGAAATGGAGCGTGAATTCAAGACTGCGGCGGGACTGGACGCGCAGTTTGATTTTGCCGGGCCGGAGCGGAACCTCGGCCTGCTTTACCGCGACGCGCCCGGCTGGCCGGCGAGCATCGGCAGCAGGCGCAAGGCGAAAAATTATCTGGATCAGGCTGAAAAACTCGCGCCTGATTACCCCGAAAACCACCTGAACCTCGCCGAATCTTTTCTGCAATGGCACGAAAGCGCAGACGCGAAACAGGAACTGGACGCCCTCGACGCGCTCTGGCCAAAGGCGCAAAAAAAATTCACCGGTGAAAAATGGGAGCAAAGCTGGGACGACTGGACAATGCGCCGCGCCGCCGCGCGCAAGAAACTTGAAGAAGCTCCCGCGCCGGTGAAACCGCCCAAAGGCAGCCAGTGACGCCAAAATAAAAGTTTTGCGGCGGCCGCACGCGCGGATTATTCTCCGCCTGATAAATTCTGGTTGGACAGCCAAAACATCATGGCCAAAAATCTCTTCGCCGCGTTGAGCGACACGGCGGTTTTCCTGCGCGAATGGCTTGCCAACCCGCAGCGCACCGGCTCGGTCGCGCCGAGTTCGCCACAACTCGCTGCGGCGATGGCGCGCTGGCTTCCAGCCGACCCTGAAAGTTTCGTGCTCGAACTCGGCCCCGGCACCGGCCCCGTCACCGACGCGTTGATCAAACGCGGCCTGCGCGAGGAAAAACTTGTCGCCATCGAATTCAATCCAAAAATGGCGGACTTGCTGCGCGAAAAATTTCCGCGCGCCCAGATCATCACCGGCGACGCCTGGCAACTGGATGAATTGCTGCGCGAGCGGCAAATTGAATCCGTCGGCGCGGTGATTTCCAGCCTGCCGCTGCTGAATTTTTCGGAGGAACAGGCCGGGGAGCTCGCGCAAAAAATCCGCGCCGTGCTGGAACCGGACGGCAACTGGGTCCAGTTCACCTACCGCATCCACAAACTGCGCCCACGCGGCGCGTCCACCTTCCGGCTGCGCGCCTCCAAAATCGTCTGGCTCAACCTGCCGCCCGCGCGCGTGAGTGTTTTTCAGAAATGACGTTCGCCGATTCGAAGCAAGGCCGCCCGCCGTGAACGACAAAAATAACAATGCAGTTTCACCAGCCAGACGGCGGGCGCGGCGGTTGAGGATCATCGGCGTTGCAATTCTGCTGCTCGGCATTGCCGGCGCGGGAATTGTTTATTGGCTGGGAACGCGCGCGGCGGATTTGAGCGATGACCCTTCAATGGCCGGATTTAACAGGTCGGAAGAGCGGCAGATGGCCATTCTTTACGGCAAATCCGGTGAGATGATCGAGGACTGGTCGGATGATTTGAAACAGCCCGGCACGCAGGCATTCATCATCGCAGTTTTTTCCGTCATCATCGCTTCCGGCTGTTTTTACTTCGCCCGGCTGTCGGACGAAGACGACGCGCCGCTCTGACAATTCCGATGCGCGCCGGCGAACGCGGTTTATTCGCCGCGATAAACGCAGCGCGCCGTGCAGGTTTCCGCCACGACAATTTCCGTGAGCAGCGGCAGTTTCGGCTTCAGCCTTTTCCAAATCCAGACCGCGACGATTTCGCTCGTTGGATTTTCGAGGCCGGGGATTTTGTTGAGATAATTGTGGTCCAGCTTTTCCCAAACCGGCTTGAACGCCGCCGAGATGTCCGCGTAATCCATCAGCCAGCCGAGTTTTTCATCGCAACCGCCCGCCACGGCGATTTCCACTTGGAAACTGTGGCCGTGCAGCCGCCGGCACTTGTGCGATTTTGGCAAATGTGGCAGCAGATGCGCCGCCTCGAACTGAAACGATTTTCGCAATTCAATCTTCATATTTTTTTGAGGCACAGATGAAACACAGATCGAACACAGATAATTTCCGCGAGTATTCATCCTTAAAAATCTGTGTTTCATCTGTGTTAATCTGTGGCTGGATTTCATTGTTCAAAGTCAGTCCAGACAATCAAATCGCCGAGCGCCGGCCTGCCATCATGCCGCCACAGCAGCGGCGGATTTTGCATCCGGCCGAGCCGACAGACGCGGGTCGCGCCCCAGCGCGCCAGTTGCGTTGCGATTTCTTGGATTGTTTCTTCCGGCGCGGCGATTCCCACCGTCGAAACTTTTCCGCGAACGCCGTCGGCGCTTTCCAGGGCCGTTTTCAAATCCGCAACGCCCTTGACGTAAATGAAACGGTTCAGGCACGAAAGTTGAAAGCGCGCGTCCGCTTCAAAAACCACCGTCCACGCCGTTGAATCCTTGCTGCACCAGTGCCGCGTGCTTTCCGGCGAATGGGCCGCGCGAATTTCATAAATCGCCCGGCGCGACGCAATCGCCGCCGCGTGTTCCGCCGGCAGCTCGCCGCGCGGCTCAATTTGTTCGCGCCGTTCCAATTCTTCGGCGAGCAGTTGCGCGAAATGTTCCGGCGCAACTTCGCCGCCGACTTGAATGTAAATGACGTGCGGCGACAAACAGCCCAACTGGTTCCACGCAACAACGTCGTCCGCCGCCGCCGCGACGATTTTTTTCGCGCGCGAACCGTATAAAACTTCGCCCGCGACGAAACCAAAACTGACCCGATGGCCGTAGCCGAGAAAACGGGTTTTCACCGGTAACCGCGAGCGGATTGCCGCGAGCGTTTCATCGCCGCCCGTCGCCGTCACGCAATCAGCTTCGGCAAACAGCGCACTCTCCAAATCCAGATTTCCACCGCGCCATTCGGCGATTTCCAGGCACGCGCCGAGCTTGCCGTCCGCCTCGTAAATCGAATGGGCGAACAGGCGCGGCAAAAATGCCGAGATGTCCGCGCATTTCACAAACTGCGCCGAGCGCGTCAGCAGGCCGAAAACGATGCTCGTCAGCGCCGGGTTCGGAATGTTGCCCGCCGCGATGTGGACTTGAAATTCCGGCGCGCAGACAATCGCGGCGCGGTTTTGTTTTTGCTCGGCGGTGGTCGCGGCCAGAACGTCGGGCCGCTTCGCGTCGCCGAATTCCTGGACGAGCAGCGCGTGAAAGTTGTCGCGCGTGAGATGCCCGAAAAAACTGTCGAGGCCGCGCTGCAAAGTCGCGCGCGAAAAGCCGGTTTTAGCCGCGTTTTCCAAAACAAATTTGCGAAAGGGAAATTCAGGCTCAAGCCAGCTTTCCGCAACATCGCTTAAAATGTTCACGAGGCTTTGCGTGGAACGATTCGCCAGATACTGCTCGCGGTTGCGTTTCAACGTCTGGCACGCTTCGGAAATCATGGCCGGCGAAAGCGTCGCTTCCGGCGGCAAATCGGCTAGAAAATAATTTGGCAGGTTCAAAATATTTGTGGTTTTAGATTTGCGGTTTCACGCCGTCAGCAGGGAACAGCCTCGCGGTTCGGCCAGTTGCGCGCGGCCAACCAGTTCAAATCCGTCGCCACGGCGGACTCCCAAATCTTCCGTCTGAATGGCGGCCACGGAAAACACATTTGCCAGATCAAAAATGCGAATCAACCCGGTTTCGCCCTCGCCAACCTCGCGTCCGGTCTCGGATGAAACAATTTGCACGCGCACCCACGGTGGAAATTGAAATGCGCTGTTTGCATTCTGACTTCTGGCTTCTGACTTCTGGCTTCTGACTTCATACGCCTGCGAACTCAATTCGCTCATGCCGTATTCGCAGATGATATTATCCGGCGCAATCCCCAGGCGTTCCGTGATGAGCGCGTGCAATCCGGATTTTGGCAGGCTCCGCGATTGGTTTTTGTAGCCGCCGGTTTCCATGACGCGCGAATTTTCCGGCAGGCGGAATTGCAGATTGTTCTCCGTTAGAAAATCCAGCAGATGAACGAAGGAAAACGCCGTGCCAAGAATAAGTGACGGGTGACGGGTGACGAGTGACACGTCGAACGCGGTGAGCATTTCATCAAAATCCAAAATCCAGGAATTGTCAGCGGCCAGTCTGCCGACAAATGTTGAGTCCGCCGCGCCAAGTTTTTGCCGGACGATTTCAAACATATGAACAAGCGAAGAATGTGGCGCTTGCGCGGGCGGCGGCGTCAAAACGATCAAATTTGAATTTTGAATTCCGAACTCTGAATTGGCAAAAATGTTTTGTTCAAACCAGTCCCAAAGCGACGCTTCATAAACCGCCAGCGATTCGGAGTTGTGAAAATGACGGCTCGGCTTTTGTCCCGTCGTGCCACTGGAATAAAAAACCGATGTCCGTTCGTCCGGCGCGAGGCTGCTCAATTCCAGTTCCTTGAACGCGGCGGCCGGCATGGCGGGAATTTGCGTCCAATGTTCGACGTCTCTGGGGATCCGTCCGCGCGCCTCGCAAATTTTTCGATACGCGGCATTGTGTTTGAATTGAAGCGCGAACAGTTCAAGCGCCAGTTCGTCAAACCGGTGGTCTTGCGCCTGCCACGCCGCAGCGAGACGAAGGCGGGCGGCGAAGCTGGAAAGTTCTTTGTTCATGCGGTGTTTGTTCACGGCTGGTTTTCCGCGACAGCCGGGTGGCATGATAGCAGCCGAACGCCCGGTGGCAACAAGGGATTATTTCGTTCGCCGGCGGCAAAGGCGGTTGTTATCCTTGTTTCATGGCGAATCCGGCCGCAGCCTGCGTCACCAGCCTTTATGTCCACGTCCCGTTCTGCGCGCAGAAATGCGTGTATTGCGCGTTCTATTCCGAAGCCTCGTCAGGCGAATTGATCAACCGCTACGTCGCCGCGCTCGTCCGCGAAATGGAAATTGTCGCCGACGATCTCAAACCCAAAACCATTTTTTTCGGCGGCGGCACGCCTTCGCTTTTGAATCTGCGCCAGTGGGAAACAATTCTGCGCGCGATGGAAAAACTGAACCTGCTCGGCGCGGAAGAATTCACCGTCGAATGCAATCCCGCCACCGTTTCCGCCGACAAGGCGAAACTGTTCCGCGACTTTGGCGTGAACCGCATCTCGATGGGCGTGCAGTCGCTCGACGAAAAATTACTGGATCGTCTTGGCCGGATTCATTCGCGCGAAATGGTTTTCAAGTCGTTCGACATTTTGCGCGCCGCCGGTTTTGAAAATATGAACCTGGATTTGATGTTCGCCATTCCCAGCCAGACGATGGAAATCTGGCTCGCGACCTTGAACGAGGCGATGGCGATGCAGAGCGAACATCTTTCCAGCTACGAAGTGATTTACGAAGACGACACGCCGCTCTTTGAACAACTGAAGGCCGGTGAATTTTCCGTGGACGAAAACCTCGCGTGCGAAATGTATGAAGAATTGATTTCGACGGCGACGCGCGGCGGATTCCACCAATACGAAATCGCAAACTTTGCGAAATCCAAAGTGGGGCAGGATGCCTGTCCCTTTTTCGCCTGCAAACACAACGTCAATTACTGGCGCGGCGGAGATTTTTACGGGCTTGGCCCAAGCGCGACCGGTTATGTTCGCGGCGTTCGCGCAAAAAACTGGTCGAACACGCAGCTTTATTGCGAGCAGTTGGAAAAAGGAAAACGCGCGATTGAATCGAGCGAAGAATTGCCGCCGCTGCGCCGCGCCGGCGAAATCGCCGCGTTCGGTTTGCGCATGAACGCGGGCTGGCCGTTCGCGGAATTCCAGCGCACCACGGATTATGATTTACGAAACGAGTGGGCAGGGGAGATGAATCAGTTGGCCGAACGTGGCTGGGCGGCGCGTGACACAGAAAAATTTCAGCTCACGCATCAAGGGCTTCGCTTCGCGGATTCGGCGGCGGAAATGTTTTTGCGCTGAATTTTCAATGGTAGGGCAGAGCTGCCGCTCTGCCCAATTGTGATTCAGAAAATTCCGGCGGCGCAGCAGCGCCGCCCTACCTTCAGATTGGCAACCGCACCGTAAAAGTCGTCCCGGCATTTTCCTCGCTCGCCGCTTCAATCGTCCCACCGTGCGCCTCGACAATCGCCCTGGCAATGGCGAGGCCGAGGCCGTTGCCGCCGGTGGAGCGCGATTTGTCCGCGCGATAAAACCGTTCAAACACGCGCGGCAAGTCCTCGGAAGAAATTCCTGCGCCGGTGTCGCTCACCGTGAGAACGGCGAGGCCGTTTTGCGATTCCAATTTCACGCGCACTTCGCCGTCGGGCAGGTTGTATTGAATCGCGTTGGTCAGCAAATTAGTGACGACTTGCGCGAGCCGCTCGGAATCGCCGGTGATTTCGAGCGGCGAAAGTTCCGTAAAAATTTCCACGCCGCGTTCCCCGGCCATCGGCTTGACCATTTCAACGCAATCGGAAATGGTTTTGGAAAAATCGAATTGCAGCCGCTTCAAAACTTCCTGCCCGGCGTCGAGGCGGGCGAGCGCGAGCAGCGATTCGATCAGCCGCCGCATCCGTTGCGCGGCGCGCTGGCAGGCCTCGACGGTCTCGCGATATTCGGGCGCGGTGCGTTCGCGGTTCAGCGCGGTCTGCGCCTGCGTGAGCATCACGGAGACGGGCGTGCGCAGTTCGTGCGCCGCGTCGGAGGCGAATTGTTTTTGCTGCGCGAACGCAGATTCGAGGCGCGCGAAGGTGGAATTCAAGACGGCGGCGAGCTGGCCGAGTTCGCTTTCCGCCTCGGCGACGTTGATGCGCTGCGACAGATCGCCACCGGAAATTTTCACGGCGGCTGAACTAATGTTTTTGATTGGACGCAGCGCACGCGAAACAAACCACCAGCCGCCCGCTAGACCAACAAGTAAAATCCAGCCACCAACCGCAGCCATGTTTAGAGCCGTGCGATGAAGTTCTTTGAATTCTGGCGCAATAGAACAGCCCACTGTAATGGTTTCACCAGAAGGCAACTCATCAAAAACTTCGTGATAATTGTCTTCTGTAAATGCTGGCGGTGGCTTTGGATTTAGCGATTCAGGCCCTCGATTATAGTTGACCCTGACAAAATATTTATTCCCAGCCGCTAAAATGTCATGCGATGGCACTTCACCATCGCGCGCAAGTTCTTTGCCGTCGCGATCCTCAATAATAAAATAAAAATTATTATGTGTCGTTTCATCTTCATGATATTTTTTTAGCTGAATAGATATAACTATTAAAGAGGTACCAAATAAACAGAAATACGGAAATTAGCAATGTTGTAAACTGC